>Ga0100391_1003734_pt1 | contig 15146 bp, 16 predicted proteins | sample CryGeymeta201515_FD_81541 | JGI IMG/M metagenome (GOLD analysis project Ga0100391, IMG submission 81541) | Groundwater microbial communities from Crystal Geyser aquifers in Utah, USA - Crystal Geyser metaG 2015-15 | ecosystem: Environmental > Aquatic > Deep subsurface > Groundwater | place: USA...
GATTCACTGCCTCAAGTTCGCACCTTTCATTCACTTGGCGGCGTATTATGCCACGCACTCTCTGAAAGAGGGTTCCTTCCACAGTTTGACATGTTTGACAATGAAGGTCAGGTGTCTCTACTTGCACTTCAGGCGATAACTGCTGTCGTTGGGCGAGATAAGTGGAATAAGATAAGCAATAATGACAATCAGGCGATGGATTGTTTTTTACAGTATGTCGATTTAGTCAAATCGAACGATCTTTCTCCTCGTGACATCCTTGAGACTTTGAAGTTACCGCCGTCTGTAGAGTTTTTCGAGCGAGCATTTGAAAAGTTTGAAGAATTACGGAAAAAGCGGAAGAAAAGAACGTATGCCGATTTAATACGCGACCCCTTTTTACTTTTATCCAGAGACAAAGAGTTAGCCAGAAGAGTGGGGAATCAGCGTGGGTATATAGCCGTTGATGAAGCACAAGACATGAACCACGTTCAGTATGGGCTTTTCCGTATCATTGCCGGTGAGACAGCAAGGACGGCTTTAATTGGCGACAATGACCAAACCATTTACAGTTGGCGCGGCAGTGATCCCAATATCATGTCTCACATGTACTCAAATGAATTTAATAATGTTGAAGTATTGGGGTTATCTAAGACGTACCGGTATGGCCATGAATTGGCGCTGGCCAGCAGCTTTTGCATCAACCACAATCAAAACCGATTGCCGAATGTATGCGTTGCGCGAAATGGGGCGAGTGAGACCACTATACACGTTCATCCTACGCGTGAAGAAGGTGAAGTGGCCGCAGACATCATTAAAGACAAATTGGATAATCACGGGGCGCTCTATCAGGATATTGCCGTGTTATGTCGGTTATATTCTTCGGCCGCGCCGGTTGAATTGGCGTTGCTTGAAAAAGGCATTCCAGTTTACATTAGTGGCGGAAGAAGTGTGCTGGAATCCAAAGAAACCATGTTGATCAGGGCGATATTAACCTTGGCCAGTGGTGGTTATCATGCCTGCTCACCTAAAGACAGAAAATGGATAATCGAATCACTTCTTAAGTTGCCATCGATGTCGATAAAACACGATGATATCGAAATGATTGCCAGTTCAGTGGCAACCCAAACAACCGGTGTTGGCTATCATATCAGTCAATTTCAGATTAAAGATTTGTCGAAATATCAGGCCGCTAAAATCTCAGACAGAAGCTTTGCTATATCGGCCATTGAAAAATGCAAGTCGGACGAAAAAGCACACAGTGTCATTCAGGCTTTTGCTAAAACGACAGATTTAATTGAAGGAATAGGTAAGGGGAGCTTAACTAAAAAAGGGGCTATTGAGTCCAAAGACGTTATTAACTCGCTTATCTCATTCATTAAGCGTCTAGATACAACCCCATCAGGCGCGTTAAAAGAAATCGACAAGCTTATTGCGGCATCTCGCGACTATGCCAAGCACAAGCAAGCGGTCATGATCACATCGATCTATCAGGCAAAAGGGCTTGATTATGATTACGTGTTCATCCCAGGTTTGTCCGATTCTCGTTTCCCGCATCAACTGGACAGTGAGTTTGCCATCGACCATGGACTCGAAGAAGAAAGACGCCTTTTTTATGTTGGCATTACACGCGCTAAAAAAGAAGTACATCTATTATGCCCTAAAGATCCTGAGATCATTAGGCACCTTCAGTCTGGAAGTCGCCCCTTAGATAAATACGGGGAACCCAGTAAGAATGCCAGTCGATTTATTTTTGAGTTAAACTTAAGAAGAGCTAAAGAGGTTGCGAGGCTTATCCATGACGGAAAACCTTTTACGCCAACAAGCGAAGTCGAGGAGAAATATCTCACTGAGTACGAAAATTAATCTTCACGTGATATATTGAGATAAATTCAAAGGAGTGAATCATGAAATCTAAATTAACATTGTTAGCCATCTCTACCGCGTTACTATTATCTGCATGCGGAAATGATAAAGTTGAACCTGCCAAAAACAGTGATCCTAAGGTCGCAGTTGAAAAAGCACCAGAAGTCAAAGTTGAAACCCCAAAAGAGCCTGAATTCTCTTTTGACTGGGAAGAGCCAAAAGAGCCTTATTACACATTAGGTCTTTCACCATTGGATCCTATCGGCTTAATCAGTCGTTACAAGCTTGATGAAAAAGCCCAAGCCAGCACGACATGGTTTATGACAGAAGATAATACAGCTGGTTTTTGTCCGTTAAAGGATGTGACAACCCTTTACACACACACCAATATATACGATGAGCCTGAGAAAGCTGACGAAAAGCAATCAGCAGCTCTTGCCGCATTATCAAAGGTTGAAGACGGTATTGGCGCTAACTGCAAAAAAATCACTGAAGAAATGGCGTTTGAATTAAAAGCGGAAGAATTCAAGTCACCATTAACCGTGTTAAAAACAGTGAATAATGAAAAAATTCAGACATGGTTCTTTGAACACATCAAAGATGGCTATTTCTTAATCTCGAAAAGAAACATTGATAAGCCAAAAGGGTTTATCTACAGATGTAAAGCAGATTTCGTTAAAGACACGTTAAAACCAGCGTTAACTGGAATCACAGTAAACTTTTAAAAAAGGGGTGGAGCACATCAATGTGTTTCATTATGATAAAAGGATTGACATTTCTGTTCATTTTGATAAGATATGTTCTAATGGATTTATGGATTTAAAAATGCGTAAAAATAACTTAAAACGCTCAACTCTCGCGCTATTAGTGACGCTTGCGTTATCTGCATGTGGTGGCAGTGGCGGCGGAGAAAATGGCAGTGGCGGCGGCAACGTGCCTGCGCCAACAATTAATTTAACAAATATCAATGTTGATGTTCAGGAAGCCGGTGAAGCTAAAGTTGCCTTTACACTTTCAAATGCTGGTGCAGCTGCAATTGTGTCCGCCACCTCTAACAATCCGCTTGTTAAAGTTGATGTAGAAGGGAAAACACTCAAAGTATATTCACCGAGCGTAGATAAAGATACGCCTGTTGAAATCGCCCTCGAAGTGAAATTTGGTGGTCAACGTGGCAACGCCACATTAAAGCTTAATATTGTAAACACATCTATCATCTCAGCATATGAAGAGGCAGATGCTTTCGTCACTATCGTATCCTCTGATTATCAAGATGAAATTCAGCTTTTCAACTACGCATCTCAAGTCGGTTATACGTCTGGGTTTATTACTCGTTCACAACGTGACAATTACCAGAATTTGTTCTCTGCAAGTTTAAGTGAGATCACCGTTGGACTGACCATTATGGAAGAACTGCTGGTGGCACTTGATTCTTACCAAAGCGCTCTTTCTACTGAAACAGACTTTAGAGCGACATTAGCCGATCTGGTCAACCGTTATAACGAAACGTTAACCACACCTAATTCGATTGCTCACGACTTATTCGGAGATATTGGACAACCATTCTCTTCATTAAGCATGTCAGGCAATACTTACGAATCCGGCTACAAGGCATATTCACAATTCCTGACAAGCGAAACAGGAGTATTTGATGGTCAAAATTGGCAGTTCAACAGTGACTTTGCCTTTTTGGAAGATGTTCTTCCAAGTTTTAACCTTAGTCAATTATGTCTTGCTGCGAGCGAGGGAGTTTAATCATGAAAAAACGTAATTTAATTACACTAGCTATTCTTAGCACTTTCGCCCTCAATGCCGTTGCTGAAACTTCTTTGATCGTAAAACCCATTGGCGAATATACAAATGGTACTGATATTGGTGGTGGTTACAAACGCATCTCAGTTGACAGTGAGTTAAGCCAAGATGCATTGGTAAAATTATATGAAGACACGGGTCTATTTCAGTCTGTTGAAATAGACACATTGATCCAAAAACCGATTACCTTCACTAAAAAGCAAGCTTTTGCAATGCAGAAAAAATCAACTGTGCAAAGCCAAAGCGTAAGTTCGATAGATGACCCATATTTTATTTTGCAGAAATATCTCCATTCGTCATCAGAATACATCAATGGCACAAACCTACAAGCGGCCGCCGATTACCTTCTTGAGCTAAAAGGTAAAGAAGGCAATGATGTGCGTGTATTAGTTGTTGACGGTGCATTTTATGAAAATCCCGAGGTTCCTATTGAAGAAGGTTATAGTTTCTCAAGTTTCCGCGATGATGGACTTAGCAGTCGCCCACAATTCTATGCAGTAGAGCCAGCTGGTGAGTGTACCGATGTACATGGTACCGCTATTGCGAGTATCTACGGGGCACTGAGAGATAATGGTGAATCCATCGCCGGTGCTACGCCTAATGTTACGGTTGTTGCCGCTGAAGCCCTTGTTTGTGGTACAGGATCAATCAGTGATGTTATTCGTTCCATTTACTGGGGTTTAGGTGAAAAAGTAGGAGATGCCGTGAATATCTCAAAGCCAGTAGATATCATTAACCTCTCACTTGGCACCATGGATTCATGTTCAACATCGTTCCAATCAGCACTTAACTTCGCAAGAACAAGAGGTGTTCAAATTCATGTCTCAGCCGGTAACGACGGAGTTGATGCTAATTTAAACACCCCAGGCAACTGTGACAATGTGATGGTTACCGGTGCGTTAGATATCAACACCGATACACCTGCCGACTTCTCGAACACCGGAGATACGGTTGACGTTTATGCTGAAGGTGTTGATATTTTAGGTCTTGATTCAACAGAGGGTTCTGTTTCGTATTGGAATGGAACAAGCTTTGCCGTTAGCTTAACAGGCTCTACAGGCGCACTTTTGAAGTCTTATTATCCTGATATTAAACCAGAACAGTCAGACTGGTTTATTTCGCAAAGCACGCGTAAATTATCTAATTCACCGGTATGCGAATCAGGCAATTGTGAAAAGGGGCAAATCGATGCATTAGCCGCCGCAAAACGCGCTGAAGAGTACTTCAGTCATGCGACAAGCACAATCAAACCTGCATTGGCCGTTGGCGAAGCATGTTTAAGCGGGTATGTTGGCACCTATTTTACGAAAGAGTTTAAACTTTGTGGCTTATATGAGGTATCATTTGAGTCACAAACGGATAAATCAGGCAAGACTTACCAATTATATGCAACGCCCAAAACAGGCGGCGAACCTTATCTGGTAATGGAAACTCCTGAAGTATCTGTAATGACACGTGAAATTGACTTACAAAACTTTTCGTATCACTATTCAGTGTGTACGAACGGCGAGTGCGTTGACTCTCCACTTGTTTTTGCGATTGACAGAACGACACCATTAGAGTGTCAGTAATATAAAAGTAATATCACACACACAGTTAAATACAGCCACCTTCTCTATTGATTATTGATGGTGGCCAAATTACTATAGCGAGAGCTTACGGAGCTGTGTATGAATAAAGAAGTAAATTTTAATATTCCCGAATTTAATGTAACTCGGGATAAAACAATTGGCCAAAACATTGGTGTGGGACTCGTTCCAAGCAAGAGTGTATTTGGTGGCGTTATCATTGATACCTTAAAAATAGAAGATCGCCGATTTGAAATAACCTTCCAAGGTGGTGTGTGGTACGCGTGTACTGGCCACAACAGTGAAAGCCAAACGGTTAATTGGGAAGTCGTACAAAACCCAGATGCTATTCATGAAATCATAGAAAGCACACAGGAAGGTATGCATTACGCAAATAAATACTTCGGTATCTTCTGTGGATTTACAATTCACTAATACATCAGGAGAACGAATTGGGTTGTTACTCTTAATTCGGTCTCTTGATGAACGCATTACAACAAACATCGACAACATCCCAGATGCCAAAGATCATTTGTTGAAAGCTCTTCAAACAGAGCCTAACGTTCACATCCTTGATATTGTGGGTGATGGCATTATTGTGGCACTAAACAATCGCACGTTGCACCTCACGCTGTCTGTGGAGAGAAAAAAAGTAGAAGTAAAATCAATTCTCTTGGATATCACGCCAACGTCACATGCTGGACAGTTTGGGCAGTTAGCTTGGCTTGACATCATGAAGCTAATTGAAGAAAGAAATACAAACTCTGAACAAACTAAGCTGTATCAAACAGGTGTTCTAGATACCTTATTTCATCTGAAAGAAATTAATCATATTCAACATGCTTATTGGTGTCATAAACTCTGCATTTAGTGCAAAAAACAACAATGAACTAACAGTGCTATAGACACGACATTGACAGCGAAAGTATAAATTAATAGATAATGTATGCGGCGTCTACTGGATTCAATTAAAGACATATTTAGTGGTGCTTCCGTGCAAAAAAAAGGTTTTATCAAGCAGATAACATTTTTATCAACTTGATAAAACCCTCTTTTAAATACCCTTTTTTATCTCTTTTTCTTGAATATTTTGTTTTATCTTCCTCTACCCTCATTCTAAAAATGGGAGTCCTTACTACTTTTTTTACAGCGCTAGCAACGCTCTTTCTCTTAGACATCATGCACCTTCCTGTTTTATTGAATTATCATTATAACACATAGGGTATTTTTTCATAATAATAAAATAGAATCGATGACGAAATTTTTATTCTAAATACACTATTGTGTTTTGTATCCTATATTATTGACTTTAATGGATATTTATTGTAGAGTCTATTTACTTTTTTTGCATACTTTATACAATTCAATAGGGAACAGTGAAATTGTGGCAAATGACATGGCGATGAGTAAAGATGAGATAGAAGAGATCCTAAGTAAAAGCTTAGGAAAAGAGTTCTCTGAAATTAATGATTCTGTGAAACATTCTCTTTATGGGATTTGTCTCACTGGAAGAGGCTGTGCTAAAAAGGGTAATAGCTGTGCTAGTCCGTTCCCAGAGTTAAGCATAGAGAACCGCTCCTTTGTTGCTGGATTTAACTCAATAGAGTGCACAATCGGCATACCTTCAGCTGAAGAGCTTTTGTGGGTTGACACATGTATCATTGAGAAAGCGTTTAGGAAGATCACCTTAAACGACATCACAGTAACCAGACACATGAATAAAGCCATTATCTTCATTGGAAGTCAATTTGACATTGAAAAAATAGACGTGCTCTGCCAAGAAGCTTATTCAAAAAAACTAAAAATATACAGATACCTCCCACCATCAGGCTGCAAAGTACGCTGCCTAACGGTCATGCTTGAACTAAAAACAGACACCACTATCTAATTCTCTACATTCATCGCAGCCGCGACGTGGCTAACGTTTATTCAAGTTGTTCAATAAATACGCATTCAGTAAAAAACGCTAAATTATCACCTTGAATGCCTAAGCAATAGGGTATACATTAATTATGTGAAAGGATTTTTGAACCGGAAGAGGACTCTTCCATTAATGAACTACAGGAGTAGTGTATGTGTGATTTAACAATTCAAGGCCATCATATCGAAGTTACTGGATCCATCCGAGATGCAGCTAACGAAAAAATGCAAAAACTGAAGTTGCTCAACACCGGCACAAGAGCAGCACTTACCTTTAAACAAGAGGGCTTACAGTTTGAGGTTCACCTTGTTTATCATGTCAAAGACAAAGAGATTGTTGCAAAAAAAACGCATGCTGATCTTTATGTTGCGATGAATCAAGCTTTTGACACAGTCCATCGACAGCTTAGAAAAGCAAAGCCTAATCACAAAGTAAAAAAACGCGTACTCGCCCCTGACACTGAAGCTGAAGAAGTTGGCGTGTTCGGCTAAACAACCGAATATACATGATAGCGGTCTACTACAGGCCGCCATTCCACCCTTTTTCCTCTAGGCTTAGATTTTGATTTGTCATAATCAACAAGAGGCCTGAATGAAGGCATTCTATCCTCACTCATTAAAACTATTTTAGGTATGGGACATACTTTTGAGCAACCATCAATCGTCGCCAGCGCTTGAGATTTAACTGGCCGGCGCATCCTTATTTTTGCTCTTTTGGATACCCCTTTTAATGCGGCTAGTTCCTTCTGTACTTTACGAATCCATTCTCCCCTCGACATGATGGCTGGTGGTTCTTTCTCCATGTCGCATAACAGTTTGCTTTCAATGTATTCTAAATCAGGTTTGGTGATTATTGGCTTATTTCCCCATCCAAAATAATATTTATCTGGATCTCTTATGCATTCAAGTTCTCGCTGGACATTCCGCATGATAAGCATAGGAAACATCTCATGAACTACCTCAAAACGAATGTTTTTATCTTTCTCTTGCTGAGCAATGTTGACGAATCGAGCACGAGCATCATTTACATCCTTGATCAGACATTCTATTTTGCGCCATGTTTTATCATCTGCTCTTTTACATAAAATACCAGGGTTTCTGGTTGCTATCCTTGTGCTGTATCCAATCTCACCATATACATTAAGCATGGCACTCAATGCGCCCATTTCCACCTCTGTGCCGGTGTACCTTGCTTCAATTGGAATTTTATCTGGGTAATGATTTATTTCATCGTGCTCTTCTTCTCTCAGAACACGAGGGAGGTCGTAATATTCGCTGTATATACTCGGAAGCATCATCAGCTCTTCAGCAAGATCATTATTGGCATAATTGATGTCTTCCATTGCCATTCTAAGCGCTTCTCGCATATCAACTCCTCGTATTTTTTACAAAATTTATCCCATCGGCAATGTAAATACAAGGGGAATAGCAAGGCTATTATTTACTACATCCTTAGGACGCATCAAATCCCACCGTTAACCTGCTGCTTGCTTTTATTTACTACATCCTTAGCATGCCAAATGTTGTCGCTCTTATCCAGTAATAGCTCAAATTTGAACCAACATTAAGTTTTGCAGGCTAAATAGCGCAATTATGATGCACAGTTACGAAAATATCATTATAATGATAATAAGATCTAGGTTTTAAATTTACCCATAAAGGATTTAAGAATGAAAACCATTAGAATGTCGGACTTTGAAGCTAACATGCTACAAAGCCTGAACTTACTGCATGGTAGTGTAATTAATGAATTGAAGATTGGCCGGCTAATTGCCAGCGTCTTTGAACATAAAGATATCAAGAAAAAATTCCCTTATGACTTTAGCGGTCAGGGTAAGCTAATCGCAATTATGGCCATCCACCTTTATATGAAAAAAGAAGGTAAGGTCAGAATCATTCACAATGACAACAACGGAGAACGTTCAATTCACTTATGCGTTGAATTGGAAAGCCGAGATGGAGAAACCTATTATATCGACCAAGATGGGGTGGGCACGGGAACCGATTTGATGAGAAGACTATATTTATGGAGTGACTGCTCACAGATAAAGATAGAGCCATTCAGTATGAACTCTTTGCGACTCGCTAAAAAACCTTATAATGAGGATACAATAGCACTTGAAGCTTCCAAAAAATTAGCGGAAGTATTGGAAAGTGTTATTGGTGAGTGGGAAGGGCGTTTATACTAACCTCTCACCAATACAAATACAAATACTATGCAACTAGCCTTTCTAGTTGTTCCATCAAGCCTTTATCATACAAGTTGTTAAAGGCTATATTTGACAAATCACCATCTAAATGGCCAATTTTTCCTACTGGTATTTTTCTTGTACATAGCACGTAGACCAAATATTTATTTTGATAGGAAATGCCGTCAAAGTGAACCTCACAAATAGGAACGCCACGAGAGCTTAATCTTCTGCGTCCGATAGGAACGCCCATCTTTCTGCCAGGTCCAGTCTGTTTCCAATAAAGGTCTCCGGTATTTTTGTCACATGTAATATGGTTAATCAATTTTGCAATATTCAGCATCTTGCTGTCTCATTCAATCAGTTTGAGTCTCAATATTATCATATTGAGACTTTCAATCAAACCGTTTTTTACACAAGCTAACTAATAATTTTTGTCTAACATACCTAAGGCATCAGAAACCTCTTCTTCCGTTGGTTGCGAATAGGTCACCGTAGTTGCGGCTTGAACATGCCCGAGAATAACTTGGGCGACACTTATCGGCTTTCTCTGCTTATGCAAAATGTCCGTTGCTAATGCACGCCTACCACTATGTGAACTCGACTTTTCAATATAAGCCCACTTACGCAACATCAAAGCCATATGCTCTTGTAGAGTGTTTGGACTATAGGCACCACCCTTTTGACTCACAAATAGAGGAGACGATGGCGTCAAATACGGATCTTGCTCAAGTCTCATTTTAATATGCTGGTTCAATGCATCGATTAACGACTCATCCACCAGCGGAAGATCTCTGGTTTTGCCTTTCCTTAGATTTACAACCGGATAAAAACGTTTAGGCTCAATCGGCACCCCTGCTAACGTCAGTTCTTTAATTTGTTCGACAAGCGCATCGAATTCACTTACCTTAAAAGTAACCGTTCTTCTTTTGTAATCTGATTGCGACCGCTTCATTGCTCCCGAGCCTTTTGTGTACATTGCCGGTAACGTCATTATTTTATGTAGGGCGAAATCTCTGTTTGATGAACCAACTGCGCCAAAGAGTTGTGCAACCTCTTTAATTTCAAGCAATGATATTTCCTGTACTCTAAGCCCGAGTTTAAAGCTTACTTCCATAATGGCTCTGTTCTTTACCGGATGGCGGTTCTTCGCTATTTTTTCAAAAAGCAATTTTTTCTCTTCAGGAGAAGGTATTCTTGCTTTGCCATTTCTTGGCATTTTCATAGCCTCTATTTATTTACTATCAGTATAAGGTAACCGTTTGAGGAAAATTGTCAAATAGGTGAATTTATCATAATGGATTATTTAAAATGATAATTGAGTATGTTACACTCAAACTTTAACGTATGAAACAGTCATCAACAGGCGCAACAGGGCTTTACTGTAATTCTGTTAACATCGGTTCATGTTTTAAAACACAATGTTCAACACGATCTATTGGATATGTAATTAAGAGTTCACATGGAAATTAAACAGTTAAGCGAAAAAGCGTTTTGCGCTTATCCGCTCCCAGATATTGCTAACCACAAATATATAAACGACATTGCTAATCACATTAGTATGCAGCAAGATGAACAGTACCAGCTTGCTTCTTTTCCAGATGGTAATACTTGTTTTTTTGTGCCTATTAACTCAGTTTTCTTAGTTAAGGGTGTAGTTCACAACGATGGCTTATTAATTGATAAAAAATCGGATATAGCTGTCATCGGCAATTGGGATGGTTGCGATGTATATGATTTAGGTGAGATGCTATCAAATTGTGGTACCGGCATTAAAACTACATCTAATGATGCAAATTTTTCTATTGTGGCATTGAATTCGAAGCAAGTCGCACGAAAAACATTGCCTGCTCACCACCAGGGTGACTCTAGGTTTAAGTGTGACCAGTATTTTATAGACAACGCTGGCCGGATGCTCATCTCTGTTTGCGTGCGTAATGCTCAGCACTTATTCAGGCTAAAGCATTGGGGAATTTCATTTAAATATTTAGTTTGCGACAATATCAAAGATGGCTGTGAATGGGTGAAGGTTGCAAGGGCACTTTGCCATTCTGACTGGAACAAACCTCACCTGATTGCTAGAAAAAACAATATGGAATTGCCTAATGCAAAGTTCTTCGTTTGATCCTACCCAATACTCATTGGGTGGCTTTTCTTTTAAACAAATTAAAGCTGCCATGCTGGCTTTTGCAAGTAGCAAAAACTCTTCAGTTCCGCATCGGCTTCAACAAGCTGACTTAGGCTTATCTTTCAATGAAACGCTGAAATTAATTGATGGTTTATTGGAAAATAATTTGATTAAAGAAAGATCAGAGGGAAAGAAAGAACTTTCGATCGAGAAGCCTTTCCCAAATAACTTTGCCCGTACCGAAATAGGCATTAAGCTTTCGACCAAAACATGCACTAAACCCAAAACAAAAAAACAATTGGCTAAAAAACTTGAAGCGTTTTTAAGTAGAGCATCTTTTATTGCGAAAAATGATTTGTTTATTTTTGAATTGGAAAGCGCTTACTTGTTTGGCTCTTACATTGATACCAGCAAATCACTTTGCAGTGATTTAGATATTGCCTATTCAATACGACGTAAAACGCACTATCTTGGCAGTAACTTAGATATATTACTTTCTTGCGATAACATTGAAAAAAGGCGGGATAACGCGTTACGCGCCTTTGATTCAGGCGATATTGAAATTAAGCCTAATGTCATAAAAGAAACATCCGCATATGCTTCAGATTGGGATCGCCTCTTCGTTAAATCCTATTTAAGCAAACGCGACAAAACTTTTCATCTTCTTACATTAACCGACATTGAAGATCTTAAAAATGTAAAAGAATTACAACACGTGTTCTGCGCTGAAAGTGGCGGTGTTATTTCACCAAAAATAATAAGCAAAAACATTCTTTTTAAGGGAGTAAATAAGTGACCATAAAAGAGCAACCAATGACCGAGGTGGAAATTGCCGAAATTGCACAAATGTTTTTTGAACAACGGGGGTGGGAGCTTTTTCCGGAAGTCGTATTAAAAGGATTTAATGGGAGACCTGATTTGGTTGCTAAAAAACATCAACTTTGTGCAGTCATTGAGTGCAAAAAGTCGTTGTCGTACCCTGTGATTGAACAGTTAACTCGTTGGCGTCACGATCATAATCATCGAATCGAGAGAGGATATCCATTAAAAGACATTTACGCTTTCCCTCACCTGCTTATCGCTTTTGCAAGCGGTAATAACAAACCGATGGCCTTGTTAAAAAAAGAGATACTTAGGCAGCATAGAATTGGGTATTACGAATTAACGCGCATAGCGCATGACGATAAATTCAGGTTGCATAAAAACGATGAATTAGGCCGTTTTTATGATCACGGACTTGATGACTCCTATTGCCAATGGAAAAACTTTAGATACATCGTGCGAGAGGTTGTACCTCCTAAGATACAAGAGGACAGCAGAAATACCGCTCATAGAATACTTAAACAGCTCAATGCAGACATGAAACAGGCTACCGCTGGTGCCAGTGGCAGGGAAGGTGGCTTTATGACACCATTTAAGCGAACTATGAATGCTGTTGAGAGCATTCTAAACCGAGGTGGCGAGTATCATATTGTTGACATCATGAACGCCTTACATAAAGACTTTGGTGGTCATCATTACAGTAGCGATAGAGCAGCACGCAATAGTATTCCGGATTTCATCGTCAAACTTAAGGTTGGAGTGCGCTGTTGTGATGCACCGCCACGTTATAAATCAATAACAACGGAAGAAAATAACTAAGATCCACAAAGTGTCTTACCGATATTTTACCTTAATCGCGCAGGTTATTTTTTGATCGATATGTCTTCAAATTGATAAATTATGTTATTAATTATAAGTCTATCAACAAAAGGGAATTTGACATGCTACGCAATAAAATTTTTGCTGGCCTACTATTGGCCGGTCTATCAATAAGCGCCAACGCCACAGTTATCGAAATTACCGAAGATTTCAATAATGGCTATTTTGACACTGAAAACTTTGAGTTCAACCAAACATTCCAAAACAACGGCAATTTAATGTTCGAAAATCAGGCGATGACTGTTTACGGTCGTGGAGCTTTTTCTACTGTCAGAGATGATCTATTTGGCTCAGAAGACAACCCTCTTTTCATTAGTGCAAAACTAACAATGAAACCATATGTAGGTGACATTGCTTTTCTGGCGTTCAGAAGTGACGGCATGCCAAATATGTTTTACAACAATGAGCCCAACAAAGGGGTTTTACTGCGTGCCCACAATTTTGGTAGTGGACAAACAGATGTAATGTTCAACGCAGTGGGTAACGCAGCTGATGGCACCGAATACGAATTCACTAACAACTATCCACCAGGTGGCGCTAATTTCTATAACGGTACTGTTACTGTAGAAGTGACTGATTTTGGTTCATATGCCGATTACAAAATAACGAATTACAATTATGGCTTCCCTCAAGAATTCACCTTTACTCAAACTGGGTTAGACGATTCTACTCGCGGTGGTCACGTTGTATTTAGTGCTAACGGCTCAACATGGGATGACATTGTTATCACTCAAGCCAGAAGCAACGCTGTAGCGGAAGTCAGCGAACCTGCAATAGCATCTATTTTTGCTCTTGGTTTAGGTGGCTTATTATTTGGTCGCCGTAAACGCACCTAACATGTTTTTAAAATGGTATAGGCCAACATCTGGCCTATTCCAACATCCTAATTTAAAACCAACGCCATTCCACTCCACCTTTTCTTTTTCATTATAATATTGAGAAAATGTGTATTTTCATTAATATACCAAAATATATACTTTATTAGAGTTTCAAACTACAACATCCGCTAGTTCTTTTGCATTACATCATATCTATCGTCAACGTCTCAAAGTTATTTTCCTCTATAGTCTTAAACTACGGCCTCTCGATTAGAACAATTTTCACAATGACCATAGATTATACTTCCCAGTTGATTTCAACTGGGTTTACCTTGGTTGCTATTGTGTCTTTTGTGTTATGTTACTTTGGCAGTTAAATAGCTTGTTAAAAGGATTTATCTATAATGATAAAGCGCACCAAGGATGGTTTAAATGGATTTTACGGATAGTGGTTTTTATAAATGGATCTACCGCAGAACATTCGCTTTTTTTCATACATTGCGCTTACTGACGCACCAATTATCAATTAGTAATTTTGGCTAATTTAAGTTCGTGGATTTTCGTTAAAAAAAAAGGATTTTAATATGGCAGTTCCAGTTGTATTGCAGTCAGATTATTCCGAGTGCGGGGTTGCTTGTTTAGCAATGGTTTTAGGTAGCTTTGGGCATATTATTGATATGCCAACACTTAGGAGAAAAGCAGACATTTCATCAAAAGGAGTGGCACTTCAAACCATCATGGAAATTGCGGAGGAGTTTTCATTGGTTTCTGATGCATATTCACTGTCTGTGTCTGATTTAAATCAACTTCCTACTGCTTCTATCTTGCACTGGAACAAAAATCATTTCGTGGTTTATGTTGGAAAGTCGAAAAGCAAAATAACCATACACGATCCAGCAATAGGAAAGGTAACCTTAACTTATAAAGAGTTTGAGGCAGCTTTCTCTGGTACAGCGCTTTGTTTCAAAAAGAACAAAGGTTTTGCAAAAGGCAACTTTAAAAAGAAAATAGATCTGAAATCTCTATTTGGAGCAAACAAAGGGTTTTACCTAACGTTCGTATCATTGTTCTTACTTGCTCTTCTCTCGCAGGCAGGAACGGCAATTATTCCTGTTGTTACGCAACTTATTATTGATGATATCATCGTTGAACAAAAAAATGGACTTGC
>Ga0100391_1003737_pt1 | contig 15139 bp, 19 predicted proteins | sample CryGeymeta201515_FD_81541 | JGI IMG/M metagenome (GOLD analysis project Ga0100391, IMG submission 81541) | Groundwater microbial communities from Crystal Geyser aquifers in Utah, USA - Crystal Geyser metaG 2015-15 | ecosystem: Environmental > Aquatic > Deep subsurface > Groundwater | place: USA...
CAGCTCTCGGCAGTCTCGGCGGCCGGCGCTTCGGTCTTGATCGTGTTGCGTTCGCGGTCGTCGCGGCGTTCGACGATGCGGGCGCGCTTGCCGGTACGGCCGCGGAGGTAATAGAGCTTGGCACGGCGCACGATGCCGCGACGGACGACGGTAACGGTATCGACGTTCGGACTGTAGAGTGGGAAGACACGCTCGACGCCTTCGCCGAACGAAATCTTGCGCACGGTGAAGCTCGACCCCATGCCGCGATTGGTGCGCGCGATGCACACACCCTCGAAATTCTGAATACGCGTGCGATCGCCTTCGACGACCTTGACGCCAACGCGCAGCGTATCGCCAGCCCGGAAATCGGGCAGCGTCTTGTCCTTGGAAATGCCTTCGATGGCCTCGGCCTCGAGCGTTTCGATGAGATTCATCTCATTCTTCCTTGTCTGTCCGCTGCGCGCCAGAGGGCGACCGATCCGCAGCGCTCCTGTAGCGCTCCCAAAGATCAGGCCGCCTTAGCCGTGTCATCGTCTCGGCCTGCGCCTTGCGCCACGCCGCGATCTTCGCATGATCCCCCGATCGCAACACCTCAGGGATCGTGTGCCCCTCCCAAAGATTAGGACGGGTATAATGCGGATATTCGAGCAAGCCGCTTTCGAAGCTTTCCTCATCCGCACTTGAAGCCGCGCCCATTACCCCGGGAAGCAGCCTTATGCAAGCGTCGAGCAGCGCGAGCGCGCCAATCTCCCCCCCGGACAGGACATAATCGCCGATCGATACACGCTCGACGGGACGCGCATCGAAAATCCGCTCGTCGAAACCTTCAAACCGGCCGCAGAGAATCGACACGCCGGACCCTTCGGACAACGCACGGACGCGCGCCTGGTCAAGCGGCGTCCCGCTCGGCGTCATGGCCAGCACCGGGGCGTCTGGCTGACGGGACAAGGCCTCGTCGAGCGCGGCGGCGAGGATATCGGGCTTCATAACCATGCCGGAACCGCCGCCCGCAGGCGTATCGTCTACGGTATGGTGACGATCGGTGGCGAAATCGCGGATCTGCAGCGTTTCGAGCGACCAGAGCCCCTCGTCGCGCGCGCGACCGGCGATCGAATGGCCGAGCGGACCCGGGAACATCTCTGGATAGAGCGTGAGGATAGTGGCGGCGAAGGTCACTCGACAAAGTCCGGGTCGACGACGATCCGTTCGGAGCCGATATCGACGGCTTTCATCGGAACCATGAATTTTCGGCCGTCGGCCTTGGCGATCTCGAAGACGTCACCGGCGCCGAAATTCTCGACCGCGACGACCTCTCCCACCAGCGCACCATCTTCGGCGACGCAGCGCAAACCGATGAGATCGGCATGATAATATTCGCCTTCCGCCAACGGCGGAAGCGAGGAACGCGGCACCGTGAGCGTAGTGCCGCGCAAGCCTTCCGCGGCGGTGCGGCCGGTGATTTCGGCAAAGCGTGCGACGGGATATTTTGAGCCTGCGCGGATCGCCGACAGCGTCAGTGTCCGGCCATCGGCCTCGAAGCTCTTGTAGCGCTTGAGGCTCTCGACGCCTTGCGCGAACAGCTTGAGGCGCACCTCGCCGCCAATGCCGTGCGCCCCGGCAATGGCGGCGAGGATGACGCGTTTGTCGTCCAAGACTAGCCCTTGGCCTCTTCGGTCTCAACCGCGTCGGCAGGAGCGATTTCGGCCTTGGTTTCGGCAGGCTTTTTTTCAGCCTTGGCGTCGTCTCCAGTTGCCTCTGCCGCAGTCGGTTCGTCAGCCTTGGCGTCTTCAGCGGGAACTTCTTCCGCCGTGGCTTCCTCGGCGGGCTTTTCTTCAGCCTCGGGTTCTTCGGCAGGCGCTTCGGCGGCCGCCTCGTCAGCTTTGACGTCTTCAGCGGGAGCGTCTTCCGCGGCGGCTTCCTCAGCCTTTGGCACTTCGGCAGGTGCGGCGGCGGCGTCCTTGGCTGCCTGCTCCTTTTCGGCTTTTTCTTCAGCGCGTTCCTTAGCCTTGGAGCCCGGCTCGGCCTTGTTCGGGTTGTTGCGCGCCTTGCGCTCGATGACGCCGGCGGCGTCGAGGAAACGCATTACGCGGTCCGAAGGCTGCGCGCCGACCGAGAGCCAGTGCTTGGCGCGATCGGTGTCGAGCTTGACGCGATCGGGATCGTCCTTGGCGAGCAGCGGATTGTAACTGCCGATCCGTTCGATGAACTTGCCGTCGCGCGCCTTACGCGAATCGGTGACGACGATCTTGTAATAGGGCCGCTTTTTCGCGCCACCGCGCGACAACCGGATTGCTACTGCCATTTCAATATTCCTTCTTTCTAAAGATTCAAAAAATCTAGCGTCTAAATAATTTGTCGAGACCCGGGGGAATGCCCTGGCCGGGTATCCCGGGGAGGCCGGGCATGCCACCCGGCGGCATCGCACCGCCATCGCCGGGGCCGCCTTCGGGAATCGCCCCTCCACCGAACATCTTCATCAGCCCCCTGATGCCGCCCATCTTCCTGATACGCTTCATCGCCGTAGCCATTTCCTGATGCATCTTGAGAAGCTTGTTGACCTCCTGCACGGTCGTTCCCGAGCCCATCGCGACGCGGCGCTTGCGCTTGGCGTTGAGCAGGCCGGGCTTGGTGCGCTCGACCTTGGTCATCGAGCCGATGATCGCATCCATATGGACGAGCACCTTATCGTCCATGTTGCTCGCCGCCATCGCGGCCTGCGCCTTCTTCATTCCCGGCAGCATGCCAGCGAGCGCGCCAAGGCCGCCCATCCGTTGCATCTGCGAGAGCTGGGTGCGCAAATCGTTCAGGTCGAACTGACCCTTGGCCATCTTCTTGGCGAAGGCTTCGGCTTCGTCCTTCTCGACCGTCTCGGCGGCGCGCTCGACGAGACCGACGACGTCGCCCATGCCGAGGATGCGCCCGGCGACGCGTTCGGGATGGAATTCCTCGAGCGCGTCGATCTTCTCGCCGGTGCCGATGAGCTTGATCGGCGTACCGGTTACCGCGCGCATCGATAGCGCCGCGCCGCCGCGCGCGTCGCCATCCATCCGCGTCAGCACGGTACCGGTCAGCGGTATCTGTTCGCTGAAATTCTGGGCGACGTTGACGGCATCCTGCCCGGTCAGGGCATCGACGACGAGAAGGATTTCCTCCGGCGTCGCGATGTCGGCCACCGCCTTCATCTCCTCCATCAACTGCTGATCGACGTGGAGCCGGCCGGCGGTGTCGAGCATCAGTACGTCATAGCCTTGGAGCTTGGCGGCTTGCAGCGCGCGCCTGGCGATCTCGACGGGCTGTTGGCCGGCGACGATCGGCAGCGTGGCGACGCCGGTTTGTTCGCCGAGGATCGCCAACTGCTCCTGCGCCGCCGGGCGATTGACGTCGAGCGACGCCATCAGCACCTTCTTGCGATTTTTTTCGGTCAGCCTCTTGGCGATTTTGGCGGTCGTCGTCGTTTTGCCCGAGCCCTGCAGCCCGACCATCATCACGACATTGGGCGCGGTCCCATCGACATTGAGCGCCGAAGCTTCGGCGCCGAGCATCGCCACCAGCGCATCGTTGACGATTTTGACGACCTGCTGGCCCGGCGTGACCGATTTCAGAACCTGCCGGCCGATCGCCTGTTCGGTGACGCCATCGACGAATTCGCGCGCGACAGGCAATGCGACATCGGCTTCGAGCAGCGCTATCCGCACCTCGCGCATCGCTGCGCGCACCTCGCTCTCGTTGAGCGCGCCGCGTCCGCGCAGGCGGTCGAAAACGCCGCCAAGCCGATCGCTGAGAGTGTCGAACATCGCCTTTTCCTTCCTGTTCCGCACGACATGCAAAAAACGCCGGCGGGCGAAACTCGCCGGCCAGCGGACCCCTATGGGGCGCTATTTTTCGCGTCCTTTTGCAGAACGAACCGGTGCCGGATAGGCGATTCACGGTGTGTAGACAAGCCCGCGAATTGATTGGGCGGATTAACGCTGTTTTCACTCTGTTTTGGCACAAGAGTCGCGCACAGGGGAAGTATAGCCATGGTCGATCACCACGAAACACAGGCGAGCAGCGACTTGAACCCGTTTGCGAACACCCAAGGCGGCAACCAATCCAACAACCTGGTGGCGATGGGTATTGCGCTGACCGCCATCGCGATGTTCGCGACGATCGGCGGCGAAGTCATCGCCAATATGGCAAATGGCAGCGCATCGCCGCGCGACCCGCTGCTCGCCGTTGCATTGATCCTCAACATCGCGCTGATTCTTATCGGCTGGCGCCATCACAACGAGATCAGCCGCCAGATTGCCGATCATTCGGCCGCCGCGCAGCAGGCGCGAGCGCTCGCTTCGCGCGACCCGCTTACCGGCTTCCTCAATCGCCGTGCGCTGAGCCGCGAAGGCGGCAACTTGCTCGACACGGCGCGGCGACGCGGCAAGGCCGTGGCAATGTTCGTCCTCGATCTCGACAGCTTCAAGCATATCAACGATCTCAACGGTCACCATATCGGCGATCTGTTGCTCAAGAGCGTTACCAAGCGGATCACCGAGATACTGCCTCGCGGCGCGATCGCGGCCCGGCTCGGCGGTGACGAATTCGCCATCGGATTCGAGTTCGAACCGTCAGATCCATCGGCGGTCGATACGATCGCCGACGATCTGATCGCCCGCGTCGCCGAACCCTTCGGGCTCGACGGCCAGACCGTCCAGACCAGCGCCTCGCTCGGCATGGCGCGGTCGGACAGCGATTGCAGCTCCATCGACACGCTTATGCGGCGGGCCGACATTGCGATGTATGCGGCCAAGAAAAAGGGCCGTAATTGCGCGGTGTGGTTCGACGGCAGCATGGAGCGCATCCTCGAAGCGCGCAATCGCATCGAAGAGGGAATGCGCGCGGGCATTCCGGCCGGCGAGTTCGTTCCCTATTATGAACAGCAGATCGACCTTGCGACGGGCCGGCTCAACGGCTTCGAGGTGCTCGCACGCTGGGAACACCCAACACGCGGCACGGTGATGCCCGAGGAATTCATCCATGTCGCCGAAGAAAGCGGACTGATCAGCGAGCTATCCGAATGCGTCATGCGCCAAGCATTCATCGAAGCGCGCGACTGGGACAATGATCTGTCGCTTTCGATCAATATCTCGCCCGCGCAGCTCAAGGATCCCTGGCTGGCCCAAAAGATCATGAAGCTGCTCACCGAGACCAATTTCCCGCCCAGCCGGCTCGAAATCGAGATCACCGAAACGGCGCTGTTCGAGAATCTGGGTATCGCCCAGTCGATCGTTACGAGCCTCAAAAACCAGGGCATCCGCATCGCACTCGACGATTTCGGGACCGGCTATTCGAGCCTCGCCCATCTGCGCGCGCTCCCCTTCGACCGCATCAAGATCGACCGGACCTTCGTCGAAACGATGAACGAGGACAGCGAAAGCGCCGCAATCGTCGACGCCATCACACGTCTCAGTTCGAGTCTCGGCCTGCCGGTAACCGCCGAAGGCATCGCCACCGTCGAGATTGAGACCAGCCTCAAACTGCTCGGCGCGATGAATGGCCAAGGCTGGCATTTCGGCAAGCCGATGCCAATCAGCCATACTCGCCAGCTGCTTGCCGACAAGGATATGCTGGTCGGCACCTCTCCCGAGGTTCGCGCCGAAGAGGCGCTCAAGACGCTCCAGCAGCTTCGCCGGGCGAGTTAGCGGACATCCAACTGCCCGCGCAGGTGGACAGGCGAGCTCCCCCCACCTAAATCGCGCGCCATGCTTCTGCGCTTTTCCAAGATGCACGGTCTCGGCAACGATTTTGTCGTGATCGATGCACGCGGCACACCTGTCGCTATGACGACAGCGCTCGTGCGCGCGCTCGCTGACCGGTGGACGGGGATCGGTTGCGACCAATTGATCCTCATCGAACCCTCGGTAAGCGCCGACGCGAAGATGCGGATATTCAACCAGGATGGCGGCGAGGTCGAAGCCTGCGGCAATGCCGCGCGCTGCGTCGCTCAGCTCATCGGCGCGCAGGCGTCGATCGAAACCGCTGGCGGAAACATCAGCGGCACGAGCGATGCCGCCGGAGCGACGCTCAACATGGGCGAGCCGCGGTTCGACTGGGACACGATCCCGCTCGCCTACGCAATGGATACCATCGCGATGCCCGTCGGCTGGGAAGCGCTGAAAAACCCCGCCGCGGTCAATATCGGCAATCCGCATGTCGTTTTCTTCGTTGACGACGCCAGGGCGATCGATCTCGAACGGCTCGGCCCGATCATCGAAAACGATCCGCTGTTTCCCGAACGCGTCAACGTCAACGTCGCGAGCGTCACCGGGCCCAATGCGCTCACCCTGCGCGTATGGGAGCGCGGCGCCGGCCTGACGCGCGCCTGCGGCACCGGCGCCTGCGCGACCGGCGTCACCGCGATCCGCCGCAGGCTCGTTGCGAATCCGGTCACCGTGAGCCTTCCCGGCGGCGATCTCCGTATCGCCTGGACGCCAGGCGGCACGATCGAGATGACCGGACCCGCCGCGCATGTCTTTTCCGGCGAAATCGACATCGAGGCCTTCGCGTGAGCGGGCCCGAAATGATTACGCTCGGCTGCCGGCTCAATTTCGCCGAGAGCGAGGCGATGCGCACGCTCGCCGCCGGGCGCGACGATCTCGTCATCATCAACAGCTGCGCGGTGACCGCCGAAGCCGTACGCAAGACGAGCCAGCAGATCCGCAAGGCGCGCCGTCTCCGCCCCGATGCCGAGATCGTCGTCACCGGCTGCGCGGCGCAGATCGAACCCGAGCGCTTCGCCGCGATGCCGGAGGTCGCGCGCGTGCTCGGCAATCGGGAAAAGGTGCTGGCGGAGAATTTCGCCCGCCACACATCCGTGAGCCCTGAGCCTGTCGAAGGGCGTTTCGCGGATCGAGAGACGGGCTTCGACAAGCTCAGCCCTAGCGGAAACTTCTCGCCGGAAAAGGTTCGCGTTTCGGATATCATGGCGGTGCGCGACACCGCACCGCATCTCGTGTCGGGGTTCGCCGAACGTGCGCGCGCCTTTGTCGAGGTGCAAAATGGCTGCGACCATCGCTGCACCTTCTGCGTGATCCCGTATGGCCGAGGCAACAGCCGTTCGGTACCCGCGGGGCTCGTCGTCGAACGGATCAGCTCCCTGGTCGACGAAGGTTTCGAGGAGATTGTGCTGACGGGCGTCGACGTCACCAGCTATGGCCCCGACCTGCCCGGGAGCCCCAGCCTCGGCCTGCTCGTCGAACGCATCCTCAAGGGCGTGCCCGCTCTGCCCCGCCTGCGGCTCTCTTCGATCGATTCGGTCGAAATCGACGAGCGGTTGTTCGAAATCATCACCGGCGAGCCGCGCTTCATGCCGCACCTCCACCTCTCGCTTCAGGCCGGCGACGACATGATCCTCAAACGTATGAAACGCCGCCATAGCCGCGCGCAAGCGGTCGAAACGGTCGCCCGGATCAAGGCGCAGCGCGATGTCGCGATCGGTGCCGACATCATCGCGGGCTTTCCGACCGAAAGCGACGAAATGGCGACCAATACGCTTGCGCTGATCGACGATTGCGACATCGTATACGGCCATATATTCCCCTATTCGGCACGCAGCGGCACGCCTGCGGCGAAAATGCCGCAGGTGCCGATGGCGACGAGAAAGGCGCGCGCCGGTGCGTTGCGCGAGGCGGTTGCGCGCCGCAAGGCAGCTTGGCAAGCAACGATGATCGGGACGCAGCAGCATGTGCTCGTCGAGCGCGAAACGGGGCTTGGTCATGCCGAGAACTTCGCCGAAATCCGGGTCGATCGCGCAGCCGGTTCAGCCGCCGACAGCGTTGTCGGGAAAATTGCGGCAACGCGGGTCACGGGATTTGACGGCGCCACGCTGATCGGAGAAACGGCGTGACCGAGGCTACAGGCTGGAGCGATCGTCTACGCTCGGGATTCAAGCGGACATCGGACCGGCTCGGCGGCAATCTCGCCGGGCTCGTCATCAAGGAAAAACTCGACGAAGAAACGCTCGACGAGATCGAAGAGGCGCTGATCGCTACCGATCTCGGCCCCGCGGTGTCGGCACGGATCCGCGACCGTCTCGCCGCGGGCCGCTTCGATCGCCATCTTTCCGAACTCGATATCCGCGAGATCGTCGCCGACGAACTCGAAAACATTCTCGCTCCAGTCGCCGTCCCGCTAATGATCGACGCCTTTCCCCGCCCGCAGGTGATACTCGTCATCGGCGTCAACGGCTCGGGCAAGACGACGACAATCGCCAAGATCGGCCATCTCCTGCTCGAGCAGGATTATGAGGTTATGCTCGTCGCCGGCGATACCTTTCGCGCGGCGGCGATAGGGCAGCTCAAGGTGTGGGCCGAACGGCTCGGCGTGCCGATCATCTCGGGCGACGAGGGCGGCGATGCGGCGAGCCTCGTCTTCGAGGGCGTCAAGCAGGGCACCGCGCGCGGTATCGACGCGCTGATCGTCGATACCGCCGGGCGTCTCCAGAACAAGTCGCACCTGATGGACGAGCTCTCGAAAATCCGCCGGGTGCTCGGGCGACTCAACGAAGCCGCGCCGCACAACGTCATTCTCGTCCTCGACGCGACCACCGGACAGAACGCGCTGACCCAGATCGAAGTGTTTCAAAAAGTCGCCAACGTCACCGGCCTCGTGATGACGAAATTGGACGGTACGGCGCGCGGCGGCGTTCTGGTTGCAGCGGCCGAAAAATTCGGGCTTCCCATCCATGCCATCGGCGTCGGCGAAACGCTCGGCGATCTCAGGCCATTCGACCCCAAAGCCGTAGCCCGCGCGATCAGCGGCGCCGATGAATTCGACAAGGTATGATTATGGAAGAAACGAAAGCACCTCCACCAAAACCTAAGGCAGGATGGATGTCTTTCCTGCTCGATTTCGGGCCGCTGGTGGCGTTCTTCGTGGCGTATAAATTCGGCCAGTCGGACAGCGACGCCTTTCGGGGCATCGTTTTCGGCACCGTCACCTTCATGATCGCCATGATCGCCGCGGTGGTCATTTCGATGATCGTGCTCAAGCGGGTAACGCCGATGCAGTGGATTTCTGCGGTGCTGATACTCGGTTTCGGCGGACTGACCGTCTATCTTCACGATCCGGTGTTCATCCAGATCAAGCCAACGATCATCTATGTCGGCTTCGCCGCATTGCTGCTGGTCGGCTGGCTGCGTGGTAAGGCCCTGCTCAGATACGCGTTCGCCGCCGCTTTCCAGGGCCTCACCGAAGAAGGCTGGCTCAAGCTCTCGCGCAACTGGGGGCTATTTTTCGTCTTCATGGCGATTACCAACGAAGCGCTCCGTTCGACATTGTCGTTCGAAATGTGGTTGACGGTCAAAACCTGGGGGCTAACCATCCTCTCGCTGATCTTCGGATTCGCCAATATCCCGATGCTGCTCAAGCACGGGCTTGCTACCGGCGAGGCGACCGACGCCGCCGCGCCGCCGGCCGGAACCGAATAATCCGGATTGCAGCAACCCTCCGGGCAGGTTGAGCCTCAGCTCTCCTGATCGGCGCGGCTGACGCCTCCGCCGTCGAGGTTTTTGGCGACGAATTCCCAGTTGATCGCACGACTGAGCAAGGCATCGACATAATCGGCCCGCGCGTTCTGAAAATCGAGATAATAGGCGTGTTCCCAGACATCGAGCGTCAGCAGCGGCTGCATCCCGTCATGCGCGACCGGCGTGTCGGCGTCATGGAGCGAGGTGATCTCGAGATCGTCGCCATTGCGGATAAGCCAAGCCCATCCGCTCGCGAAATGGCTCGTGGCCTCGTTCTTGAACGCTTCGAGCATATCGTCTGTCGACCCGAAGCTTTCTTCGATCAACGCGGCCAGCTTACCCGAGGGATTCTGCTTGCTGGGGCTTAGGCACTGCCAGTAAAAACTGTGGTTCCATACCTGTGCCGAATTGTTGAACAGGCCCTGATCGCCCTGTTCCTTGGCGGCCTTGATGACCTCCGACAATTTGGCGCCGGCGAGATCGCCACCTTCGATTGCGGCGTTGGTCTTGTCGACATAGGCGCGATGATGCTTGCCGTGATGAAAGTCGAACGTCTTCGACGATATCGTGTCGCCGAAAGCGTCCTTGGGAAAAGGGAGGTCGGGTAGTTCGAAAGCCATTGAGATTCTCCTGTTGTCGGCACGTTCATGACGCGAACACACCGCACCTTCAAGAGCATCCTCAAAAAGCTGGAAATTTGCGACGGGAAACTGCCTCTCGCGGTGGCAGTGTGACCGCGAGCGCATCAGGCGAATGGCGACTGTCCCCCGTCAAGGGGCCCAACGGGGGACAGAAGCCGGGCCGGCAGGCTAGCGCGCAGGCTCGACGATAAATCGCGCGAGATCGCGGGCCGGCACGTCCCAGCTTGGCTCAGCGACGGTGGCGCGCTGGATGTCGTGATAGGCGGCAGTCAGATCGCCATCGAGTTCATGGGCAAGGCCACGACCGTAAAAGGCCAGCGCGGGTTTGCGCGTGCCCATATCGAGCGCCATCGTGAACAGCGGCACCGCCTGAGTGCCCGATTCGTCACGCCGAAGCAAAGTAATCGCCTTGTTCAGATAGGCCTCCGGCTCATTGGGATCGTTGGCTATGGCGCGATCGAAGCTCGTCAAAGCAAGATCATATTGATCGCGGTAGAAATAGAGAATGCCAAGATTGACCAGCGTCGCGGTGTGGTCGCGCGTGGTAAGCGGATCTTCACGGAGCGCCCTTTGGCAATTGGCAATGCTATCGTTCGTGGCGCGCTCATGCTCGGCCGCCTGGTAGCAGGATTGGGCCCGGCTCGAGCCGAGGACCATGACGGCCGCCGAAGCCTGGCTGGCGGCAAGTGTGAATATTCCTGCCAGCAAAGCCATTTTTAGTGAAATTTTCATTCGACCTCTCCTGTTTACGCTTTGCGATAATACCACATCACGCCCCGAATCACCCCATCCGGCCGACCGATGACCCCTTTTTTTCCACCAATGGCCCCGATGGGACGACGAGCGACAACAGTCGGAGGAAGCCAAGCGAAAAATCGGGCCGACGGCGTCAGTTTACGACCACGAAGCGGGCGAGATCGCGCGCCGGCACGTCCCAGTCGGGTGCGAGTTGGACGGCGCGGCGGAGGTCGGCATAGGCTTCGGGAATATCGCCGTTGAGTTCATTGGCGACACCGCGGACATAATAGGCGATGGCGGGCTCCCGGGTTCCGCGCTCAATGGCCATGGAGAACAGGGGCGCGGCCTGCTCGCCTGAGCCGTCGCGGCGCAATAGCGCCAAACCCTTGTTGAGATAGGCGTCGGGTTCGGCGGCATCGAGCGCTATCGCGCGATCATAATCGGCGATCGCTTCGGCAAAAGCGCCATGCTGCACATGGAGAATGCCGCGGTTGACATATGTCGCCACGCGATCACGCAAACCGAGGCCGCGATCGGCAAGTGCGTCATCGCATATCCCGAGATTGGCGGCGCTATACTGTTCTCTGAGCGCGGCCTCGTAGCAGGAACGCGCGGCGGTATTGCCAAAGACGCTGACGGCGGCGGGCGCCGCCGTTCCGGCACAACATATCACCAAGGCAACAGGATAAGCCAAGCGCATCGTCGAAGCTCCCTTGCGGCGTTAGCTATAGCTCATTTCGAGCCGCGCGGCGAGTCAGCCGATCAGCGCATGCCGTTTGAGCGCGTGGCGCAGCTGGTCGTAGCTCAGGCCCAGCGATTTCGCCGTCCGCCGCTGGTTGAAGCGAGCGGATTCGAGTGCAGCTTCAAGCAACTGCTTTTCATAGGATTCGACCGCCGTTTTGAAGTCGCCGACGGGGGCCTGCGGTGAAGCCGTCGGCGCGGGCGTCGCCGAGGAAGCTTCGGCGGATACCGTCGCGCTTCCCTTTGCTTCGTCCGGCCGCTGTATGACCTGCCAAGGCGACTCGAACGGATCGAGCTGGATTGCATTCACCGGGCGAGCGGGCTCGTCCCAGCGATACACTGCGCGTTCGGTGACATTACGCAATTCACGGACATTACCCGGCCAATCATAGGAAGAGAGCACGTCGGCCGCTTTCTCGCCAAAGCCCGGCCAGCGCGGCCAATCGAGCTCGACGGCCATGCGCCGACCGAAATAATCGGCGAGGATTATGACGTCGTCTTCGCGCGCGCGCAGCGGCGGCAACGTCACGACTTCGAACGACAAACGGTCGAGCAAGTCGGCGCGAAACTCGTTGCGTTCGACGAGGCCGGGCAGGTTTTCATTCGTCGCAGCGACAATCCGGACATCGACGCGCCTCGGCGTGTTGGAGCCGATACGCGCGACTTCGCCATATTCGACCGCGCGCAGCAACCGCTCCTGCGCCGCCGCCGAAAGCGTCGCCAGTTCGTCGAGAAAGAGCGTGCCGCCGTCGGCCTCTTCGAATGCGCCTGCGCGCGCGCGGGTGGCGCCGGTGAAGGCGCCCGCTTCATGGCCGAACAGTTCGGCTTCGATCAGCGTTTCGGGAAGCGCCGCGCAATTGAGCGTGATCATCGGCTTGTCCCAGCGTAAACCCAGCCGATGCAGGCGTTCGGCGATCAACTCCTTGCCCGTGCCGCGCTCGCCGATGATGAGCACCGAGCGATTGAGGGGGGCGGCGCGGCTTGCCTGCTCGACGGCATCGAGAAATGCCCCCGATTCTCCAATGAATTGATTTTCGCGCTCCATGCCCATGCCTTAGTGTAATTTCCTAATTTTTGGCAATAGCCGCCGGACGAAAAAATCGTTCATCGGGCGTAAATATTTGAAATTCAGCCATAAGGCAAAACTGGCACGGCATCTGCGTAGTTTAGGACGTCACCGGGCGGAAGGTTCGGGGCACGAGTTCAACGCCAAGGTTCAGGAGACCAGACATGACAAGCAACTTCAACCTACAGACCGTCGTCGCCGCCGCTGCTGCCTTGGTCATCAGCACCGCCTTCATCGTCGGCACCGTCGGCCCGGTCCAGGCCGGAGCGCCGATCACCCAAAGCGATGTGTTCGCCGAAAGCGGCGCCACGCCATTCAACTCCGTCCACCGCGCCTAGGACGGACCAACGGCCGGGGAGGCGGCGGCCCCTCCCCCTCCCCGGCCCCATAGTTTTCGAGGGATTAGAGGAGTACGCATTATGGGAATATTCTCCCGCACGCGCGACATTGTCGCCGCCAATGTCACCGATTTGCTCGACAGGGCGGAAGACCCGGCGAAGATGATTCGCATGATCATTCTCGAAATGGAGGAAACGCTGGTCGAGGTCCGCGCTTCGGCCGCGCGCGCGATCGCCGACCAGAAGGAAATGCGGCGCTCGATTTCGAAGCTCGAAAAACTCCAGGAGAACTGGAAGGACAAGGCCGCGCTCGCGCTGTCCAAGGATCGCGAAGATCTCGCCAAACAGGCGCTGATCGAAAAGCAAAAGGCCACCGACATGGCCGACCGGCTCAAATCCGAAATCGAGGTGATCGACGATGGGCTCAAGGCCTATGAGCAGGACATCTCCAAACTCCAGGGCAAGCTCCGCGAAGCCCGTACGCGCCAGAACAGCATCAGCGCGCGCCTCGACAGCGCCGAAACAAGCTACCGGCTGCGCGAACTCAACAATGGCGGACGCGTCGAAGACGCCTTTACGCGGTTTGAAACGCTCGAACGCCGCGTCGACGAGGCCGAAGGACGCGCCGAGGCCGCCGGCATGGGCGGACGCCCCAAATCGCTCGAAGAGGAAATTGGCGATCTCGAGACGAACGACCGCGTCGATGCCGAGCTTGCCGCGATGAAGAAATCGCAGGGCGCGAAGCCCTCAACCGCTGCAAAGGAGGCGTAAATGGAAGACGTCCTTGTTCCCATCGGCATCGTCGGGATGCTGTTCATCGGGCTTCCCTGGCTCATCCTGCATTATTCGACCCAATGGAAACGCGCCGGCTCGATGAGCCGCGAAGACGAAGATTTGCTCGACGAACTGCACGACGCCGCCAAACGGCTCGACGACCGCATGCATTCGATCGAACGGATCATCGCCGCCGACAATCCCGACTGGCGCCGCGAGGCCGCCATCCATGAAGACAGCACCGTCGAGGGCCCGGCCGGCAATATCCGTCGCCTCTAGAAGCCCCGAGAAAGGACAAGAAGATGACCGACAGCCGCACCAAATTCTACCTCGACAAGCAAAATCGCAAGTTCCTGGGCGTATGCTCCGGCATTGCAGACTATACCGGGATCGAGGTCATATGGGTTCGCGTCGCCGCGGTAATTACCACGCTCTTTGCCTTTCCGCCGCTGATCGTCGTCTATCTCGTCGTCGCCTGGCTGGCGACGGCCAAGCCGCTCGGCCTCTACGACGATGACGAGGAAAAACGCTTCTGGCAGGGAACACGCGCCAATCCGCGCCGGTCGGTCAACGAGATCCGTTCGCGGTTCCGCGATGTCGACCGCCGGCTCGGCGATATCGAAACCATGGTGACGAGCCGCAATTCGCGCCTCGCGCGCGAAATCGAAGACCTTCGCTAGGCCGAACAATGCGCTTCAAGGAGACAGAATATGAGTTGGGGAGGACCAGGGTTCGTACTGGCGATAATCGCGATGAGCTTTCTTGCCTGGATTATCACCACCGCGATCCGCGCCAAACACGGCTATCCGCTCGAAAATGAATGGGGCGGCAAGACCGAACGCCGCGATCCCGACGCCGATCGCAAAATCGAACTGCTGTCGGGAGAAAATGGCGACCTCAAGGACAAGATCGTCCGGCTCGAAGACCGTATCTCGGTGCTCGAGCGGATCGCCACCGACAAGGGCTCAAGGCTGGCCGACGAAATCGACAGTCTGCGCAATTAACAACGGGGAACAGGATTATGGAAGTTATCAGCGAATTTAGCCCGGTCATCGTGCTCGCCATCGTCGCCGGTATCGGCGGATGGGTGCTCACGACCTGGATGCGGATCAAAAACGGTTATCCGCTCGACGGGGCCTGGGGCCAGGCGGTCTATCCCAAGACCGATCAGGAAGCGGCCGAACGCATCAAGCTGATCGGCCAGGAAAACGCCCAGCTTCGCGCCGAACTCGGTTCGGTCAAGGATCGCCTCGCGACAATCGAGCGCATCGTCACCGATGGCGGCTATATGCTCGACCGTGAAATCGAAAACCTGCGCGGGCAAGCCAATTAGGGGAACGGAATATGGCAATGCTCGCC
>Ga0100391_1003759_pt1 | contig 15074 bp, 15 predicted proteins | sample CryGeymeta201515_FD_81541 | JGI IMG/M metagenome (GOLD analysis project Ga0100391, IMG submission 81541) | Groundwater microbial communities from Crystal Geyser aquifers in Utah, USA - Crystal Geyser metaG 2015-15 | ecosystem: Environmental > Aquatic > Deep subsurface > Groundwater | place: USA...
AAAAAAAAAAAAAACGCACCTTAACGTTGAATTCCTGAACGGCAAATTGATTGATGTTGGCTTTTAATTCAATGGTTCCTTCAATATCACCAGCCACAACCTCACCAAATTCTTCGTTTAAATCAAAATCTTGAGTGCGCTCTGCACCAAATTTTCCAAGATTCCACTGACTAGCCTCTCCGGTGTCGGCATTATCGAATTGATCCGTCATGTACCTTTGATTCTTTTTGGCTGCCAATACCTCTTGCTGATTTTTCCAATTCTCCAGTTGCTGGGCTCGCTGAGCTTCCACGCCCTTGTCTATGAGTTCATCGGCGTAACCCGTGGACGTACCCCAGGCATTCTTGGCAGAAATGTCTCGCGATTTGGCCACGGAGGACATGTCAAATTTTTCCAACTTTGTGTTACCGTCTCCTGCAACTCCCATCTGTCCATCTCCTCCATCAAATTCTCTGCAAATTGATGCATTGATATATATTTTTTAAAATTATTTGGTTTGTGGTTAATTCATATTAATTAGTCACATACAGCAAACAACAGTGGCTGGTTGAGACACAGAACCGGATACTGGAGTGTATATACATGTCAAATATATCAAGCCTCAGGGATTGGTAGACAATTGAATTCATATCCATTATCCATTCCGTTAAGTTTTTCTACCAAACGCGGAAGAAACAATCTGTGCTGGATTCTTGGCTTATCCATATGAAAGAATACACACGATATTATAACAACACATCCGCAAACATCGTTATTGTTCGTACTTACTCGAAATCCACAAAGTTCGACCAATCACCAACACCACCACGATCGACCTTGGAGCTATCCAGTTTGGTAGCGTCTCGAGAATCATCGGCTTCTTGTTCATCATCCGGTGGAGGTGTTAATTGTCCACCATTTAAATTATCCAAATAATTATTGAGAGTAACAGTCGTTGGGGGGGAAGCGATTGTGGTCGTCGTCGTCTTCGTTACGTACAAACAACGTTGCGGCAAAAAGGCGGTGACAGTGACAGTGACCTGCTGCTGCAAGCCAAAGACGGCCAAAAGCGCAATAAACAATTTCATACTGGAAATAAAAAGTAATGGACGAGAGATATTGTCTCGATAGAATTTTGTATTTGTTGTAGATCTTATCCTGTTTATTCAAAGATAGCTAGCTTTGTAGTTGCAGTTTTTATTATTTTTTATTTTTGCTTGTAGATAGTCTACTACGAACGAGAACGGTTGACATGAAGTTTCTTCGAAATGCGATATCTTGTTGCCCCATCTGGATTTTAATACCTGGTACGACGACACAAAGCATGTTTCTTCAAAGGAAGGAAGATACTCGTATTTTCCGAAATGCTAATCCACCCGGGCAATACAAAGAAGCTCAATGATGCTTGACGAAGGCAGAAACCAACCGTAGTACGGTACCGTATGAAGCAATAATAAAAAAGCAGCAAAACACAGAGAGTAACACATAGAGTACACCAAAAAGTAACTCAACACAACACAATACCATCTTTCGTTCTACAAAGTCCAGTACCACTACAGCATACTGGTAGCCATCCGACATCAACAAGATCAACATGACCATGGATATTTCTACCCCATCATCATCAACAACAGCTAGTACTACAAAAAAGAAAAAACCCGCCGTCAAACTCGGTCAACCGTCTGCTTCGGAAGACACGGCTTCCAAGTATCCCGATATGGAACTCTGTCAACAGATCCATCGTTTAACAACACCACAGATTGTACCACTGACCAAAGAAGAACAACAATCTATTCTGGATGAGATTGCCAAGACGGTTGAAAATCCTTCGTTGTATCGTCACGTTGTCAAGACGCAGCAGCAGCACAACGACGGGGGTAGCATGAACGACTTGAATGTATTGTCGGAATCGGAATTAAAGACATTAGACGAAAAGCACAGTAATACCGTGAAAGAACTCGAACAGAAAGTTGTGGAAGCCAAAGAATCTGCGGGTGATATGGAAGTTATGGATGCAACGCTCGAAATTGCCCGCTTTGCGGCCAAGTGTTTGTCCGAATCGGAAGCCCTGGAAGCGTACGGTAGAGTCATCGACTTGCCCAAAATTTCCAGCGGCAAAAAAATTGATGCTCTCATGGAGGCATCTCGCGTAGCTAGTTTTTACGGTGATACCAAAACCAGTGATGATTTCATTGGAAAGGTACGTTGTGCGTTGTACATGCACGATTGTGGGTTGTGTGTATGCGTGTATTCTTTGTCGCGGTTTTGGTGCGCGTAAACTATATATTATAATATATATATATATATATATATATATATTCCACTGAAATATCATCCTAATCAAACTCCTATACGAAACGACACCATCATTCAGGCCCACAAATTGGCCACGGAAGGGTCCGGGGGTGATTGGGATCGCCGCAATCGTCTCAAAGTTTATCGGGCATTGTCCAATCTCTTGTCAAGAGATATCAAGACATCGGCAGGACTTCTCGTTGATTGCATTGCCACATTTTCGTGCAATGAAATTTGCACCTACCAAGACTTTATCGTGTACACCATTCTCTCGAATGTCTTGCACCTTCCTCGGCCCTTGCTCAAAGAAAAAATCATTGACGGACCCGAAATTCTCAGTGTCGCTCCAGAAATTCCCACAGTCCTGGAACTGACCAAATCCTTGTATGATTGCAATTACAAGGCGTACTTGCACGCCATGGTCGAACTAGAACAAATTTTGATTGCCGATCGGTACCTATTTCCCCACGCTGCCTACTGGATGCGTGAATTGCATATTCTGGCCTACAAGCAATTCTTAGATGCCTACCAAAGTGTGACGCTACAGGCCATGGCCATGGCCTTTGGTGTATCGACCGACTTTATTGATTATCACGCCAGTCGATTCATTGCCGCAGGACGATTGAGTGCCAAGATTGATAAATTTGGTGGTGTCATTGTTACCAATAGGGCCGACTTGAAGAATGCTCAATACCGAGATATGATCCAAAAGGGTGATTTGTTGCTTAATCGCATTCAAAAATTGGCACGAGTTGTTGATGTGTAAAGTTATGTCGAAGAACTATGTGTGGTTTGATGATGTGATCGCTTGGATTCCTCGTTTCTTACAAAAAAGCGGGATGCAAAGAGGAAGAAGAAAAAAAGGACAAAAGCGAAACCCATCGCCGACTAACCTTTTTTTCTTTTCGAAGTAGATTATTATCTTTCTAGATCATTGGTTTCAACTTGCAACTCGTAGTTCCCAGTTATAGAACACATGGAGAGCGTTATCATTAACTAGTCTAGTGTACAATATTAAGCCAGGCAGGAGGCCTACGGGAACTACAAAGAGGCTAGAAGTAGTTGGGGCTCTTTTCTTTCTATTGCTGCAGTCGATCTCTTTAACAAGATTTATAGGAGTCTGAGATTTCAAGCATTTACCGATGGCTGCAATGACGTGGAAGAAAGATTATGGTTCGCACAGAAAATAAAGGAATGACAAAATAATAATGTTTGGAAAAATGATGACGATGACGTGTCTTTATAAGAATACTGTTGGTTGTAAGTATTGTTGATAAAAGGGCCCCAGGAAATGACTTGCATTTGCGCGCATGCAAATGCGTAATTGTATTATAATAATATTTTGTGATGTTGTGTGTGTATGTGTGTGCGTGTTGTAGCAGACGCTAATATACGTGCATTGATTAACTTGGGACTAGGGCTCCATTTAACATTGACACACCACACAAACTCGACTGCTGACGCACACTTCTGTCAAATTTACTCTTCCTTTCTTCGGGATGCAAGTCTTGCCGATCGACGTCCTGCTGGAGTCGAAACTGTACCCAGTTGTCCTTTCTTGGGTGGAGTCGATGGTGCTTCTGTTTCAGAGGAGATCTTCTTCTTGTTACTACTAGACGCTTTGTTGTTGTTGTCTGATTGTTGAATTTTCAGTCCAGCACCCAACAGGACAATAAAGGTTAGGATGGCCACCTGATATTGATGCAAGGAATAATTGATAAAAACAAAGTAAGATAAGATGGATAGCGAGCAAGAAAAGACAGTGGATTGGGACTTCCTTCCTTTTATACTTTATACCGGACGATACCTGCACCCTGCACATCGCTTTTATCTTTTTTCTAATCCGAGTAATATGCACATCAAACACAGACAACATCATCTTAACTCATACGAGTACTAAATATTACGTACAAGAGCGATAGCGGGAAATTGGTATTCTTCTGGAATATTCATGACTTGGGATGCGGTCAAAAGGAAAGAGGAAATGACTTCCAGGAGCACCATGTTTTATTGTTCAAGAGGTGCTGCTGGAGGAAGTTTTTGGTATTTTGATGCTGCTTCTCGTAACCATATGGGACGCTGAAAATTGTGAGGGGTATTCAGAGCCAGCAGCTCCAACGAATCCTTCAACCATCATCATAAATATAAAAATTCTTTCACGGTTTATATTTAATCAATCCTTTGGAAGCGGTAGGCAGATTTACAAGAAGACAATTCTAGTCTAGTCTACCACCCAGGCATTTTTCAGGTGACGGTATGACGGAGCAGGTGTGCATGGCAATGATGTATTTATTATGTAGTGCAGCGTAGCTGGCTGAGTACCTGGTACACGGAATAATCATCAGTACTATGTTACTCTTGACTAGTCTACTCGTACCAGGTAGCAGTACTAGACCTGGTTGTCTACTAGCTAGTAGGAGTAGACTAGTAGTAGAATTCTTCACACTTCACTATTGGAAATACATGTTGAATTTTTACATTCGATTTTCATGTGATCTTGAGGGGGTTGTTGAGATTTGAGACATCGACCATCAACCATCTAAATAGACCTTCACCAAGATTATTTCCCAGCCATACAGGTATCTTAACTTGCTTACTTTGAAACAGTGCAAGTACATTGACGATTAAGCATGACCATGCAATCGAACGAAGGAGAAAAATCAGAAGAAAGTACTCTCGATGTCGAACCAGAGCAGAGAAAAGAGAATCCAGCTTTATCATCCTCAGATGAGAATGGAAACAAAGGTGAAAAGCGAAAATCCCCACCACCCAAACGAAAAGTGGCGCGTCCTCAGTCTAATCTCCCCGATCGTGGGCTTGGGGATCGCATGTCCTTTAAGGTCCCTCACAAGGACGATGTGAAGCACGAGGCCAAAAAAGTGCACGGCCCGCATCACTGGAAAGTTGAAATTCTAGATTTTCTTCACGACGAAAGAACCATGATGTTCTTTAATCTGCTCCTAGTGAGTGATGTTATTATTCTTTTTGTCGAACTCTTCCTGCAGGCAACCTACCCGGTCTGTAGTGTTGTGGAACGAGATGCCATCAGCTGCTGTCCGATTGGAAGGAGTGAATACTTTTACGACAATGCAACCAACGTCACGCATGATGTAGCCGAACACTTCAGGTTTCTCGCCGAGGACGATGGTCACGGTGATGGTCATGATGGCGGGCATAACCTATGCAGCTCAGGAGAAGAAAGTTACATCCACGATGCCACTTGTGATCCTCACAAATGGAGCGCCGTTCACACAGCCGAAGAAGTTTTCTTTTCTTTGACAATCACCATTCTATCTTTGTTTATGCTGGAATTGGTCATCATGGCAAGCATTCTGCAGAAAGCCTTTTTTCGGCAAATCTTTTATGTCCTCGACATGTTCATTGTTTCTGTGAGTTTGGTCTTGGAATTGGTCTTTCATTTTGCTCACGAGGATCTCTTGCAGGCCTTGAGTGGACTGCTGGTTTTCTTTCGAATTTGGAGATTTGTTCGCATTGGACACGGCTTGATTGAAGTCACGGCAGAGTACTCTCATCGTGATAAGGAAGCGCTGTGGGAGTATGCCGAATCCTTGGAGCATATTCTCCACCAGAACGAATTGGATTTGCCGGAAATGAATCATCGCGTAAAAAAAATTACAGTACAGCTGGCAGAAGAACGGAGCCAAGAGGGTGGAGAATAAAGTTCTTCGTTGAGAAAGACAAAATTCCTGGTCTTTTTCCTCTCACGAAGACGATAGTTGATTGCCTACAAGTCAAAAAGAATCGAAAGGACCAATATATTATTTACTACTTCGATTTGTCGAAGCCAACAATACTACTGTATCTCATGTAGACTTTGTATACTAAATACTCGGTATTAATATTTGTGATAAGAGTTTCGTCATCCTTGTGCTCTATAGGGCCCGTGTAAGCTTGCTACAGGAACCTGACAATTTTCAGAACTGTGATGCTAGTTTCGCCTCTATACCTTCATTCAGTGCGCTCGCAACATTCGTGCTCGTAGTACCGAGAGAGGTCAAAAACGACTTTTAAACTCATATTACATCAGGGTGTCTTCCTTTGACTGTTCCATTTGAGAATCAAGGAGGTTGGCAGCTCTTCCGTGATCGCCCGTTGCCAACACAAACGGAATTTACTATGGCCTAAAGGAGAATATCGGGGATGCGGAAGGATGTATTCCGGAATGAACTGACGGCAGTGCGAAGTAAATTATTTCGTGAATAAGGCTAGAACAAAAAAAAAAACTCTATTTTGAGTAAAGAAAAAGAACATATAGATGAGGAAACTGTACTCTCTATGAACAAAGTTGCCAAGAATAGTGTGTTTCTTGTTTATCTACTCGCCGGAGGAGTAATGATGTACATTGCACATCTATTTAGTTTCGAAGACAAGCCAAGCTGTTTGGTTCGTCTCTGATTTGTTTCGTGCCGTCGAGGATTGTTTCCTTCGAAATGATTACACCCGAATATTTTCCATCTTGACACGAATAATTTTGTCTCGTGATAATTGGACTTTGTATCGTCCCGCGCCTTGATCGCATTCCTTGATGGTGCCCCATTGGCCATTCAACTCGGGCTTGGATAATAGACCAAATATTTGTCCTACGGTGCCATTTTCCAGGATAACGTTGTTTGGCTTCAAACTAACTGCCTTGGCAGCATCCATGACATATATACTATATCTTTGTGTATTGGGATTCCATGCAATAATAGTGCCTCTCTTTCCATTGAGCTCTGGTTTTGAGGCGAGTCCGTGAAGATGAACGTGGACATGCTGAAGTAAATTGCTGGGTTTGACTGCCATGGTTTCGTCCGAGTCCTCCAATAGTACGACATAACGACCGGTTTGTGAAGTATAGCTCTGAATCACACCACGGTCACCATTCCGTTCAGGTTTACTACGTAGTCCTTTCAAGGAAACTACCGTTCCCCTAGGAATAGCGTTGTAGGATGGAGCCTGTTGGGGCTGGCCCATACCAGGCATTCCACCTCCCATGGACATACCGGGCATTCCACCTCCCATGGACATACCGGGCATTCCGCCTCCCATGGACATACCGGGCATTCCACCTCCCATAGACATACCGGGCATTCCGCCTCCAAACATCATGGAAATTGGGTCAGGTCCTGCAGAGCCTCTCATGCCAGAGCTTCGCTTACCAGGTCCACCACCCATATTTGTTTGAATATTAATAAAGGGACTGCCTCCTCCCATACCGCCGCCACCGCCAAAGGCACCAAATGGATCTTGGCCTCCGAAAAAGCTCGAGAAAAAGGCCTCTGCTTCTTCTGGGGACATGTGATGCATGCCACCTCCTCCACCTCCACTCGGAAAGCCTCCAAATCCTCCTCCACCTCCACCTGGGAAGCCTCCAGTAGCACCTTCGGGCATTTGGTCGGCCGCATTTGCGCCTTCTTTACCGTACTGGTCGTATAATTTACGTTTCTTTTCGTCACTTAAGACAGCATAGGCTTCACTGATTTTTTGAAAATTTTTCGTCGCTTCTGGATTGTCGGGGTTCTTGTCGGGGTGCCATTTGACAGCTAGCTTCCGATACGCCTTCTTCAAGGCGGCATCACTATCACCTTTGCTGCAGCCCAATATTTCATAATAATCTTCTGAGTTTAAGTTTGGGGCCGGCATTGTTGGCTTTATTTTGAATTTCTCTGCTTGTAACGTGTGATTGTTAAAATGATTTTACTCTTATCTATTGTGAAAGGAAGTTTTTATGGTCTCCCCAATCTGTGTGAAACAGAGTTTCGTTGACAATCCACGAATTACTCTACGTAGTATGATGATGGAGGCATGGAGGCTACTACTAGCTAGACCTACTACACCCACCACTACTACTACTAGTAGAGAATACTCTAAAGCTACTGTAGCTAGCCACGCGGGATCGAGAATGGGCACCATTGGAGTGAAGGTCCACGTTTGGATGTTTTGATGAGCTCGGAGCTCGACAACTATATGACACTTTCATGTTGAGGATGGAATAGTCTCCTACTGGTACTAGGTCTACTAGAGTCTAGCTAGAGTATTCCAGCATTAGTACGGTAATCATTGTTTTTTTCACCTGTTATCCGCGCGAACGTTAACGAGCTAGTAGAGACAAATCAGAGCTACCGATCGTATCGAGTAGAATATTTAATCAGTAACGGCCTTGCCTCAACTACGTAGAAACTTCTCACCGATTCCGACCTTGACGACTCTGTCGCAATCCGACTTCCAACTTCGACAATGCCGACATTCTCGTTGGCAATACACGTATTTTGCTGTTGGGGTCTATTCAGATGACTTCCTCAATGGAGTTACGATACTCAAATATTTTCTTTCAAGTTCCTCCCAATTCTTCGTGTATACAATGCCTTTCGTTGCAGCTTGGAATCGTCGATGGTAATTTACTTTGTTCCGTTGGGTAGCCCGAAAGGTTTGACGGCAGCTATTCCCGAAGTTACTTCTGCCATCGCTGGTAGTGATCACCTGCTATGGGCTCGGGCTCTTAAGGCTGCTGACGTCCTCACCACCACCCGCAATGGGCAAGATTGGAGCATCGATCTCAACACCGCTGTTCTTGCCAGTCAACTCTTACAAACTATCCACCAAATTGCTGGGAGATGGCGAATACCGCAAAAGACGGCGTACGCTTCAGCTGACAAGGGCTTTCGTGACAGCGCTGACAGTGATACTTGCCTACAAATATGTGTCCTTTTCTTACAATTCTCTCACAAGAAATAAACTCTCAGTATTTCCTGTGCATGTGCTCTTGCTTGCTTGAATACTACGGATTGGTACCTACTAGATTGTTCATCTTCCCATTTCAATATATTTAGTGTCGTCCAAGTAGCTACTCGATTCAACAAAGAAGTCCTTGCAACGGTACTCAATTGAAATAAGGAATATCTCCCAACGACGTTTGTCGGGAATCATTCTTTGATTATGGGTCGCTTATTTCTTTTGGTTCCACAAGCTCAGGTTCCTGGTTGAAACATTTCTCGTCACCTTCTCCCACAGGAACTTCCAATTTTGAACTTGTCACTTCTGCGTCGGTCTCCCGATTCTCATCAGCAATACCCCCCGCTGTCGTAGAAGTATTGGCTGAAATTCCGTCGTCAGAACAAAGAGGCTTTGCATCACTGTTTTGGCCATCACAAGCCTGTGCAGCCTCTTCGTCTACCAATAGTGCCGGCTCCTTATCGCTCTCTTTATCATTATTTCCATCAGTGGCGGCATCAGTGGCGGTATTCAGTGGTACCATTTCCGCCGCCAGGGGTAAATTGTGACTACTATTATTTGCTTCAGTGATTCCCAGGTGTTGCTCTCGCTCCACTTCTTCGGCCGTAATTAAAAATTGTCGGCACTTTTTTGTCATTTGTTTCAAATCGTATTTCTTCTGTTCCAGGACCGCAACAGTCCGCTTGCTTTCCTTGACATTACGTAGGATTCCCAAATGAACATCCAAAACCTTCCCCAAAGCCTCTTTGTTTGCTTGCTGCTTGTCTAGTTGCTCCTGATACCGTTGTCGATGACTCGGCTGTTCTTGTTCCTGCTGTTGCTCTTGCTGTTGCTTTTGCATTTGGAGTAGTCGTTCATCTTGCTGCTTCAAAAGGAGTTGATATTTTGCAATCCTTACCGAAATGAATTCCTCTTTTTCTTCCAACGATTTCAACTGTTGATTGGCCTGCTCGAGATCTTTTTCTACTTGTGCCAACATTTCCTCCACTTTTTCGCTGTCGCCGTCAATGCCACCATTCTCGTCCAACGTCTGCACAATCTTTTCCGCGAGGGATTGTCTCGCTTCCGGCGGCATTGTAGATGCTTGCGTCTTTAAATCTGTATCAGCATACCGCTTCTGGAAACAGCTCCAAAGAGAGAACATGTTTATTTGCTATTGTTATAGCTATAGAGATAAGTAGGACGACTTGAACAGCAGTACTGTATGTTATTGCGTTTTGCTGGGAAGAAATAATAATAATAATAATAAAATTTACTGATATCCCCTTTTCTGACCTATTATTATTACGATTAGACCGATCTGACATTTATTATTCCCCTTTCGCGGCTGTTGTTAATTTTGAACATCCTGTAATAATTGGATGCACTTCAGCTGTGCTCGGGTGGGATCGATCAAATTCAAGGTCAGTCGTAGAGTACTTTAAGTCAAGAAGAAGTCTACTGCTACTAGCTAGTAGTCTATTAGTAGTACTTTCATCCTATGCACGTCTCATTGCCAAATTTTATCGCCAATCATGATCTCTTCAAGAGACAAGATGACTCCTCTCTCTCCAGCCTCGAAAGAAGCATTTCTACTATTCTACTGGAGATCACCAAAAATGGCGTACGCAACGACTATCTTACGATCACTGCTTTTTTTTATCGTCCTGTCCTCACATACGGCAACTGCCTTTGCAAACTTGGGGGACGAACTTGGCAGTGAAGCCGTGAACAGCCTCTTGGCTGCTTTACAGGAAATGGGAATTAATGCCACCACGGTAGCGGCTTTTGCTGACGGTTTTTCCATTGAACTAGTAGAAACAGACGTTCCTTCGGATATGCCAAGTGATGTTCCATCAGACGTTCCTTCTGTGGTTCCAACTTTTAGCCCGACCAAAGCTCCCACCGAAGTTCCCACCGAAGCCCCAACCGAAGCTCCCAGCGAAGCCCCAACCGAAGCTCCTACCGAAACAAAATTTCTTTTTGAACTTGGAAATTGGCCCTAGAACTCTCTACTCCTACTTCCAAAAAGAAAAATGGCATGCGTGTTTTGACGGACAAATAGACAAATGATCCATAAAAAAAAATGAAACGATCAGCGATGACAGGCTCAGTGCTGGCACAATGATCTTGAAGCAGCTGAATGCTGACAATAATGACGAGACGAAATTTAAAGGATACATTGTTTTGTTTATGCCCATAAGATTAGATACAATATGAAATCAAGTGAATGTATACTTTTAGATCATCACCTTGACGCTGAATGGAGCCATGGTAGCAGTCCCAATAGCAGTTCTTAGCAAATCCCGCAGCAAAATGTATCGAAAAGCTAAAAACTGAATGCTACAATAGCGCCACTTCCCGTCAAGTCTCGTATAGCTATACTTAACGGGTGACAGCGTGATAATTCACGCCTGTTCCGCCCTTTCTTAGAGTAGCTAGTTGTTGCTTCGTATTCGAGTAGACCTCAAGTGGATGATATATTATGATATAGAGTACTAGTAAACATACAGAACACAAGAAAGGCTTGGTTGTCCGACATGATGACACTTTTTTAGAAACAATTTGTTTAGCTCAGCTGAGTTGGGGGGATATCCTACGTATTATTTGACCTCTACTCTGCCATTCGTTTGCCTGCATTCTTCATACTGCAGCTTTCGGCTGAATCTCGCCCTTCTTGTTGGAAGCCAACCTGCCGCCCTGTGACGATATGCGCGACTGAACCGAGTCACGACCAAGTTTTGTTTTCCAGTTCGCTTTTTGAAAGCCACTCATTTCGTTGTGGCCCTTGATTAATATTAGTTACTGTACATACTAGTAGGCAGTCAATGTCAATACTACTAGTAACTCACTAGTTCAATTTCTCTACCAAAAGAAGAATATGCCAACCGCAGAAGCTTGTTGCAAACGTAGATGTCGAGTCCTTGTGGTAGGATCCGCTCGGCGTCGCGTCGGAAAGGTGATGAGTATGCTGCCGCTATTCTCCAACAAGAGGGAGGAGGATTCTTGTCAATTTGAGATTGAATTCGTTCCTTGCGTTGCCACGTTTGACTCGTACGAAAACGAGCAAGGATATCAGACACGATATTTAATGAGTGTCAATTATCACGGACCTGGAGGGCTTGATAAAAAAGGCTCCTCTCTGGCGCCTTTCTTCGACGAAAGTGCTGCGGTCGTTGCAGCCAATGCAAAAAAGAAGCAAAAGTCTATTACTGGCACAGTATACAAGCCCGATGACCTGGGAATCTTGGGCGCTGTCTTCGGAGTTGGCATCGAAGAAGAAGAGGATGTCGAAAGCCTCCGACAATTTTTCCAGGCATTGCAAGGAGTACCTCCAATATCAGGTAGGAATAACATCAAGTCAAACGAAGATGCTGGCAAAGAAACATTGTCCTCGTCTTCGTCTTTTTGCATTGAAACTGTGAATCCAAATACAGAATATTCCACCATGAAAGATGAAAATGAAGCCTTTCGATCAATGTCAGCAGAAGAAAAAGAAATTGCCGCCAAGAATGGTTGCATTGGTCCAGGAAAAATGGCGAAATTTGCACATTTTGTAGCCCTGAAATGGATTCGAAGTATTTTGGAGCAGGAACAGCACGAGGAAGAGCATATGCGATTGGTAGAATTAGAACAAGAACGCCAAAGTCAAGTGGCCAAGCACGAAGCCAACACTGCAAAACTCAACAGTTTACCCACCCGCGTTGATACCACAAAAGAGCAATTCGCATGTCGTAAATGTCGAACTGTCCTCTTTGGTCAGAATGATCAAGAGGACCCACCACATGTTCCGGCGAAGCATAAATTCAGTGCACGAAAATTACATCACGGTGCTACTTCCTCGAGTACTTTGTGTCAATCGTTTTTTTTGTCGCCGCATGCTGATTTACAGTGGTTGGGAGATACGAGTGCCTTGGAAGGACGAATTGCGTGCCCCAAATGTACCACCAAGTTGGGAACATGGCACTGGGCAGGGGCTCAATGTAGCTGTGGCACATGGGTAGCGCCAGCCTTACAAATTCCAAAGAGCAAGTTGGATGTTATCAACCCTGTTTTACTGTAGAATAAAACAAAGTGTAACCAATGGCTCAGCAGATGAGACGCCATTACAAGCTGAATTGCAATGTGAGAGCTCATAGTTGAATGCTTTTATTTTGTTGCCCATGGGAAGTGCAGGAGACTTGTCTGGATTCCACTTGATTCCAATAGTAATTCCTCATCAGCTCTTCACCATACACACGGGCATGAGAAATTCGTCACGAGTGGGACTGAAAAGGATTCTTGCACGACTGAGCATCAGACTGAATGAGTCATTATTTCCATTATTTTTCGTTCAGAATAACACATCGCTTTCTCACAAATCTTCTTAAGCAGCATGAGTCATACCTATAGAACTTTCTTGAAAAAGATGAGGCATTGATTCGTTTCGAAATTACTATAGTACTCATCATCAGTACTTCCGTACGAGAAGTCTATGTCACTCTATCATCATCAGATATGCGTAAGACGCAAAACTGAATCAGCAGTTTATTGGAAATCGAGACGGCCCCATCAACCCATCGACAAAACACACACAACATAAATTTCTCGAATCAAAATTGCAAGCAAACAATAAATTTCTTCCATAATCTAAGTATTACAATCATGCAATTCTCCACTTCTTTTTTGGCTTTTTTTGTTCTTGGTAGTGCTTCTGCCTTTGCCCCCTCCGGCATGACACAGAAATCCTCTTCTTCCTCAGCTCTTGCCGCAAGTAGCCTTCCTCCTGCCATGGAATGGAAGAGCTACTATACCAACTTTGACGATTCTCGCGTGGTGATGACAGGTGCTGATTCTGGATTCGATCCTTTGGATTTTGCTGTCACTGGCAGTATGTTTGCGATGCGTGAAGCCGAGATCAAGCACTGCCGTCTTGCAATGTAAGAAGAAAGAAAACGCTTTTGTGTTTCAAGGAGTATCCTTTTTTTGTTGTTTCTAAAAAAAATGTAAACCCATCCTCAATTATTTTCAGGCTTGCTGCAGGTAGTTGGCCCATTGCTGAAACAGTTCAGAAGCCTTTGGCAAACTTGCTTGGACAACAACCTGTGGTAGATGCCATGGACCGCAACCCCAGTGTTTTGAACGGTGGTTTGGATCGCGTCAATCCCTTGTTTTGGGTAGCTATTTTGGTGGCTGCAGGAGCCATTGACTTAATTCAAATCAACAAGGCCAACCACGATCCCGATTATACTCCGGGCGATTTGGGATTTGATCCTCTTGGATTATTCCCAAAGGATGAGGCTGGCCGAAAAACCATGTTGGCGAAGGAACTACGAAATGGAAGATTGGCGATGATTGCCATTGCAGCCTTTGCAGCTCAAGAATACGTAGCAGGATCTGGTGTGGTTGATCAGGTTCCTTTCAGCGCTTAGGCGATTCACCCGTCATACCACCATTTGATGAAAACTGGAAGTCTTCATTTTCATCGGTCAACGGTTCTGACATCTTTAGTGAGTTGATGTCGTCAGACACCTCGGCGGGAAGCCAGTCAACAGCACAGAGAGTGCAAACAATATGTCAGCCCAAACCCTAGATTTTTTCATACGCATTCGACGCGAAAGCCAGAAACAGCAAACGCAATACTTGGAGTGTCTCATGCACCGAATAATTTTTTTAGAAATCAATTTACTTTAAGAAATAGATAATCGCCTACAGCAAGACATTGAAACGTTGTCAAATTCATCTTCTAAGTCAGTGACTTCTTCGACAGATTGGATCCGATAAAAGCAATGTCGATACTTGAGTGATGAACGAAAACTGGGCACCCATAGGGTGACACTCGCTTCGACGAAGAAAATGATTTTGAACTACTCTAGTCTATTATTAGTCTACTACTAGCTAGACCTAGTAGTTGTCTAGTCGAAGTTACTAGTATCTGAGAGATGGAGTCATAGTTAGGGCTAAGGATTAATTTTGTTGTGCATCAAAAGCGAACGCTACCGCGTTCTCTCGACTATGCCAGCTCTCTAGGGCTACGTTCGGCTAGGTAGGGTGGTTTGGAGAAACTCGGCAATTTACTAGGGCCGACCTTTTCTCCGTTCCGAGGCGCC
>Ga0100391_1003766_pt1 | contig 15053 bp, 6 predicted proteins | sample CryGeymeta201515_FD_81541 | JGI IMG/M metagenome (GOLD analysis project Ga0100391, IMG submission 81541) | Groundwater microbial communities from Crystal Geyser aquifers in Utah, USA - Crystal Geyser metaG 2015-15 | ecosystem: Environmental > Aquatic > Deep subsurface > Groundwater | place: USA...
GTGACATAGTTGATCACAACCGGACCACACCCTCCATGGAGGAGGATAGGATCTACTATTTAAATTGGGTGACACGCACCCGGGGTTTGAGTTACAATTGGTGGGTTGTGGAAGTTGGAGGATAGTAGTAGAAAGCTTGAGAGAAGTAGTAGTAGTAATAGTAGTAGTAGTAGTAGTACCTGGTACTAGCTACTACTAGTAGTAATAAGTACTCGAGTACCTTATTCAGTGGTGGCTGGTACCTACCACACCACGTGGTACTAGTACTAGTAGTATGGTACCGTACCACTGATTCGGATTAAAGAAGTGATTATTAACGAAGTGATGTCAGCAGTGCAGATCAGATTTTTCCGGCTCTAACTTTTTGTTTATCTCTGTTGTTGAAGCAAAGAATTTTTTTATAAGTTGTTCGTTGTTATCAAATAACAGAGTGATCAACAACTGCTGCAAACGATACTTGGAATTGCTCAGAAGAGTGCATTGTAGGACAACGCGTTTAGCATTACAGCACTACGGTATTGTTGGCGTTTTGCTTGACTTCGTTCACTCAAGACACACTCAACATTCAACACTTTGAACCCCGAAGCAGCATTGCTGGGACTAATATTTCGTTATTGCCAACAGAAAAGGCAAGTGTAGGTTACGACAGCTAAGCACTCGGAGCACAGGTAGGATTTCCCACGACAAAATAGTTGTCCCTGCAACCTTTCTTTGCCCATGTCTCAAAGAAACAAATCCAACATCTCGGAACAATGCTTCAGAGTAGCAAAAGAAAAAGTCGCAAAAGCTCAGAAATTCAAAATTATTGCTAAAATACATGATACTATATATTATATTATAAATTCTACTGGAAGTATTCTTAAAATTCTTCTACTTTTGAGGAGGACAATTGCGCTCCCTCTGTCCGAATGTTCTGCACCGTCGGCTACTACATGGAGAGAAGCAGGTTAATTTTCTTCGCTTTTAAGCTCGTCTTTGTTCATGTGTGGAATTTGGTAATTATTGTTTCCATCAAAATCGAGGAACCGATCTCGTTCATGACGCTTTGACAGTAGGTGAACCAAAGCAATATTAAGACCTACTTGTTGCAATGTTGGTATAGGATCAAGTCATGAACCCCCACGATTGAATGATTTTGCACTTTCATTATTTGTCCGAATGTTTCGTTGATTCTGTCTCGTTGTTCTTTCTACTCTGGTACTATGTACAGTACCTGGTACGTACAGTACCAGTAGAGCACCACCACCACCATGGTACCAGTAGTACTGCTGTGCCTTCTTTCAAATTGATTTTTTTTAACCTTCTTCTCGTCGTCAATCCTACGTGGTACCTGGTACTAGACTACCTGGTCCCTGGTACCCTGGTACCAGGTACCAGGTTCAAGAATCTATCGGAGGTTAGTTTCAAGTTTCAAAATGAAAATGATCTACCCACAAAAAGCAAGACAAAATTTTCAGTTTCATGTTTCACGGCATAGGTCTCCACTTTGATTTCAAATTAATATGTTTCCGACATGATTGTTGACGCAGTAGGAGAGAACTGCTTTCAGTAATGGCGCAAACGAAAACAGAATCCAAGTTAATGTTTCTCATTTTTTCGTCACACAATTCGAACACCAAAAAGTTATCAAACAGTTACGACACACTCAATTCTACTTTCACCAAAGAATTTGTTTTTTCAAAGCAAACACGTCTATTACGATGTCGACGACGACAGCACCGGTGAGTAAAATTTCTCTTGTGCCATTGCTGATCTTGTTGTACTACTATTATCTGCTAGCTGCAGTCCCTTGGAATTGTTCTTTGTTATTCAATGGTCAATGGTCAATGGTCAACCGCTTTTCTTGTTGTTGACGTGATTGGAGTCGTCTTCTTACCAACCTTTCTCTTAATTTTCCTCGTCAAGCCAAAGGATTATGTCCTGAAGGTCAACTATAACGCCCGCTCCCAGTGGCTGACGGAGGTATCAAATGGGTACAAAATCATCTTGCGAGCCACCACAAGTACTACGCAGAACATCGAGAATGGTTGCAAAATGATGGAATCGCGTTGCCGTAAAGCTATGGATTGGTTGGGCCATGCCAACAATGCGAATCTACCTTTCCCTGCCGGCTATGAGGTCATGCCGCCTCATCTGGTTGAGGGCGAACCTGGTGCCGGTCCTTTTTTCCCTGCTCACGTGTTGACTTATCTTGGAGTTGCTGTTTCAGATGAGCCGACACTCTTCGTTGGAGACCAAGACACGCCGGATGCTACTCCTACAACAGCTACGGTTCCAACAGTCACGGCACCCGTACCAACAACCACCACGGTTCCAACAGCTACGGTTCCAACAGTCACGGCACCAGTACCAACAACCACCACGGTTCCCACAGTCACGGCACCCGTACCAACATCCACCAAGGCTCTTCGCACACAGGTTGTCCAATATAGTAGTGACGATACTGCTGCGGCATGTATGCCATATGTTGTTTTCTCCCGCCCTGCAGAGAGAGTCAAAACAGAACTGCTTCTTTATGCGCACGGTATTCTAGAACACTTTAGTTGGCTCAAGCTCAAAGCACCTGCTGATGCATGGGTGAAATCAAACAAGACGGCGATCGCGGAGCATCGATTGTCGCTTTACTATGGACAGGATGAATGTCCTCCTGGTTGCCTCCGCTGGCCAGAGACGAGTTGGAGTTTGTGCAAGTATAAGAGTTTCTTCAAGCAGCTCTTCAAGGTTTTCCTTGTGGAGTATGAACTGCATATCGACACTGACTATGGAATCTTTAAAATTGAAGACAGTGGAGAGTGCACCGCAGCTACAGAAATTTTCAAAATTGTCTATTTCACCCGCATTCACGAAAACAAGGCGTTTATGAAGGACGTCAAATCCTTGCGTTATGATTTGTCCCCATTCTTTTACAAGAAGAATGGTGAGTTCCTTCACATGGCATCGGTTAACTTCTTTAACGGATACTTTGTCCGTGATCGCCTCAAGACCTTTGCAAAGTACATTTTCCGTGAGAATTGATTCAGGCACGTCTGGAATGAAGTGCAAACGGGAAGCCAAATGTATCCGATCGTTCAAGTGCTTCCGGTCGTTCAAGTGGTCTATGTATTTGTCTGAGCCAGCCATAATATGGGAATAGTTCAGCACTCCTGCGTCTGAAACCTTCTCAACAAACAACAACACAAGTATTCAAATAGAGATAATAATTGATAGTAAAAACGTAATTAAATGGTATCATGTCTCCATTCTTAGACCGATGTTAAATCAATTTCGCCAACAGCTTGCCTGAACAGCACGCGAAAGGCGCCGAAGAAACATGATCCCAGCAAGACAGACGACAGACTCGCAATTGCCTCTCCCGTGGTGCTCCCGTAACCACGAATGGTGCGCAATAAAAATGAAGAGCATCGGAAAGAGAGCAAGGTTCTAGAGTTGAGGTGGAGCAGAATTACTTGGTGTTCCAATCAGGTACAATAAAAATAAGGCGTAAGCAGATAATTAGCTGTTCGTGTGACGCTGTCATTACGCCATTAAACATTTGCTCCGTCCGCCTGTACGATCGGCCAAGCCGTGTGTGCTTGCAAAACAAATGTCTGAGGCAAAGACAAAACACGAATGTCTCCACTGCTCACTTTCGGGACAAGAAAATGGACAGATTATTTTTTAGCTTTGTATGCCCAGTATTCGACTCCCCCGCCCCTCTAAACTTTCTTCCTACTAGCTAGAGTTTTACATTTCCGCTTTATTCAAGGTCGTGCATTTCGTGTTCTTCTATGGGCACTGCCCCTTTTATCATCCATTGCATGATTGACTTTGGTGATTTATGTTGGCGGAAGTAAAAGCAGGCGTCAATGTCATCGTTCTACGAAATCATCTTCTTTCATGGCCATCTTCGAATCTCTAGGCAAACATCAAACAGACACAACATCGCCACACTGTCACATCGGCTAGGCATTTAAATTGGTCTCGAGATCACTGTAGTAGTCAACCATCTATTGCCTGCGGTTGCGAGAGAGGATACTCAATAGGTATATTCAGCGACTTGTGACTCCCATTAATCGCCCTCTCAAAAAGATTTGGAACTTGAGTGTGCACTCATGATTCATGATGGAGCTATTTGAGGTGCTCAAATGAATACTCAAGTACATAATGTACCCCACTCTCAGCTAGCTAGACTTACTAGCTAGCTTGAGTAATACTACAGCACATGAAAATGGTATTCGGAAGAGAAAGTAAAAAGGTGCGAGCACAGTACTGCTGCTACTTGTAAGAAGCTCAGGTACTAGTAGCAGGCAACACACTCGCGAGCGTAAACTGACTTAAGAAAAATACTCCACTAGCCAAGCCAAGCTTCGCACTTCTTCAATCACAGAAAAATATTACTGTATTAATCATCTCACACGTTTAACACTACTACTAGTAGTACGGTACCTGGTACAGTACCTGGTATTTACCATACTACTCGCAGTGGTTAGTACTACAGTATTACTACCGTTACTACTCTAGCTAGTAGTACCTGGTAGCCAAAGAGGGCCAGCAGTAGTATTAGAGCTTAGTACCAGGTACCTGGTAATAGTGTTATTACTAGTCACAGTAGTTGTCTAGTACCGGTAGTACTAGCAGTAGACTAGCTAGCTACTGTAGTAAAGGTAGGCCCTACCATGGGTGCTAGCCTACTGTACCAGCTCAATTTTGTTGCCAATTGATGGCCTTGGTTGCCGAATATCTGATGAAAAAATATTCAGATACCAGTACCAGGTACCTGGTACCTGGTACCCGGTACTACCAGCAGGTACTATTCCTCTGCACTGCATTGACTCTCAATAGTGACGAACAAAGGTTTTTTAATAAATCTCTTCTTGAAGTCGTCTTGTTTTTGTCGGTTCGTGAATTAATAGGAAAATATGGCCTACGGTATATACCAGGTACCAGGTACCTGGTATGGTAACATTCTTATTATGGAACAGGCTCAGGTGCGAGTCAACCAGTTACGTACTTCTACCATGGCACTACTACTTGGTACGATACCGGTAGACACTATAATATTACCTGGTACCAGTTACAGTACCTGGTATACCTGGTACCGTACCAGGTACCTGGTACCACTCCGTAGAGCATGGCACCAGTCGAGATGATGGTAAGTGATTGTACTACAGTACTGCTACTACTGTAGTAGTAGCTAGAAGAACACAAGAACCAGTACTACCTGGTACCGGTAATACATACTGGTAGTAATTTGAAGTCGTGTCCTGCATAAAAAGATGAAACCCATAACGGTTGTTTTTCAAAGATCTTACTAAAAAGCTCCCACATTCATTCGCTCAACAAAACATTTTGCTCACAGGCAAACCAACACTATTATTTTTTTGCAAGGCACGTTATCTCCTTAGACAAGCCCTGCGCTGCTCTCAAGACTCCTGTCAACAGAAAACAGAAGATAGTACCACAGTAGTACATCGCCTGCCGACTTCCTCTGAAAACATTTGGGATAAAGGCCTGGACATCAGCACCGCCTATCTTTCTCATCATTTGTCACGCTACTTTCGTACTTCGTACTGTACAGACTTTCGTTTTCTCGACGCTCCAATTGGGCCTCTCCTTCAACTGTTTTTTTTTTTGCTAATTTGCAAATGCATCCCTCGTGCTCTCACAGCATGGAGAGCACTAGTAATATGGGGATTCCTCTGCCTCACACCGGCGGAACACATCAGCAAGACAATAGTATCCTCTCGAGCACCAAATTGTTGCCAGGGAAGGGAGGCAAAGAAAATTATCCCAGCGAAGAGGATCCGGCGTTGGCGGACAACCCGCCACCTGTGGTCGATATCACTCCCAGCAATAGTAGCAGCAGTGCAGATCACGAGAGAATGCCCAAGCGAAAGCGTCGTCCTTCTGTTCCGGCTGGCAGTAGCTTGCAGCACAATCGAAAGTCTCAAGCAACCACCGCCGAAAATGAAGCAGCGGTCGTGGTACCCAAAGACACGGACGTGCTGTTTGGGCGAGGTGATAACATCAATAGGTAAGTCAAGTAGGCAGTGGTTGAATGCGCTTTGTAGTGGTTGAATGCACTGCTTCTGTGGATACTGCAGTGACAGAAGGAGTGCTTTGGTGCAGCGTTGACAGTTCGCTCACACACCAACTTCCCACGTTGTCACTCCTCACAAATATACCTGCAACCTCTCTGTGCCCTACAGACACCCCGGCAACAAGGTGAGGGTAGTGTAGCGCAGTGTCTTGTCGCTGTCATACTTCCTTTTCTCCTACCTCTGTTTCTCTTTGTTTCTCACACTATGTTACAATGGCTCCAACCAATCCCTCCTTACCGGTAACAGACATTCCGCCAGCTGGTGGAAAAGCAAAAAAAGGTGAGTGCATTGCTTTCATCTTCCCTACTGTCACCTTCATCTTTACTTTACCGCGTCCGTGTCTAACACGCTGGCGCTCTCCAAACCTCTCATTGTCTTACAAGGTATATCTCTCGTCTCAGTTTAAGCGAGAAAAGAGAATGATTGCCGATAGCATCGTTACAGACATTAAAGGTCTCAGTGGTCGGTTCCTCAAACGAAATGCCAAGACGGGAAAGTGGCAGCTGGTAGACGACAGTCAAGCCCGCGAAAAAACGCTTCAAGCTCTGCGAGAAAAGTCTAAGCACTATCGAGCTCAGCTGGATGAATACCAGCAGGAGCAGGAGCAGCAAAATGGTCAATCGCAAGATCAAGAAGACCATGTTTCATCTTCCTCTGGGGCAACCAAGCCAGCAGCTTCTGTAACAGCTCCGCCGCCTTGTCTAGCGCCGTATGCTTCTCATCATCACATGCAACGCCATCATCACAATCCCTATGCACAGCCCATGCCTTCCTACTACCCGCCGCCTTCGGCAGGCTATCCTCCGGCCTCTGAGTATCCTCACAACCACATGAACATGTACCCGCCGCATCCATCCTATTTCTCCTTAGGTTATTCACACCACCTACTGCCCCAAAATGCATCTGCATATCCTCCGCCCCCACAACATCAAGCTGAAATAGCGCCTGCACCAACATACGCTCCGCCTCCTCCGATCCCGCAGCTACCCCCAACCACCGCGGCAGCCTATCAGGCTTCGGCCGTTGCCCTTCCACCACCGCTGGGACCAGATGAAATGGATACTTCAAGCCACACTGCAGAGGTTCATGTACCACCGGCGCAACAGCTGACAGATTCCACAACATTGGGTACAACCTCGGGATTTTCCCTCGGCGCACCACCGTCCTTTTATCACAGTGTTATCAACCACAAGCAAGAAAACGAAGAAACAACGCACCATCCACTGCGCCAGCAATCGTTGGCAGCCCAGCAAGGACAGAGTAATTCGCAAGATCCGCTCGCTAAAGTAACAAACTCGGCCACAAAACCTCCCGAAGTTGTTCGTACTGCAGCCAATGCTGCAACTGGCATTTCTGATGCCAACAATGCTCCTGCAGCCTCTGGTAGCAACCGCGGCAGTACACCTTCTACTCCGAGTTGTTCAGCTTTTCTCGATAGTCCCGGGGTGACTCCGAGTGGCATTGGCTTGACTCCTCCACACACTGCGTATCCGTTTGCTTTCTACAATGGCGGTCTCTCAACGCAAGCACAAGCCATGCCTTTGTCATTTCAGGATGCTCTCATGTCTTCTCCCAGAGTTTCTTCAACAAGATCGCCTCAGTCACCGCCTGAAACCGCTGTGATGCAGGAACTGCACACACAATGGCATCGCCAATCGTTGCCACCAGGAAGACGAGCGTTTGTAGCTCACGCAGCAGCCGTGGCCAACATGTCAGATATGAGCTTGCACCCGAAAGGTTCCGTTGATGCGACAGCTTCAGAAGAGAAATTTGCGCTCACAAGCGATATTCAAACGCAACAACAGCAGCAACAGCACGAGTACAATGAGATTCGAGGGGGAGAGGCCTTGGCTTATTCGCCCTTGAGACGCAGAAGGAACACAACGGAACAACGCGAAGCTCCATCGTCGACTATGTCTCCTCCTCCACCGAACTATCAGCAACACTATCACCACCACCACTATCATCACTACCCTAATTCAACTGCAACTACTCCAGGAGATTCCATTATGGCTTCACCAGGTTTGCTGGATTTGTTTGCCGCGAATTATAACACGAACGCTGCAACAGCCACAAGGCAAATTCCTCTTCCCGGAGCGACATTGTCTCCTCGTCGATTGCAACAACGCACCGAAACAGAAGAGGTGGCCGTTGAAGAAGAGAAGCAACGATCGAATTCCGAAGCTGACCAATACCAATACTATTCCAACAACAGCAATTGCTACTACGACGACGGGACTTATCCAGGATGCTACAACCGTGCTGCTTGAGACTCTTAGCTAGAAATGATACTGTCGTATTACACTAGTCTACGTAGAGTTAAATTTATGCCATGTCCGTATACTGAGATCAACTCTAAAGTAATCAACCAATCCAAAACACTGAACTCAGTACAGTACAGAACTTATCCATAGCCCTCAAACTATCTGACATCGCATCTTTTATGCCGCAAAGCTTTCCTACTAGGCGTGCAAGCTTTAGATTTTTTGAATTGGAGTCTCGGTTTGCCATCACGGAAGGATGGAATTATCGTTGTTGGGCAATGTACTTAGCAGGAAGATTGATACCCGCCTCGATGATAAGGAGATAAAACATGGCAAATTATATTACGAAATAAAAACCTAATCTACATTGCTTGCCATAGTTGGCGGTGTGTATCAACTTGGGCAACAACAAAATCAAGATCCTTCATGGCTGTACCTGCCCTCGCTTCCTTCTTCGCCACTGTAATAACTTCCTTCCTCTGCAACGCCGTCGAAGTACTCTTCTTCTCCGTTCTCTTTCACATAGGAACCTTCTTCATCACTGTAATAAGTTCCCTGTCCACTCACGTAACTACCCTCTCCACTCACGTAACTAGTACCCTCTCCACTCACATAAGTACCCTCTCCACTCACGTAACTACCCTCGCCATCTGCGTAACTACCCTCACCATCTACGTAGCTACCCTCACCATCAACGTAACTTCCCTCTCCGCTGATGTAACTGCCCTCTTCTCCGCTGATGTAGCTTGCTTCCTCTTTGCTCACATAACTGCCTTCTTCTCTGCCAATGTTGCTGCCTCCTTCTCTGCTATCATAGCTACCGGAACCACTATGGCTCTCGGGTGTGTAGTCTTGGGAATCGTAATCTTCGTCATCGTAGGTTCCCCCATCGTCACTATAATAGCTTCGCTCTTCGTCATCATTATAGCTTTTCTCCTCCTCATCATAATAACTACTCGGAATAAAGAGAGGCACCTTTTGAGTGAAGAATTCAAACAAATAACAAAAACAAAGCGCAAAAGCCCATTCATCGGTAGCCAGCATGTCACCACTCACCTTCCTTCGTCGGAATAATAAGATCCCTCGTCGCTGTATTCATCTGCATAATATGAATCTGTAGAAAGCACAAGAGAAAAGATACGTAACAGCGACACAAGGGTCAATTACTACGGACAAAAGTGATCATTGCGTGACAGTATTCACAAAAAAGCAACATTTTTATCACGTTCGTACCATCTTCGTCGCTGTAGTAAGTTTCCTCATCATAGACGCGACGAGGTTGGCGCCGCTGAGGTTCAGGTCCAAGAGTACTGGCTGCTGCAATGACCGCAGATCCCTCTGAAGCAATTGAGTACCCGCCAACTTGGTTTGGATTAACCTTCACCTTGGTCTTGTGGACGGCCGCTCTTGCACGTTGCGTACTTGTTCGCTCTTCCATGTTTTGCAACGTGTTAATCAATTCGGCTTCGCGCCCTTCAAATTGATCCATCATGGTACTAAGATTGTCTAGCTCGCCCGGTATGACTTTCTCGACCAGCTCTTTCACTTCTTTACGGTACTCTTCCAAGCGCTGCTCTGCACTGGAAGTCGTCGTGTCGGATGAATAACTTGAATTACTGTTCGATCCTGATCCATGTGAAATACTATCATCGCCGTCGCTGCCGCTGTATGAACCAGATCCAGGCTCTTTGTCTGTGTTCAGTCTTGCATTTGCCAGCATGCCTTCGATGTCGCCCTCGCCTGTCATCAGTGCCTTTTGGTCTTCGGTAGAGGACAGAGAGTCCTCATCTTTTGGTTGGTCCAAAAGGTCCTTGTCCTCTTTAGTAGAAATGCTATCTGCTTCCCCTCCCCCTGAATCAGAAAATTCCAGATTGTATTCGTTGTCATCTTCCCCTTCTTCGGTGGAATTATCGTCTAATGAGTCGTACTCGTCGTCAAAATTGTCGTCATCCATCTCCGAATCGCCCATGTCGGACGCACTGGACGCAGTAGAATCGGTCATGGATACCGGGTTGATTCCAGCTACGACACTATGAGCAACCCCCATAATTCCACTAGCTTTCACTTCGTCGCGGTTTGTTTCATTGGCAGCACCCTCATCGAGATTGTTTTTCTTCGCTGCATTTTGCTCTAGCAACTCGGCAGGTGTATCAAAAACATAGTCTTCAAAGTCCGCGTCAGGTTCATCTCGGAATCCGATAGCTTCCATCTCTTCAACGTCAATATCGTGCTCATTTAAGAAAACCTTTGTCACGCCATGAATTCCAACTTGCTTCACTCCTTTTCCAAGTTTTCCAAGAAGTTTCTTTGGGCGGACCTTTTTCTTTTTGGTCTTCCCTCCATGTTCTTCGTCAATGACTTCCTCCTCGTACTCTTCCAATTCGTACTCTTCTTCAAATCCTTCTGGATAGATAATTTCACCATCGTCGCCAATTTCATATTGAATTTGATCTTCCTGGCCTTCCAGACCTTCCAGCATCTCGTCTTGATTTTCCTCCCCGTGTTGCTGCTTATCTTTTCTTTTTTTCCGGTTCTTGAATTCTCTCCACTTTTCGCGAATCTTGTCTTTGTCGTTCCATCCAAAATAAACTCCAAGTGCTATAAGCGACATGATACCTACCAAACAAACAAAGAGAACCGTCCTATTGACTCCTCCGCCATCATCGCCATTATTGGTCGGAGGGCGTGTAGGAGCTGATGTCGGCGGAAATGTCCACTCCACTACGTCAGTTATCCCGTAAATTTCAAATCTTGGGTTAGGAGATATTGCTTCCAGAGCAGCTTCGAGCCCTCCCTGAGCAATGATCTGTTGTGTAAGATCAGTATAATAATTTTTAACAGCATCTTTCTCGCTCCCGACTACTTGACTTAAAGTGTAAGATGCATACACAGTCTGGCAAAGCTCTGGAAATGGGTCCAAAGCAAGATCTTGTGGACATTCACGGCTTTCAATACTCAAAATGGTTGCTGTTCCGGTCTCCAATGCTACCAGCCACCTCCGTCTTCCTCGCAAGAATGATGATGAGTGACGTCCAGCTTCTGCAGCGGCCGGAGGTGCAGCACCAACAGCCAGAGGAGCTCCTGTAGCTGCAGGAAATGGTGGCATAACCAATGGTGGCGGCGTTGAAGGATAAGGATTGTTACCTACCGCATTAATTACCATGGCAGAGTACGCCAGCTGAAGATCTCGTCGATCTTGTTGGGCCGGGTTCGAGAGTGTTTCGGCGGTAATCCCATCGCGGTTATAGATGATAAATGTGGTAAAACAAGTGACAATCCCATCAAAAATGGTAGGTGCCATGGTTGGCTCGGGCGCTACAGTAGGAGAACGAGTTATCGTGGGACCCAAAGTGGGGGCTAATGTCGGAGGCCGCAAAGCATCCTGAATCGCGTAGGTTGTTTGTTGGCACACACGAGTCAAATGCTGCAGCTGGGCTTCATTGGCGCGAACTAGATCAGGAGGATTCACTCCAAAGATATCAATAGAATCAGCTCGGTATTCTCGGCCGCTGCTAGTAAAATCGACGGCCGCTAGTTCCCAAAAGCTTTCATTGAGAACGGGGTGCAAGTTGTCAAAGAGGACACCGGCAAAAGCATTCTCGCTAAACCGGTTCAGAAAGGCAACATACTCATTGGGCGCCAAATAGCTGTCACTATTTAAATCCACAGTGATCAGGTCTTGTAGACAATCTTGTGGGGAATGAGTCGGACGTGGTGTTGGAGGAGGCGTTGGCATGACGGCGGGAGCTTGCGTCACAGCAGCACTTCCATAAAGAGCTTCGTAAATTTCATTGTCAGTCAAAGTGCAGATCGCCTGAAGAGCTGCATCCTGCTGAGGCGTGGCAGGTGGAAACGGAGGAGCTCCCGCTAAACTGATAAAAACGCCTCCACTAGGCGTTGCCAAGGTTCGAAAATTGGTTTGTAAATTCTGCGGGAGACTCGCGAAGGTTGTTGCCGGTATACCACCCGGCCCCAGAGACAATCCGTACGATGTAGCAGCAATCGCATTGGCAAAGGATGTGTATTCAATTTCCAGCAATTGAAGGTTGTTATCGGTATCGGCACCAACCAAAGTAGTTTTGCATTGCGGAATCGGTGTCATGACTTTGGGAGGTGGGGTGGGCGGAGGAGTAGCGGTGGAAATCACGTAGTCATTCAGGGCTGTCTGAGTCGCTTGACAAATCTGAAAGGCCTGCTGCGCTTGCACTTCGTCCACACCATTTGCACCCACTGTGCCACCTTGAACGTTGAGCGATAATCCACCATCGTCCGAAAGTGTTCGAAAGTTACTTTTCAAATTTTCGGGCAAGTTATTATAATTTTCATTGACAAACAATTGGTTGGAACTCAATTGGTACACAAAGGTGACGTATTCCGCTTGATCCAAACGCTCATTTCTATTTTCGTCCGATATCCTCATCATATCGGTACAAGAAATCAATGCTAATGGTGCATAAGTCGGCGGCTGAACAACTGGAGCCGGCGGCGGAGTGACGATGGGGATTGGCAACGTAGGTGCCAGGGTTGCTACGACCGGAGGAGTGGCTGCGGCCACTTGGGTGTTTGTACACACTGTTTCTAAAAAGGCCAGTTGTGTCGCATCTACTGGCTGGGCCGGACTGGCACCACTAATGAGAATTTGTCCCTGTCCCGAGGGTGCTGCTAATTCTTCATAGTTGGCCTGGAGAATGGGTGTCAGACTGGCATAATTGGGATAACTTGTAGTTTCTATCAGTCGATCCACAAAGACGGCGTATTCTTCCGGACTCAAAAACTGGTCCCGATTGGCATCGGCCACAAACATGCGCGCCCTGCAAGTACTAAATGGCACCAATGTGACACCGGGTGGATTGGTCACAGGGGGCGTTGTTGTTACTACCGGCGGCGTCGTGGCAACTATTGGTGGTGCTGTCGCAATCACCGGCGGTGCTGTTGCTATGACCGGTGGACTTGTAGATATGATGGGTGGTATGGTTGCAACAACGGGCGGAGTGGTTGTCACGGTAGCAGTTCCACTGGTAATTCCCTGAGTTTCATCGCACACTCTCTGGAGATATGCTTGTAGTTCGGGTGTGGCAGTGTTGTAGTCGGCAGGCAAAGCTCCCGCCACACTCAGGGTCGTCGGGGGTGCTTGCAAGGCCGCCAACGTCTGATAATTTGATTGCAGAACCGCTGGTAATTGTACAAACTGGAAGCCAGCATAGGCGTTGCGGGTTAGTCGGTTGATAAAGACAACATATTCTTCTTGCGATAGCTGTTGATCCCGATTGGTATCTGCAATGGCCAGCGTCACTCGACATTGAGCAAAGGGCAAAGCAGGAGTTGCAGGGGCTAAAGTAGTGGTCGAGACAACTACGGGAGGTGTGGTAGTAGCTGGGACCACAGTCGACACAGCGGGAGGAATGGTAGCTGTCACGGGCGGACTCGTGGCGACTGCTGGAGGTAAAGTGCCCGTACCTACACCGCCGGCGCCACCACTTGTAGCTAAATTGTAACTAGCTTGCACATCATTGCAAATGCGTTCCAGAAAGGCTCGTTGAACTTCCGTGGCACTGGCGAAATCAGCCGGACTCGATCCTGCGATTGTTATTTGGGTGGCCGGTGTTCCCGAGGCCGCCGCTAATTCGTTAAAGGTCGCTTGGAGGGACGTCGGTAAAACTTCAAATGCTGTTCCCACGTACACATTACCGAAGAGACGATTCAATAGGGTAACGAATTCTGTTTGACTCAGCAAACCGTTGCGATCGACGTCAGAGACAGCCATACCGATGCGACAGGTTGTAAAGGGCACCTGTACAGTAGGTGTGGTGGTTTGAGCTCGCGTTGTAGTAGTTGCACTCAACAAACAAACGAGGAAAGACAGAATGTGCTTGGTACCGCTGTAACTGCCGCTGGCATCGACGTTGCTACTGCTGCTGTCGGAGTTTGGAACCCTCCGCCGTTGTCGTTTTCTGTGCTTGTGCTTGTACGTGCATTGATCATGTTCGTATGGATGGAACATCATCTTGCTCTTGCTCTCTGGTTGACTTCTTCTCATAATGGATTCCTTTTTGTGATAGGAAGCGAAATACTTGCTGTTCTTTATATTTAAACTGGCATGTCACTTCTGTCAGCACGGCGTTGTAAAGTTCTGTACAGTAATAGTCTGGCTACAGTAATACAGGTTGGATTTTGGATGGAAGGCTTTCTCGTTCTCTTTGCGTATTAGTACTGTAGCCTCCTTCTTCTGCTGGCTAACAATAAGGTCACCAGTAGCCTTGCTCGTCTCGGTATACTTTGAGGTACGACTGGTGCCTGTTGTCCTTCCTGCAGTTCACTTTAATTATGATCACGAGTAGTTAACTGGACGAGGCAAGGCACAGCAGGAGCCAACAGAAGCGGGTTTGTTGCTTATTTATTTTTACGCAGTACATGTTGAATGTTGTTGCCTAATGTTTGTTGTTGTCTACTGAACACACCTCCTCGCCTGAATGACTGCCTAACTGCCGTAAATGATTTTGTCCACTGAAGACAAATTTCGCAAGAATCATGAAAGAAGAACCCCATGACCGCAAATCGTGCATGTGATGTCATCCAGCTAACAACTGTTCAGTAGTACTGTACTACAGTATTATATAGAAAAAGGGACCCAAGTCTCTTTCCCGGGAGTATAAGGTACCTACCCCTAGTACACAATCCTACAGGGTTACCATAAACCCCTTGAAATGGA
>Ga0100391_1003772_pt1 | contig 15038 bp, 9 predicted proteins | sample CryGeymeta201515_FD_81541 | JGI IMG/M metagenome (GOLD analysis project Ga0100391, IMG submission 81541) | Groundwater microbial communities from Crystal Geyser aquifers in Utah, USA - Crystal Geyser metaG 2015-15 | ecosystem: Environmental > Aquatic > Deep subsurface > Groundwater | place: USA...
GTCAGGTTTGGCTGCTGGTATGGCCATTGGAATTGTTGGAGATGCAGGAGTCAGAGCTGTGGGACAACAAGAGAAACTCTTTGTTGGAATGATTCTTATTCTCATTTTTGCTGAGGCACTTGGACTGTACGGACTTATCGTTGCTTTGATCCTATCGCAAAATTCTTTTGTTTGCGAAGGAAATAACTAAATTCGACGTCTGATCGATGTAAACGAAAATGCAAAACTTGAATGATGGATAAATACTACTACTACTACAAAATGAACGAGTGTCGATACTATCTATTGGCACTGTTTTTGTCGAAAGCTGCGAACAGAGAGCTCCGAGCACTTTCTACATGCCAGGTTGTGCTCTGCAAATCGAGACTCGTGCAATCATAACTACCACTGTATCGTGCATCTTGGAATAAAAAGAAGCTAGATACATAGGTGTAACCTAGAAAACATAAAATATGAACGGTTTGCTCATGACATGATAAAAGTGTGGATTTGTCTTCGTGTAGGAACCTTGGGCCTGGATTCTTTAGTCGGAATGACTGCTTTGACTTCGACGCAGCAGCAACCGATTGATACCTTGGCTCTGCTCTCGCCTTGAGCAGGAGTTTTCCTTTTCAATGAAAGTCTCCAAGACATGTTGTTGCTATTTGTCCTTTACCCCCTTCCCCGTCACTTCAAATTCAATCGGAAGAAATGACGCTCATGTTGACTTTGCGAACGCGAGAAATCCTCTGCTCTCCTATCAGCCATCCTACCGAATGGGAAAATGTTGATCGATCTACCAACCACCGCGATGCAGAAACAGAGCTCGGAACGAAACGAGGAAGACAAGATGAAAATGAAATTTCACAAGGGAAATGACAACCACGATGGGCTTTCGATACTGTACATACACCATTGCTGCTTGAAAAGTGTACTGCGCTGATTCTACTAGTCTAGTAGTAGTACTTGTAAACATTTCAGGCATTGCAAGATGGTGCAACAGAGGATCTTTTTTCTTTTAAACCTGTATTAGCTACTGTAATAAAATTATATTCCGTCACAGGTTGTAGCCACATCTTGGTAAGCAAGCATTTCCAGTGTGTACACTCATCTTGATTATGTTACGACAAAACATGGAGGATTGCAACAAACAACAATCATTCTTATTTTGTTTGTCTCTCAAGGTCGATAGCCTCGATCGCGGTATCCTCCTGGAGGGCTCTGTCCGCGAATTCTGCGTTCGTCCATTCGGTAATCATCATACCGACCACTACTGCTTCCTCGTCCTCCTGCTCCTGCTGGTGCTGTTGCTACTGCTCGAGGTGGAGGTGGACTATCACTGCGATAACGTGGTGGAGATCGTTCGCGACGATCATGATAGCGGGGAAGGGATCTCTCTCTCCGATCGTCGTCGTAACGGCGTGGAGGAGATCTGCTACGAGATCGACTGCGTCGACGGAATCCACCTCCTGTCCAATGATGAAATAAATGATAAATTTTATAATTAAAAAAAAGCAAAGTGTTAATTTCAGCTTGTTTGTTTGCTTGCGCGGGTTCAGGAGGAGAAAAATAAATGCAACAGCACATTCAAATAAAAGAAAAGACGAAAGAAGAAAAAAAAAAACACTTACCAGATGGGGACCGACTACGTCGATAATCATCGTAATCTCGGCCTCTGTCATTGTATCGCCTATCATCTCTTCCACCTCTGATGCGATCGTCATACTGTCTGTCATCCATGTACCGACGACGGGATGGTGGTGGTGGTGGTCCTCGGTCATCGTACGAGCGGCGATCTCCTCTACCACCACCACCACCACCACCACCTCTAAATCCACCACGACGTCCTCCACCACCACCTCCACCTCGGTAGCTTCCTCCTCTTTGGTTGGCAACATACTCAACAGTCAAGACGTTGCGATCCAATTTTCCACCATTGGTCGATTCCTTGGCCTTGATGGCTTCATCAATGGAGCTGAACTGTACAAAGGCGTAATTGCCTTTCATGTCGATCCGCTGCAAGTGTCCAAAGGGTCCAAAAAGCATTTCCAAGTCACCCTGAGTCGTCGATGCAGCAAAGTTGACCACGAACAGCGTTTCCGATGGTCGCATATCCCTGCGTCGATCTTCTTCCTTTCGTTTGACTCTGCCATCACCCTTGGCCATTTCGGCCCGGAGGGCAGAGGAAACACCAGGAACAGACCTGTGGTGATGACAAATAAAATGATAATGATGATGATGATCATGTTGCATGTATGTTGTATGGTGTTGTTATTGGCGGTCAACGTGGTAACGTTTGTTCCATTTTTTGGTTGTTTGGTGGGAATGGAAAAAAAAAGGGAGGTACAAAAATGAAGGAGAATCAATGAGTATCATGATAATAATTAATGTGTGATGTTGGATGTAATCATTCGTGGTAGAAGTAGAAGCAACTAGAATAGGAGCTGTAAGCTGTAACGGCAAGGTGTAGACAAGGTAGTGAAAATGGAAGAAGGATAAAACGAAGGATTCATTCCGTTTGTCATACGTCGTTGATAGTGGTGGTAGGAGTGAAGATTGAAGATAGAGATGGAAGTGGTAGTGATGGTACGTGGTACAGTACGTGGTACCGTGTGGCCAAAACCTAAACCTCCTCCTGATGATGATGATAAAATTGATGATAATGATGACAACACACAACAGATGCAGGTTGAAAATAATAATGATGATGGTACATACATTCCGCAGATGTCTCTCACAAAATTTTCCACGCTGGCCTTTTCGCCTTCGGATGAAACATTTTTCAAGTAAACGAAACAGTAGCCTTTCTTGACATCGATCTGGTCGACCGCAAACGGCCTGTACGTGCCTTCGTCAACACCCTGAGGGACCATGGGTCGACTGAAGATGTCTGCAACATCCTCACTCTTGTACGTAATGTCCAAATTACCCAAAAAGACGGGACGGAGCTTTATGCCACTACTGGAAGCACCACCAGCACCACCACCAGCACCAGCACCAGCACCACCAGCAGTCGCAGATTCGTTGCGGTCGTTGGGATTGTAGTTGTCGTTGTAATCTGCTCGTTCCATTTCCCGGTTATGATTGTCATGCTTAGCGGCGGCGGCGGCGGCGGATTCTTCTTTTTCGTCACCTCTACCTCCGGAAGCATAATCGTCTCTGGATAACTCGGTATCAACTTCACTGTCGTTCATGGTCATTTACAATACAGTAGTGATTATTACTATAACTAAAATTACTCCAAAAAAATAATAAGAAGAAAGCGGTTTCGTGTGCGTGGTTTATTTAATTAATAATACTACTCTAGCTAGACTACTATTAGTCGACTATGCTTGGCTCTTTGCTTTTGCAGCCAAACAAAACCAAACCAGACGACGGATGGACGGTGAGGCCAATGGATAGACAGACGGATGGACGAGATGCGAGCGGGAATTATTCTTACCAGATAACTCCGGAGCACTACTATGGAAAAAAAAAAAAAGACTAACTAACTGGTACTACCAGGTACTCCATACAGCTAGCTAGTCTACTACAGTAGACTATGATATACTACTACGTAGTATAATGATGAAATATCTTTTCTAATAAATGTATATTATTTAAGCTACAGTACGTACTGACTTGTAGTACCTACCTGTCATTGTCGTTTTCGTAATAGTTTTTTTTTCTTCTTTTCTTCGTTCAGAATGATGATGCTTGTGTTTTTCGTTCGTTTGAGGGAGGGGATCATTCGTCGTCCTTATTCATTAGTTGTTTTGTTTTTGTTTGTCACCATCATCATTGTCATCTCCTTCTTCTTCTTCTTCTTCGTCGTCGTCGTCGTCGTCCTGGACCAAGCGATAGCTACGCATGACGGGTACTTCTTCTCGCATCTTGCGATGAAGAGCAGTCGTCTTGAAGCGACCAAGTTTTTCATGTTCCATCAATGCTTCTTTGTTGTCACCGTCGTCGTTCTTGTTGTCATCATTGTTGTTGTTGCTGTTGTTGTGGTCGTTGTTGGTGTGTTCCTTAACAAGCGTATTGCGGTGATCGTGTGGTTGCGAAACAGAAACGTTTTCCTTTTCTTCTTTTTCTTCTTCTTGTTTTGCTTCAACATCATCATCATCATCAACATCATGAGCATCTTGATTGGTAATCAAAAGACGTTGAAACGCTTTGTTCAGGTCGACGACACCCTCAACATCGAGTGTCGTGTCATGACGAGAATTCGTACGAAAGGATGACTTGACAGGAGTATAAACAATGGTAGGAAGAAAACGAATCCACGATCCCAATTGCTGTTGCTGCTGCTGCTGCAATTGTTCTTGTTCTTGTTCTTCGTCTTGTTGGTGTGCAAAAGGAGCTTCACCGACGCCGGGAGAAAGAAACTTGTTGGGATGATAAAAGATCGAATCTGATGATGATGATGATGATGATGGTGGCGGTGGTGGTGGTGATGATGGCAGCGAATCATCCTTCTTCTTCTTCGTGGCGGTAGTAGGAGCGACCTTTACGAGTGGAGACATTGTCTTGGTATTGAACTTCATAGTTACTGGCTGTTGTTGTTGTTGGTGGTGTTGGTTTTGATGATGATAGATGGAGAGAAAAAATAAATGTGAAAATTGTTTTCGAGATTCTAATTTTGTGAAGAGATAATCAATGAATGAGTGAATGATTGTTTTTATTTTTCGCTTGGTGGGAGAATTTTATTTTGGATTGGCATCCATCAGCGAGAAATTATATATATCGTGGAAGGAGCGATGGTTTTTTTTTCTCTCTCTGTCTCTCTGTGTGTAATAGCTAGTACCAGTACAAGTACTAGTACAAGTACTCGAGTACAAGTACTCGCTTGCCTTGTTGTTTTCTGCGATAGTGGTACTATCTCCCTTCAGTTCTTTAAAACCTGAAACCATCATCCAACTCTATGTACGACGTGTTTTCAAGCTTTCGCGAGAAGCAGCGTGGGAGTATTTTTCATGTGTCCTCCCGTGTGGTTTCGTGTTTTCGGTTGTCATTATTTTACAGTCACGATAGGTACGTAGTTCAAATAAATCGTGTGAGGTACTGTTAGCTACGCAACATTCCCCTTACTACTACCTGGTACAGTAGTAGCTACTACTCTACTACTGTACTCGCTGGAATATTACCAGTAGTAGTCTAAGCAGTAGTACTACTGTAGCTTACTAGTACTAGTCTAGCTAGTAGTAGTACTAGCTAGAATCTCTTAGAGTACTACTCTGTAGATACGCAGTATTCATGATTGGGTGTGTCGCGAGAGAAAAAATTGGCGCTAAAATAAAAAATAATGAGCTATCTAAAAAATAATAAGAACTGTTTTCTGTTGTTGTCATTGGGACTGGGGACGACCAGCCACCAGCCACACTTTCATCCGTACTCTGCTACATATTATTATTATTGCTGGTGTAGTATTTTATAATAAGCAATATATTGAGTAGACTACTCGAGTATTCGGAGTAGGTCATAGCTATCAAAACGCATCATTTAATTTTGTTTGTAAATAGCTTGAAACAAACAGAACAAACCGAAAGAACAAGGAAACAAATAGAATGATAACAGGTCCTCCTTCCTCGGGGGTGCCTGGGTCATCATCAGGACCAGGACCAGGACCATCAGCAGGATTGACCGTCCACAAACCTCCTCCTATCAAGAAGTCGCCGACAGTCGTTGTTGTCAATCCCTATCGAAAGAAGAATAAACCACCAGTGCAGCAGCAGCAGAAGCAAATGCAACAAAAACCAACAAATGGCAGTACTGCAGTGCGAGTAGCTAATGAAGCAACATCGAAGCTATCTGCTACAAAGTCAGCAGGAGCCGTAACTACTACAAGTTCAAGTGCATCAGCTGACACTGCTGACACAACCGCAGTCTCCAACAAAAATTGCACCTTATCAGTCAGCAACACCAAGACGCAGGCTGCTAAAACACCTGCTGCTACTGCTGCTCTTTCTGTTGTTGCAAGTGCTGCTACTGCTACTACTACTACTACTGCTAAAGTATCTCTCAAAGCCAAACTCAAACAAGAAATTGAACAGATTCGTCGTGCAGCACTTCTCGAAAAGGAAAAGAAACGACAACGCAAAGAACAAAAGGCATTGGAAAAAAGACAACGAGCACAGGCGCGAGTACAACAACAAGCGATGAAGGACGAACAAACTAGGAGAAATCAACAACTATTATTGGCCAAACAACAACAACAAGAAGAAGAAAAAGAAAAGGAACAAGAGCGTCTTCAACAAGAACAAGAACGACAACGACAGAAGCAAGTAGCAGCCGAACAAGAACAACAGCGCTTACAAACGTTGCAGTACCAACAAGAAATAATAGCAAAACGTGATTTTCAAATCCGTGAATTGCAACAACAGGAGCAATTATTGTTGCAAGCCTTTCAAACTACACAACTCGAAGTACAGCAGCAACAACAACGACAACAACAACAACAGCAGCAGCAATGGCAACAGCAAAGGCTCATCCCAACAACCGTTGATAAATACTCGCACGGACGAACCATGCATCCTTCGTCCGACGTTGGATACTATGTACAACAACAACAACAACAACAACAACAACAACAACAACAACAACAACAAACACAAAGTTTGGCATTGCAAAATGCTCAGCAACGATTACAAGATTTACAGATTCAGCTGTTTCTGGTACGTGAACAACGCCGTATGAAAGAACACCAGCAGTGGACTGAAACAAACAAATTGGTATCATCCTCATCATCCGATTGTGATCCCAATGGTGGTTGTGGATCCACCAAAAAGATCGAAATCAACGACAAGAATGAAAATATTATTATTATTAATAATAATAATAATGCCGTGGCGACATCCTCCACTAAAGTTGCAACCAAACCAGTCCTGGTAACCTCGAACGAACAAATTACAACCAAGTCTTCTGTAATGACAAAGCACGCAACAAAGCAATCTGCAAAAGATGAAGCCTTGTTTCCAAGACCACTGGAAAATCTATCCTCCGCTGAACCTCCTGTTGCAAAACAAAATATGGACAAGGCCAAGCTTGATGTCCCGATTAAGTCCTCGTCGGAGACCGAAGGTCTCACCGAATCTGTTCCTGCTGTAAATCAAATCACACCTCCTCCGAAACAAAAAGCTGAAATACTTTTACAGCCTTCCAACAACGATGCAACGACCAAGGCTACAGATGCCTTGATTTCCTCCCCGGTTGGGATTTCTGATACCAGCACTGTCACCAAAGAAACAATGATCCATGCCACTAGTAGTGGTAACAACAAGATCCCTTCCGTCACGACCACGTCATACCAGGTCAAACAAGAAGAATCCTCGACAGTCACAAATCATGTATCCATTGTGGCCGATGTTCCTGCTAAAATTTGTACTCCTGCTGCTCCTGCTGCTCCTACAACTACCGTATCGACTGACATTACTTTTTCTCAGCAGTACAATAATGCCACGATGGAATTACAACCAACCATCAATAATGGTTGGACAACCTGTGTCACACCATCGGCAGTTGCATCAAACAATGAATTGACGTATCCAACTTTTTCTGGAATTCAAGGTTACTATCATCCTAACCAGCAACAACAACTGTGGCAGCAGCAATCCTATGCAAGTAGTATGGGGTATGCTGGATATGGATCGTCCATGAATCTGTACGGTTCACAGTGGCCACTTGGTGCTATCACTCCATTTTCGTTTCAGCAGACCGCTGCAACTCCATACGCCATGAATGGAACCATGCCAATTGCTCCCAGCTACTACCACCACGGTCTACAACAGACCATGATGAACTTTGCCAGTCCTAGTACCCATAACAACAACATCACAAAGGTAGTCCCTATTCGTCGTGCCCGCAAACCCAAGGCACCTGTCGTGCAGCTTCTATCCATGAATCCTATTGAAAGTCCTTCGCCGTATGCGCTAACGCATATCATTATCAAAGACGAATTTTGGATTGACAAGAAGGAAGGAGAAAGCTTCGGCCTTAGCATTCGCGAAGACAAGCTCACTACACTGGTGGAAAGGGATTGGCTCGCCAGCTACGAGCACAGTCTCAAGACGAAAACCGTTGTCCCTGCTGTTGCCCCTGTCCCCGCTTCCCCTGCTCCTCACATCATAGACTCGAACGACTCTGAAGCTGAGCGGAAGGAAACCATAGGTGACGAAGTCAGGGAAACTGCTAAAGTGAAAGACAACGAAAAACTTGGCTCGCAAAACATTAGTGCCGATAACAAGACGTCCGAATACCCATTAGTTATGGCCATCACGGGAGTTTCAAGAGCGTCATCTACGCAGCCAATGGCCACCAACACCGACACACCGGCTCCATCTTCCATCCAGAGCCAAGCATCCTTAACAGCCCCCACAAAGAAGAGGCGCAGGAGGCATTGTTTCGCTGTCATGCTTGTTGTAGATCCTTCGGCGCAGAACGAACGGCTGAAGAATGACAGATATTTGCAGCCAGATGACATCATCCTGTCAATCAACGGTGCAACTCTTGGAGGCAAGACATTCGCGGACTCTTGCCTGCTGTTTGGAACGAATTGTAAGGAATCAGTAAATGACGTTGGAACCAAAACATTCCGATGCACCTTGACCATTGCCCGAAGAAAGCCCAAACCCCAGCCTGTTTATTCAGTACCAATACAGGTTTCAGCTACTCCTACGGCACCCGTGCTGAAACCATTGACAATGGTTGATATCAACACATTCGCAGAATGCCTATGGAACGCGTATCTCGATAGCAGGCACTTGCTGGGTAAAGTTCCCTCTGACGAGACTGTCGGTAAATTTTTGGCCTTGTCATCGCTGAATGGTAGAGATTTGGTGAAAATGAAAGCAGCTTGGCACGGTACCATCGCAAGCACGACCGAAAAGAAAATCTCGGACAAGGCGGATGCCTACTGGCGAGAACTGTGGTCGAAGGAAAGAGAGAGCATTCGTTCTGCAGTCCTGTCTCCGTATCTGACGGACACTCTGCGTGCCGTAATGAGATCAGCGCCCAAGCCAGCCAATGGTTGCAAATGTGGTAGTAAGGAGCACGAGTACGTGAACGATCCGAACTGTCCTCTATACAGTGATTTGCGCCCAACGTCAACATTGGCGACGACAGGTTCTCCATCGACAAAGAAGAAGGCCAGCAAGGGTGACGAACGTGCTCTGAACGTGGTTGAGACTGCTTTCAAGAATCGCATCGTCAACCTCCAGAACGAGCAGAAAGCCTTGGAGGATGAGGCCGCTTTCGTCCGTGAAATGGAGATTTTGCAAGTAATGGAAACGAATAAGGCCATTTTCCCACCGAGTCTAACTACAATGATTTTGTCAGCCATCATGGAACTACAAAAAGACTTTCCAAAAGGAACAGAGCAACCCGAGCCAGCCACTGAGCCCGAATCGAACCCTATTTTCAATGAAGGAGAGATGAAGCAAGACGCTCGAAAGCCGGGCGTAGATTGCGAGGAAGACGACGATGGTTTGGACGATATGCCGTTGACCGCCTTGGGAAAGCGCGAAGCTGATTCGAGTGAATCAGAGCCAAAGAGTCCTGCACACAAGAAGCTAAAGAGCCTGGCGGTTGAAATCGATAAGCTTTTTTTGGCAAAAATGCTCCTTGTAATTAGTGAGCGATGGGGCCACTTATACCGTGAACCAGAGCACGTAGATTACGCATGGCGATGGGAAGTCTTTCATGTCAACTCCGAAACCGACGACAAGTGGGAGGCACACGCCAAGAATCCTCGCCGTCCAGGATCGTATTCGTTCGAGAACCTCAAGTTTGCTCTCGATGACGAGCTCGTGAAAGGGCTCACACAACCAGATTTGGGCGAGTATCACGCATATGCCAAAGCTGTGCTAGCGCATTTGCTTTCGCCTGAACGTACAGGCGTCTATGATGAGTTATTTGCTCTAAAACGTTTGGGGATTATCAATATAAAGAGTGGAATCCCTCGCATATGCAAAGACTGGTACGGCAGAGTTGATCTAATTTTACTCAATGAGATGCAAGCTTGCTGGGCACCCTCTGTGGACAATCAAGGCAAATACATGGTGCACAACAAGATACGATCCAAACTATCTAAAAAGTGGACCATGGAGGACCAGGGCTGGGCACTGAAGGAAGATCCAGAGGACATTATTTTTGATTTTGACGAGTGGGAAGAATGGCGTGAAAGCTTCGAAGCGAAGCAAGATGAGGAAGCGAAGACCGTTCACGGTATTGGCCGCTTCGGACTGTAGGCTTAACTTTCTTAAGAAAATTTGCTAGTACAAGTTAGCTTGATATGGAGTAAATACACTTAGTTGCTATGCGCTCTGACAACACCTAAACTGCAGACAAGGACTTGACCAAAAACTCTTCGTAGCTGCCGCCGAAAAGTCGACCTATATCGCGTCGGATCTCTCCCCGAGTGGGAATGAAACCACTTGCTTGTAGTTTGCAGTACTCCTCCACCAAGACCTTGGCTATCACAGCTCTTGAGTGCGGCCATTTGTACAAGAGCTGATCTAAAATTCGAGCGTCGCTGTGTTGCGCCGTGAACGCAGTGCCCAGCATTTCAATGCGCATCAAAGTGATCTCTCGAATGATGCTAGGATTGTTGCAATACCACCAACACCCGTACAGATGAAGGTTGCGGAACTTGTTTGCCAAAACAGCCGCTTCGTGCTGGTTGTTACGAGAGAGAAAGGTAGCCAAAAACAAAATGTGCGGAAAGCGGGTGCACAAGCGACTCAAGACTCCAGAGTCTGCAAACGCTACCATACCATCTCCTGCTTGCGCCAAAGACTTGTTGACACCTCTGTGTGCTCCAATTTTGAGAGCAATCGGGAGATTGCGCTCCTCGCACACCTTGATGAGTACTTCACTCAAAAAGTCGCTTTGCTCGTCGATGACAGTTGGAGAGTCATCTTCTGCGCCGTCGCAGCCCACAGAACAGTCGGCTCCACCAGCTGTCTGACCAACAAAAGCAAACGGCTCTTTCATAGCTTCTTCGTTGACTCCTGTATTCTTTACGCCCGCCAAGATTCCCTCGGACAAGACAAAGTCATGAGGCGTCGATGCCATCATATATTCCGGTTTCATAATGTCACACCAATCCCTCAAATACTGCCGCGCTCCTTCCAGTGTGATTTCGTACCCCGATGACTTGAGTGCCCTCTCAACGGCTTCACGATCACCAGCAAGCAACGGGTCGACTCGCAGCGCCGAACGAAAACGATCGCTGTAGGTTTTCCGCACGGGCTTCCAACAGCTGGCCTCGTTGGAATCGAATGGAATGTTCGTCATGACCGAATAGCGTACTCCGGCGCGGGCGAACACCAATTCGCTGTACTCTTCCGCCCCGTCGAGTCCGCGATCTCTGTAGGCATTAAAGAAACGCCGAATGGCTACCAGATCTCGTGACGCGACCTCCTTTGAGAGTCCCAGTGCGATTAATGTTGTCACGACTCCTCGACATGCTTCCGATAGGGGCGATCTTTCGATGAACAGAGCGTTCCAAATAATATCAGCTTGGTCCTTTTTGTTCATAGCGTACAATAGTTCTGGCGTCATGGACGCTGGTGCTGTCATGAAGTACTCTGCAATCAAATAGTGGTACGTCAAGAGCTCATCAATGCCCCACAGGCACAGAGGTCCGTGCGATGGTGGAAGCAAGTGCGTGTGCAAATCAATGACCAAGGCAGATGCAACTTCGGAAACAATTACCGAGCCAGCTTCATCTGCCGAGGCAACAGGAACGTTTAATAATTGACTGGACGATGGAACAGGATTGAATCGATAAAAGAGTGGTCGACCTGCACTTACATCGGCATCATCGACCAAGGCAGCACAATCTGTGGCCAAACCATTCGGGTTGTATGGTCCGCTCCCTTCGACCATTTCTTGCAATAATTCTACAAGATTGTCTCCGGCAATCATACGGGCATACAGTGTTGCAACGGCCTTGACAAACGTATCAAAGGCAGGAATCTTGGCTACGGCAGCCAAATTTCCACCGTCACTTGCTACTAAGTAGGCCCGGATAGCCTTGCAGTACGTGCTCGGTTGCTGTGTCGTTTCAAATCTTGCCAGCGCGTCACTCAGGATCATCATCGTTTGATCATTACTGTCAGATCCCATGTCAATGTTACAAACACACCGAAATTCGTACCAACCATCCTTGAGATTGTGACGGAGTCCATCGGCATACTCCACTGCATTATTATCATTATTATCGTTTGTGGCCGTGGCCGCTGCGGTTGTTCCATCGTTGAAAGTATTATCGATATTTGCAACGACTACGCGATCTGCACCTGCCAACCAACCAGTAAATACTCCACCATTTGCTACCGTCGAATCATCACCACTATTACCATTACCACTGACATTGCTATTGCTATTGCCATTACGACTACTGGCAGGTGTCAACCATCGTAACAAGACAGCATACGCGTAGGCCATACATACAGTCAAGGGCGTATTGTGATTGTTATTGTGATTGTGATTGTTGTTGTGATTGTGATTGTTGTTGTGATTGGACGTTGAAAGCAACAAATCTGTAACGGTTGGACCGAATCGTATCCCACCTTTGGCAGCACCATTTTGAGTAATAAAAAAGGTCGATAAACCAAAGTACGGATGTGTCAGTCTGGGTCTCCAATCATCGTACGTTTCTTGTGCCATCATCATCATTGTTGTTGTTGTTGAAGGACATGCCAATCCTGGAACGATGTTTTGAGATGCTGGTTTGATCTGGTATTCAAAAAGTGCATCCAAATACTGTAGAAATGTTGTTGCCGTATTGTGATCTTGTTCCGAGATATTCTTCGTAGTACTAGTACCAGTAGTTGCTGTTGCTGCGGCAAGTTGATCTGTATTGGTCCACTTATTCAATGCCATAACGTGAGCAATAGCGGTATGGGTTGCATTGGCGACTCGTAATTTGAGTGCAATATCTCCTTGCATTTGCAATGCATCCTTGCGAACAACGATACCATACTTGTTGATATTGTTGTTGTTGTTGTTGTCAGTAGCATTCACTAATGATAATGACGATGATGATAATGATGATACCAACGATTCTGGTAAATCTCCGTGTGGATCACAAATAACCAATGCCTTTTGTGGTACTGGTTCACATTTTGGAATCATCCCATTCGAATGATCTCTTTGTGACGTGATTCGATCGACCATGGTATTGAAAAAGACAACGTGATTGGACAAGAATTCTGTCATGGTTGGTATTGTTGTGGTTTTTTCGCTATCATTATTGTTGTTATTGTTGTTATCATTATCATCATCGTCACCTTGCTCTTCTTCTTGTTGTGCCAACATCATCAAATGTTGTTTCATTATCGTTCCATTATTTGGAACATTGTCGGTATTTAAAATGCACAATTTTTTATTCGGCGTTGTGGGTAACATCCATTGGTGTGTGGAAATATGAATATTAACTTGTTTCAGTAACTGGTACAAATCTTGCATAGCTTTGGTCGCGGGAGATGCCAACCCAGCCTCGGTCACACCGACGCCCAAAATGTTGAGTCTATTATGAATCATTTTATTATATTATATTGTAGAATATAATATTATTCATTATACACGTAACAACAACAGGAAGAACAAAACTTAGGAGAGTGAGAAAAAGTGAGACGAATATAAATAATATAATAGAATGCGCACTGCACTCTCTGTAGATTCTGCAAATGCTCTTTTTGGTTGTTATTATTGTTCATTGTTCATTGTAGAGTGCCTGTATGAAAGAAAGAAAAAAGGTCCTCGTATCATAAAACAAAAACACCCAACACTCATCACAGCAAATCACTACTCTACACACACACACACACACACACACAAAACGGCCGTACCGTTTCATCTTGTCTAATAAAACAGTATTGATAGCATGTTGATGTTGTTTGGTTGCTAATGAAAATGCACCATGACATGGTACATAAATTGTTTCTGTTTGTCCCGTTGGTAGGACGGTATCAACAGGATAACAACAACAACACGATTGTTTGTTATTATGATGATTGTCATCGTCTTGTACACCTTGTTGTTGTTGTTGTTGCATAAATTCGATAAAACTGGTTCCACGTGTTTGAATCAATGCCACTCTGTGTTGTTGTTGTTGTTGTTGTTGTTGATCCGTAGTACTGTTACTGTTGTTCAAGACGAGAGGTGGAATAAGAACAGAACGAAGAAAACGACCGGTACCTAAACAGATACAATCAATAGAAGATGTTGTTGTATCGTCGTTCGTACTACTACTACTACTACTACTACTGCTTGTAGTAGTAGTAGTAGTAGTAGTAGCAGGAGGAGGTGGTGGTAACCAATAATAATGATCATGTTGGTTGTTTGTGGTTGTGCTGTTGTTGTTGTTGTTGTTAGTGGTGGTGGATGTTGTTGGTTGTGTTGGAGTCGTCATGATATGATTTCAAGACGTTGCTTTATTATTAATTATTACTGTACTTCTTTATTAGTATTTTTGTAATAATATTATTATTATGAATCCTTTTTATGATGATGATTCGAATTGAAGAAAGATACTCCTACTACCGATAGTACCAGGTACTCGAGCGTATGAATCATGATGACGGAGGCCTGCGCGTTCTGCTCTCCTGTGAAAAAGTAGTACTAACACTACTAGTAGACTAGCTACTAGTAGTCTAATCTAGTAGTAGTACCATAGCAGTACCAGTACTATGGTGGAGAGGTCTAGCTAGTACTACCACTGCTTAGTAGACTCTTAGTAGTAGACTAGTACGTATTGGTAGTAGTGGTGATCATGGAAAGATTCAGATTTATCTGTCAAGATTCGAACTTTCCACCTGGTGAACATTTTTACTGAACGCAAGGTACCTGGTACTTCTCCTCCTCCTCCTACAACTCTATTACCTGGTAGCTAGAGAGAGAGTACGAGTAGCTACTACTCCTAGTAGCTACCAGTAGCTAGGAGTAGTAGAGCTACTACTGGAAGGTCCGCCAAACCCCTGAACCCCTACTTTTATCCCTAATAGACTATTAAACCAAGAGGTCCATAAAGCTTTAAATACTGACAAACAGCTTGAGTCATGTTGAAATATGTTGAA
>Ga0100391_1003774_pt1 | contig 15031 bp, 6 predicted proteins | sample CryGeymeta201515_FD_81541 | JGI IMG/M metagenome (GOLD analysis project Ga0100391, IMG submission 81541) | Groundwater microbial communities from Crystal Geyser aquifers in Utah, USA - Crystal Geyser metaG 2015-15 | ecosystem: Environmental > Aquatic > Deep subsurface > Groundwater | place: USA...
GTGGTGGGCTCATCATCCTCATCATCAGGAGTGGTGGGTGTGGTGGGCTCATCATCCTCATCATCAGGAGTGGTGGGTGTGGTGGGCTCATCATCCTCATCATCAGGAGTAGTGGGTGTGGTGGGCTCATCATCCTCATCATCAGGAGTGGTGGGCTCATCATCCTCATCATCAGGAGTAGTGGGTGTGCTAGGCTCATCATCCTCGTCATCAGGAGTGGTAGGTGTAGTGGGCTCATCATCCTCATCATCAGGAGTGGTAGGTGTAGTGGGCTCATCATCCTCATCATCAGGAGTGGTAGGTGTTGTGGGCTCATCATCCTCATCATCAGGGGTGGTGGGCTCATCATCCTCATCATCAGGAGTGGTGGGTGTAGTGGGCTCACCATCCCCATCATCAGGAGTGGTGGGCTCACCAGCTGCTCCAGAAGGAGCAAGAGTCTTGGGAGAAGCAGTGGGAGAGTCAGGTACAGATTTGGGTGTGTCATCAACCTTACATTCACAAATAGCTTTGATAGACTTCAGAGGAGTCTCAGACATGATGACCTGATGTTGAATGAATTCACCACTTCCCTCCCCATTGGTCTGCCCTTGTACTCCATCAGCAACATAGATCAAGGGAAGTTGTTCATCAGGATTGAAACAGTTGGGTTCATAATTTGCACCTTCTTTGATGGCTCTGGCCGCAATTCCTTGGGCAATGCAATCAACTCCATCGTTTGTATCTCCAGCATATTTTTGGTCATTGTCAATCATGCGCCAGATACCTTCTTGATACTCCCTCCAGGTGATTGTGCCCTTGCAATCACCCTCTTCAAAGCTATCACCAACATTGATATGGTTGATCAACCAAGCAAGGTTAGGAAGATATTGAGGCTTGTCAACAGCATCAGTGTGAAGGTCAGCATCAAAGGCAGTAAAGACATCCATCATGTACTCTCCACTGCTAATGACACGAGTATAGTCAATGCACCATCCAGGAACAGTGACTGATTCACCTTCAGGAGCATAGGGAGGACCATACAAGGTAATGTCAAACAAGCCATCAGCATCATCAGGGTAGGCCTTAACAGTGGCTTTAAGCTCAGTGGTGGGACTCTGGGCAAGGTCATGGTTGACAATCATGGTTTCGCCTTCAGGGCATTCAGTTGAGATTGGCTCTATTGGAAGTGGCTCCTGGCATTGGACCCCGAGGCAGGCATCAGTGTGAAATCCCATAACAGTGCCTTCGAAACACTCTTTGACCATGTCAGCATGCTCAGTTCCATCGCAGCAAACAGTCTTTCCATATTTACATTGTCCCTCAAAGGAGCATGTGGCACCAAGGTCGGGCTCTACAGCTGGGCAGCTGGTGTCAACACTTTTGGTGGTAACCGGGCACTCTCCATGGAATTCACAGTTGTCACCTTGGCGTGTCAAGACAGTAATACCATCATCACAAGCAATAGTTTCTTCATTACAGGTAGCTGGAGGTTGAACGCATTTGCCACCGTCGCAGCGAAAGCCTTGGCAAGCAAAAGCACTTCCGTGATCACAAACAGGAGTAGGACAGTCAATGTCACTCGAGCATTCTGTCACTTCAGGGGTCTTGGGTTCACAGGGATGGGGAATGAAGTTACATTCTTCATCAACTCTTCCGTAGTACTTTCCAGCACCATTTGGGTTGGGAACAGAATATCCTGGGAAATAGTCGGGGAGCTTGCCTTTACCATCATAAGTGTTATGGTTGTACTCACAATGTCCGGGAAGCTGCCCGTTGGAACTCATAGATCGCCCAACGGTAATCTTGTTCCATTTGTATACTCCAGGGCCACCTCCAGCGGTACCATGGCAAATGTTGATTCTGAAACACGTTGATTGGTCACCTGGAACCTTCATCAGGTCTTTACCTTGGAAAGATGCAGTCTGTCCATCATCGCCGCAGTTTGGAATTTCGCCGCGTTCCTTCACACCCCAAAGAGTGTTGTCCATGTTTCCAAGATCATTTGGAATCATGGAGCTGGCATCCGATGCTGCACAGAGCTCAGGATCGATAGAGCCTTCAGGTTTCTCAGGAGTGGGTGGCGTGTCATTTTCTTCTAGAGGAGGAAGGACACGGGGTTCAGTGTGCACAACTTCACAGTCTGCACACTATATTATATGATTCAACGTCAGGAAAATAAAGGAAATGGGCCGATGTTTGTGAGAATGTAGGCACGGTTTGACGAACAAGGCTTGTCTTCAGCCAACAAGCAAACGTACCTTGAAGCAGAACTCAATGTGCGAGATGGCTTTACGCTTTGGGCCAATGTCAACTGTGTAGGAATTTCCTTTGGCAAGGCCAGTATAAATGGTTCCACCGTTTTCTCCTTTCATGATGACGACCATATCATTGTCGCCGCTATGGATCGTCGCATCGACGGGTTCGTTTTCAGCAGAGCACTTCAACTCGAACGAGCCAAGATTCAACTCGGGAACCTCGCACGAGTCGTCCTTCTGATCTGTGATCGTCATTCCGGCATTGTTTAACTTCCCAGCCAAATGTTCGAAGCATCCTTCCATCTTGACACCGAAGTCGAAGCCAAAGGACTCGCAGTTGGGATTGCCAGAGTATTCATGAGCCGTCAACCCGTGTCGTGTATCCTTCCATGCGGTAGGATCGTGTGCAAGATCGGGGAAAGTAGTCGTACTAGGAAGACGACGTTCGACATGGGCCTGATTGGCCTGCGAGGAATGGAAGCAGACGAAGCGGAATGAGAACGGAAGGCTTGTGTTAGTTGTCGAAAGGTGGTTGCGACCTCGTACTGGTTAACAGGGATGGAAGATCTACTTCTTAAAAAGAAAGATTCTCGAGAGGAAGTCTCAATATTCCTCTTCGCGACGCAGTTAAGTATTATGGCGCATCCTGTACTCACCTTAAGGCCGTGAAGCCTGGCCGTGGCTTGAGGAGCGACAAGCAAGAGAACAGCAGCAGACTTGATCATCATTGTTTCTTTCGTTCTTGGCAGCAGTGATATGCGATTCGTATCTTTATTCTTGTTTTTGCGTTTGGATTAGTCGACTGTTAATCAATGCGTAAGAAGACAAGTTTACTAGATTATGAATTGAGATTGTTTCTTTCAAAAAAGTAAGCTAATGTATAAACGAAGTTGTTGCTACCGGATCGATGCATTAAAGTATCTTGTTTATCTTGCTGGTAACTTCGATCTTGCCTGAAGGAACAGATCGCGTTGCAGAGTACCCGAGTGCAGTACTGGTAACAGTAATGATAGTAGTGGTCGCAGATCGTAGTTTTTCTTGAGAGTCGCAAAAAAACCAAGTAGTATTTAGAGTCATTGCAGGGCAGGCTCACTGATAGTTTTGCAGTCCCCTTTTTTAAGTACTAGTAGTCTACTACTACTTCTTCTTAGCTACTGGTACTACTCTTGTACAGGTAGTTGAAATAATTAAAAAGAAGACGAGGCAGCGAAGTACTGGTAAAAAGTCATTCCCTAGTGGTTCTTTAGTCTTGTCTCAGTAGTGGATATCTTAATAGTTGGAAATGAAGGCCGTTCAAAGGACCGCTTTCCTTAAGTCTCCTCGCGTGATGTCGAGAAAATTGTGTGAATGGACATTGAGTGGGGACATTTGCTGATAGTCACTAATGGTGACGTAATATTGTTGTTTGATTCCTTGTCACAGATTCAAAACTCGTTTCGTATCCTTTAGCACTACGCAATGATGACACAGCTGTTTTTCCGACAGTTGGCTGCGACTGATAGTACTACTTCTAGTAGCTAGCTACTACTCGAGTAGCTGAGACTACTAACTAGCTACTACTCGAGTAGCTACTATTAGTATCAGTAGAGCCTTTTGATGTCATCAACGATCACGTAGTTTCGCTAGCAACATTATGTTTCTTGACGATGTAGTCTTTCAGATCTTTGAAAGTTCCATTTGTCCACTTGATGTCTTTTCCCGTGATTTCGGAAATCGCAAAATCTGCCAGATGATGCTTGATAGATTGCCGAGAATTTCGGTTGACATCGCGATCTTGCTCATAAGCAAGAAATTCATCTAAAATGCTGAGGTTATCATTTTCAGACTTGGCTACTGTCAAACCAACAAGCTCATGCTCGTCTGGGTTGAAGGAGGCATAGGAAGATGGAGACGGCACAGTGATACTCCACTTGATTTCACCTATGAAGCCTGCATCCTCAAGTTGTTTTAGGCATGCCAAGGCAGACTGTCCATCTGTAGTCGTTAATGGCTTTTTCGGCGGTTGCTTGATTTTGTACGACAGCATCCGCTCTGTTACTATAGCAGGGCTATGCAACTTTTTCTTCTTTCTGCTACTAGCTGTCGATTCTACCTCTGTAAAATCTGGAGGTAGCTCTTTCGGTTTGCCTTCTGTCTGCTTACTCTTTTTGGTAGACTTTTTGTATGCCGACTTATAGTGTACCTTATTGAGTGAATCGAAGCGAGAGAGAAAGCTGTCGTGAACTTCAGGGCTTTCCTTGTCCCGAAAAGCACGAGGTCGGGGTTGCCACACAGCTTTAATTCTTTTTACGCTTATGCGATTATTTGGTCTCAGCTCAGATAGGCGGTCTGAAAATGGCGGCGGAGGATTAATTGGTCGTTTCAAAGGCATTTTTGATTTCGAAAGCACAATCCAGTAGTGACTTTGGTCAATCTTTTGCATTTCGCTCATTGTTGAAGTAGGTAATGAAGCTGCGATACCGCTGCTGCCGTTTACATGACCGAGCTCCATAACTTTCTCATCACAGAGTTTTTCAAATCGTTTCATGTCGAAAACGTTGTCAGACGGATCCATGCATTGACCAAAACATTCCTCGACTGTTTTGGTGTCAAGATAGCGGTACGGTTCCGGCACTAGATCTCGAACATCGCTCGGAAGTGCAGCTAGACAGGATACCCCGGCACTGATAGGATACTTGCTATCGTCATTTTTCGCAGAATCTGTTGCGGAATTTCCTATCAGCTGTCGTATCCCTAACTGTGCGTGGTTTTGTTTGGAGTCCTCTAAAAAGCTGACGATTTCATTCGCGGTCGGGGCATGACGCTTCCCGTAGTTGAAAGAATAGTCAGGACAGACTCCATCTTGATAAGTCTGCAAATTCCATAGAAGGCCTCCAAGGTAAGTATCTGGTTTTCCGTCTACTGGGCGTCGTATCTATTAGCCAAAACAAAAGAAAGCGGGACCCACAATGAGCAAAGTGTTCATTCAAGACAAGGTAATCAAAATAGTGCAGGAGCAACTCAAAACTTACATCCCAGGCATAGGTATCTTGTCCATCCCCATCACCGAATGATCCTTCCATAAAGTTGCCATCGAAGTACTCTCCGAGATCGCCAAACAAATCCTCTAGAGCCATACTGGCAAGCCGGTGTTTTGCTCTCTTCATTGTTTTCTTTCTCGATTGCCAAATCTCGTAAGAAACAAAGTCATCTGTTCCAGGTTTTCCTATTTGTAATGAAATGAGTTGTTGAGCGTTGCTTGTGGCATCCAAGGTTTCTTCGCCTTCTTCATCCAGCTCGTCATCATCTAAATCCTCCTCGTCGTCGTCCTCGTCGTCGTCCTCTTCCAAGTCATGTGTGATACCTTCTTCGTCTTCCATGAAGTCTTCTTCCTCTGCATCGTCTTCATCGAAGTCATCCTCGCTTTTTCCTCTTACATCCAAGACTTTCCAGTAGATCGGTTTCGGAAAGAATCCAGAATCTACCAATGAATTAAATTTCGCCAGAGGTGTTATCCGCGAGGCTCTTCCATGGTCAATGTATTCGCCATCGGGGCCGGTTGCATTCTGTTGCTGTGACCATAGCAAGCTTGGAGGAGCTAATTGCTTTAATCTCGTGAAGAAAGCAATGCAAAAATCGACGTTGTACGTCAATGCTTCTGGTTCGACGAGAAAAGCCGACTGGTCATCCTTGTCGTCATCTGCTAGCCATTCTCGCAACGTACGAAGATAGGCATGAAATACCTTATGAAAGCCGCTGGAACCCCGAAGTTTGGGAAAGTAATCGTTTCCATTCAGAATCAACAGCAAGACAAGATCCGTTCGAACTCGCATCGTCGCTTCTGATGGCAGATGTTTGGGTAAAAACTGATTCAGTGTCTTAGTTGTCTCCCAGAGACTCACGCTAAGATATTTTCGGTTACCATCGGGTAAGAGTACAAACACGTTGTGTGAAATGGATGGTGGAATGACCAGGCCCTCCAGCACCAGATCCGAGTCACCCCCTAAAATTGCTATCGATTCTCCTTGGTGCTTTCCAGTGTCCCATTTTCTCTGCCGCAGAATCCATTCCAATAATTTCACTTCTCCTTCTCCCGCCACCGTCGAAGGTGATATATAAATTTTTACTTGATTCAGAAAATGGTTCTTGTTGTTGTTTTGCTGGCGCTGCCAAGCCCAGTAGAGGATACAGTGTTCGGTCAACTTCATAAAGTCAGTTCCTGGAGTTATGCACAGCGTCCGAGTTTCGGCCGCATACCGGCGTCGCTTGCTTTCTTGTTTTCGCTTTGAGAATACCTGCCTTCCACTTGACGAGAGCTGGTCCATCTGATTGATCTTTCGTTCCGTTCGGACAATCGTCTGTAACCGACGCTGTCGTTGGGTGGCTAGTTTGGACGCACTGGGCGGACCATCCATGGCCAGGACCAACGATTTCGTAGGTGTGGCCAACTGACAGCATTCATCTAATTCCTTCATCAACATTGTTAGAGCGTGTCCCTCGGATCGTGATTTTCTTAAACATACGTGCAGGAGCTGATTCATGTCAATCAGAACGTGATCAAATTTATCGTGCGCTGTGGCTTTGGGGATAGCATCCATTGCGTTTGGAAATTGAGATTCGAACCATGATCGAAATCCTTTTATACCAAATAGTGCTGAATTTGAAGTAGCTTGTCGTGATTTAACGTATGTGGACTGCAGAGGCTGAGGGTGTCTCCAAGGCGAATTGAAAAGTAAATGATGGTGTATTTGTGGTTTGCGAATGTGACATGTTGATTGGAAAGCATGGACGCCTGCCACTAATATTAGAACAAGATAAGAAAAAGGAACTCCAAGATCCAGATGTTTGCACCGCCGCTTCCTTTTTGAATTTGGATTTGGATTGACCATTGCTTCGGATAGATAATAGAGAAATAAATCTAAAAATTCCCTAGCCAGTTGCTACTGATTAGTCCAAAGTCCAATGCACCTGATGCACATCCACAATAATATTCTGTTCTCTGTATGATAGTCTCCAAGCATCCCCCTTTTTCTCTCTTACTTTTTCGCGAATAGAGTACTTCGATGGCGGTGGAGGTGGTATGGCAGCTACTCCGAGTAGCTATTAGTAGCTTGTTCGCTAGTTCATATGAATTTATGAATCTACCGGTAACCAAAGTTTCTTTGTTCTCGGCTCTGATGAGGCCCCAGTTATCTACGGTAGTACTAGTAGAGTAGAGAATAGTAGTAGCTAGCTAGAGTAGCTAGTGAAAAAATAACAGGAAGATCATGCCAACGAAAACAGACCCACAATCACCACCTGGACCGTTGTTTTTGGTTGTGAAGGGATGGTAGAACGTAAAACAACCGATGTCCTTAACGCTTATTATTATTTGAGTTTTGAGTTAGACAGTTTTAGACCCTACCCTCTCTACTGCCCAGCAAAATGCTAGAGCTTTGTAAATAATACTTATAGAATAAATCTCGTTACTTTATCTGCCGTCAGCGGCTAAAGCTGCAAGATTATTTTTAATAACACCCGGTCTCGTTGCGACTGGTTTTGGTTTGTTGTCAGCTGCCGTCGCCTGCTTTGAAACTTTGTTAGGTCTGGGAGCCGATTGATGACTATTTGCTGCTGCTGCTGCAGCAGCAGCTGCTGCTGCTCCTCCTCGGGGGACCTTGACTTTGGGAATCGGAATAGGTCGCAAGATGGCGCTTTTGGTCCATTGTAGTAACAAGACAAAGAAAATAACATGTTTGTATTTCGAAATGAGTGATGATATTTTGCGTATAAGTTGAACGCTCCAAATGGCTCGCTTTATTGTTTTTACCACGGTACGAATTGTTTTTGGAGTTATACCGTGCGCAATAGACACTAGCTTTGAGGCTTGACCTGTTGTTAATTGAAGCCCTGCCATGGTTGCCATGGATTGGATTTGCATTGCATTCGCTGATTGTAAATACTCACAAATCCCATCGTGCGTTGACTCGTCCTCTAACTTCTTGGAGAGCGATTTGAGGACTGATTTTGCCAGGCTACCACCACCACCACCACCTGCGCCACTTCCCATGCTTGAACCAGGTCCACCCGGCGACATGGGTGAACCAGCCAAGGAATTCAGCAGTGACGACGTAAAAAAGTCACTGGGGTTTCCATCACCGCTAAAAGCACCAGCACCACTTTCCGACGGACCACTCTTGTTCAGAAGCGATTCCAAAAGAGATGAAGAATCCGGAAATCCACCCGTTCCAAATGCCGATGGAGAAAAAATGTCATTGCCGCTGCTGCTGCTGCTGCTGCTTCCGCCAGTATCCCGAAGCAATTTTCCGTAATACGCCACAGCCTTCCGATCTCCTAAAAAGGCTGCCGATCTGGCATCAACCAAAGCACCATCCATATCATCGATTCCTACTTTGGCCTTGGCACGCCGATGATGAGCCCTGGCCCGAATCATGGCGGCGGGTGTATGATTGATGGAGTTCAGCAACGACGAACATGCCTCGATGCACTGTTCGTAATCTTCTGCCTTTAAATGGCACAACGATTCGTGCAATCGACAGGTGGCCCATTCGTTCTGTAACAGGTTCACATCATCATCACTGATGTCATTGTCGACAAAGGACAATGGCGTGTCTTTTCGTGCTGGTGCACCATCATTATCATTATCATCATCATCTTCATGTTCCATGTTATTATTATTATTATTATTGTGATTAATACCGGCTTCGAGTAAATTGGCAGCATTGCGAAATTGTACAGCGGCATCCGAAAAGGATCCTTGATCGTGACTGAGTTTTCCAAGTTTACGAAATTCTGCTGCCTGTTCTAATGTTTCAACGAGAGTTAAGTGAGCAGAATATGAAGGAGCTGTTTGTAAAGCACTCCTTGGTGAAAGTTTCGTAAATGGTGTTTCGTTGCTAGCAGTAGCAGCAGCAGCAGAATTGGTGGTAGAAATGGCTTTGTCCAACGTTTCTGATGCTGTAGCTTCTTCCAGAGACAAAGACTCTTCTTCCATTGCAGTTTCTTCCAACCTAGTAACAGTCACATCTCCCTCACTTTCCTCTTCGGTAGATTTTGCTGCTGACGATTCAGTAGCACAATTATTGTCGTCTTTGTTGTTGTTGTTGCTGTTGCTGTTGTTGTCGTCGTCATTATTAGATTTATTATTATTATTGATATTTTTATTAGGTCTCCGACTTCCACCTCTGGTTTGTAAAAGTGCAGCATCCGTCCATTGCAACGTATTGAATCGAGATACAGAAGACTCTTCTTTTCGATGTATCCATGATTTTACACTATTATTAATATTATTATTATTGGCATTGGCATTGCGTCGCGAAGACAGAGCTTGTATTCTTTCGACCCGTTGGAAGCTCACAAACAAGATCAAGGATAATAAATAATAAAAGCGCGGCATTTTTTTGGTTTTTTTTTTATTGAATATCTACCGGCACGTAGTACTAGGCTAATACTGGTATTTCCAGATTCTTGGCGGCGGGGAGTAGCCGGTAGACAACAACAACCTTTTTAATTTGCACTGCACTGTAGCCTTTGAAAAAAAAGACACGTCAAAGTAGTAACAAAAACGTGCACAACGATGTTTTTTGTATTCCAGATTCGGATGATGGTGGCATGTGGCTTGTGATGATGTCTTCTTGATGAGCCTCTCCGTTGCTTGTTTTGGGTGGTTGGATCCTGGGATCCTGGTGAAAAATAACAAACAAAAATAATATTATTATTATTAATTGAAGAGCGGTGGATGACGGACGGCCAGTTGGCAATACTAACTCATTCTAACATTCCAACCTTATCCCTATGGGAGTATCTTTTGTCTCAACTTGTGCGTTCCATAAAATCAATGACACAGTAATAAGCATGTCAAGACGACAACAACCAAAAAAGATCTGTTATTGGATTCATCCTGGATTCATCATACAAATCCCCTTCTTAAAATACCCGCCGTGGCATTTCTCTGATCGTTTTTATATTTTTACCTTCCAATAGTAGTAATAATAATATCATCAATCATCATAATGAAGCTGCCAATCTTTACATTGTTCCTGTTTTCCGCCATTGCCACATCCGAGGCGTTCACTCCACCAACAACAGCGACGACGACGACAAAAACAACGAGTCTTGCTGCTTCGTCTCGTCGTGATGTGATGGAACAAATAATGGTAGGTTCGACAACAACAGCCGCAGCAGCAGCAGTAGTACTCATGGCAACACTTCCTACACCATCTGCATCTGCAGCGGAAGCACGTCCCATGTACCTGTCGGAACCTACCGAAGAATTTAAAGCCAACGAAGAAAAGGCCATGGCTTTTAAACGTCAACAATTGGCTCAAAAGAAAAAATTCGAACAGATCCTAGATCAACTAATGAACGAAAAGAACGACGAGGATGCATTGGAAGCTGATTTGATGCAACTACGAAAATTGGTTATTGAAACGGAGGGATTGCCCGTGGGTATTAAAAAGGATGACTTTTTTAAACAAGTTCGTACCAAAAAGGCACGAGGATACTGGCCAACCAAGGTGGAAATTGCGTACGTACATGCACTAGTATTACAGTATTTTTATACAGTAGTTAGATGATGAGTGTTCTCTGTTTTTGGGGTTTTGGTTGTTGTTCCAGGTTCCAGGGCTCGTCTTTTGAGCCGACCCGTTGACCGCGACGGGGGAATGAACGGTGCCAACTGTTTTACTGTACTGCCGAGTCAAATAATGATATATTCATTGGAACTTGCACACATGTACTTTACTGACAATTATTCGTTTGATCTTTTTGGGTGTGTTTGAATTCTCCTTTCATAATGTTGTAGGTACCAAGGTTTGAAGAATGAAATTAAATTTCAACAAAGTCCCGACAGCGAGAACAAAGCGGAAGGAAGTCCATACTAATAATGACTCTAGTAATAAATGAAAAACAGGAGATATCTTTATATTTCTCTCATGTTTGTGCACCACACTTGGAAATTGCCTTTTTGTTTGTTTGGAAACACGAGATTGTACTTTTGTGGGGTTGGCTGCGCAGAAAAAGAATGAAAAACATCGAAACGTTTTGCTGCCGCCCATTAGCTAGTAGCTATCACGAGTAATATATTAAGGATGGGACGCAAAATAAATATATTTTGTTCTGCACTGCTACCATTCTTGGAACCAGAAGATGTTGTAATAATGATTACAGGTAGTAGCATCTACGACGACAAGCTGATTGGCTGCTGGCATCGTATTAGCCTCAGCTAGCTACTATAGTTACACGCGAGTGGGTTTTACCAATATAAAATTGTGTTGTCGGCGTGTTCTTATTGTTACTACTGTAGCTAGTAGATGAACTTTTACGGCAACAGTATTAATCAAAAAGTGATTGCGCGAGCGGAAGAAATTAGATTTTTAGCCGGCTTCCTTTCCAGCTCAGAATCAAAACTGAAAGTATAGGAAATGCGTTGGGAATAGTCTTGAAGTATCCGAACTGCCTGCCAGTGTTGTAATGAACGCAGGTCCGAGTTGTAGTAGAGCAATTTTGTTCCATTTTGTTCCTACTGTACAGCAAAAAATAAAAAAGGCGTCTAGACATTCACGGTACTGGATTTGCCTGCGAAAACTTGGCAAGCCATTTGACTTGACAGGCAGGGGAGCAAGTGAGGCCAGGATAAAAAAAGGGGAGGCACAGCAGTAATAAGCATGCGTCAACAATGGTACAGCATTAGAAGGAACGCACTGCCTACAAACACAGTAAGCAGCGAAATAGACGGAGTGGATGAAGCTGTAGATTGTTGCACTGTGAATGGTTCAGTAGAAATTTGCACAATAGTAGTGGAGCTACCTTGCCAATTCCGTGCATCCTGTAAGGAAGATTGTAGGAATGCTTTGCTGCCACTGGTAGGTCCAACATAGATGTAGTTGTTTTGCCGCGGAAGACTTATGGCTCCCACCGAAGATAGGCTGTTGGGCAGTGAGCTCGAGGAGGTATCAAATGCTTCTTCCGACATGCCATTATAATCTAACCAGCTATTCACTCCATTGTAGGAAAATGCGCCCAAATGAACCACTTCATCGTCTTCACTTCGTCTGGTATAGATCATGATCACGTCTCCGTCTTCGGAAAGAGCGAACCTGCCGCCCACTGATTCCCAGTCTTCACCGTACAGAATATTCTCGCCGTAGCCAAAGATGGTGCCAGCAGCTACACCTGTGCTGGGGAGCGTAAGTTTTTTCGTACCTTCGTTGGTCCGAAAGCTACCGCCTGTCCAAGCATTGTCTGTTAGGTAAATTTCAAAGTTACCTGGCAACGACTCAAGAGCTATCAGTGCCACCAAGTCGGGGTTTTCGGAATTCATACCTACAACCATGACATCCCCTGGCGAAGGATTGGGTCGCTCGGAGGGAGACGTCTCGCCATCAGGCAACTGGACTCTAAAGGAAGACAGAAAGACGCCATGGTTGGGATCGTTACTTCCGTACCATTGGTTGGGATCTGAAAGTGATGCTCGTAATTCTGCTACAGTCCCTTCCGTGGATCCTGTGTACTTATAATTGTCAAAGTGAGGCAATGCTAGTCCTCCCAGCTGTGGCGAAGCAAGATTACCAGGCAACGCACTGTTGCTGGTTCCGTAGTCACTTTCAGGAAGATTCGATTCCATCCAACCACTGCCACTGTAATCCACTGCGTTCAAGTGATGAATAGCATCATTGTTGCTATCATCTTTCATACAATACAGTAGAATTGTGTCACCAGATGCCGACAATTGAATTTGTCCACGTTCGCTTTCCCACTCTGCACTATACATCAAGTCGGGCAAGGTTCCGAATCCAAAAACAGATCCAGCGGCGATTCCTCCTGCAGGAACGCGAAATGATACGCTCCCTTCGTTGGCACGGAAAAAGGAACCCGTCCAGGCATTATCCGTCAGGAAAAAGACCAATCCTTCGCCAAGATCCTGCAGTGTTACAAAGGCGACGTATTCCGGAGAATCAGAATTCATACTTGTCATGAAAATGTCACCCGGAGATAATCCACTACAGTCTTTGATGCCACCAGCAGTAATTGGTATGGTTGGTAAATTAGGTGAAAGCGTAGTGGAAGGATTGTTTACCTCCTCAGTAGGCGTTGTAGACGAAGCATCGCAACCCGGATATCCAAGACCATCTCCCAGCGGAAGTTGTGGTTCTCCAAAGACTTTCGTGACAAGTTCCGGAAAATCCACAAATACATTGCGGTTGCCCTGCCATCGTTCACAGGCTCGTTGGTTCCTATCTCGTTCTTGTTCGGACACTTCATCAGCGGCATGCCATTCCAAAAGTTGACTCTTGTAGGCCATTTCGTGTGGTTGATTTGTGGGACAATCCGTTAGAGTCAAATCGAGGCCACGATCGTGGTCGTCGTTGTTCTGGTTGGAGTAGCGTACATCCATGTAAAAGATGGCTCGGGCAACATCACCCCTGACTACCGCGGGAGGCAAGAACGTTACGGAATCGGAAGCTGTATCTGGCGCGGCTTCCGGGTGGGCAGGACTGCTGCACTCGCTCTGCGGTTCTCCGATCCCGCAGGCACCAAAGTAAAGATTGTTTCTCGCCGAATTAACGTTCCAATCACACGCCCGCAAGTGGTGAACGTCCGTAAAGTCGGGTCCAGAATATTCCACCCCTAGAGATTTGGGCCACAAGTGTTCTCGGTTCCACGTATCACTGGTCCCGTACGGTCTCGCTGGTACATCGGTCTGCCGATAGATCAGTCGGACTGTTGTATCAACATTGTTGTTGCTGCTGCTGCTGCTGCTACTGCTGTTAGGACCATGATCCAAATCAATCAAGGCTTTCCATACGTCATCTTGGTCGTTACGGCCGGTGTAGGGCAGGACCTTGCGGTGCGTTGATTCTAAAAGGGCTTCCAATTCTTGCCTTGTTACATCCTCTCGAAGTCCTGTCATGTCACTATTCCAGAGACCAGCGTAGTAATTCTGTAGGTCGCATCCATTGTACAAAACATCGTCGGTTTGTCCGGAAACGTTAATCGAGGAGGCATGAAGGACGACGGCAACAGAAAGGACGGTGATAGACGGACGCATCTTGTTTGGGAAAAAGCTTTAAAGCTACGCACTACGTATTGTATTGCCTGCTCTTCTTTGCCTCCAGTTTCCGATGTCTCTAGCGTTGATAAGGTTCAAGAAAATAGAATCGTTATGAAAGCTTGGCTTGGAAAGATTGAGCAGTAGATGAACTTTAGAAAAAATATTCAATAACGAGCATGAAACAAACCAACAACAACATGATTACTACTGAGTGTTGCTTTGGATTTCCATCCACTACAACAACAACAACAACAACACGGATTTGTCTGCCAAATTCATACCAGGTACTAATACTAGCTACTAGCTACTACTAGCTACTAGTAATGTTGTACTCTACTTCAAAAGGTGGTAGCTAATCGACGCTAATAATTATCAGCGTCGATTGTCAGTCTAAACCTTAACCTTAAAATAACAGATACGAGCAGGACATCTTTTGCGCAGTTCGAACTAACGTAACCAGAGGTGGTAACTGGTGCTGTGGTGCTGTCTTGGATTATGACTGACATGCTACAAGGAACAAACCTCTATTTGCCATCTTGGAATTGGACCCTGCAGTTGGATCTGTTCCAGCAGATATGAATCTGTGGGGACATGCTGCAGATTCTCCCTCTTCACAACCCTTTTTGAAGTTCAAACTCTGCTAGACATCAGAGGCGCCAACCCTACGTATGACGCGATCCCTGCGTAAGGGTTATGGATTTCATTGTCCAAATTAGACAAAGTTATTACCCTCCGATCATTGGATATTCTAATTAGGTGTTTA
>Ga0100391_1003780_pt1 | contig 15013 bp, 10 predicted proteins | sample CryGeymeta201515_FD_81541 | JGI IMG/M metagenome (GOLD analysis project Ga0100391, IMG submission 81541) | Groundwater microbial communities from Crystal Geyser aquifers in Utah, USA - Crystal Geyser metaG 2015-15 | ecosystem: Environmental > Aquatic > Deep subsurface > Groundwater | place: USA...
AACATATTTCAACATGACTCAAATTATTTGAACGGGTGTTTCAGAATTTTAGAGCTGTTCTAGAACTCGTGCTATATTTCTCTTTTTAGGGTTTAAATAGGGGTTTGTCGGACCTTCCTGGTAATCGAGTACTCGGAGTAGAGTCCAATGACATGAATCACGAATACGAAAACCGTCGCTTTAGGTTCTCGTCATCGCAAGGAGCGCTTCGTGTGCTACCAGGTACTACTCTCTAGTAGAGAGGGTACTTCAACGTGCGATTTGTCATGTTCGGTACGAGTGCGATAGTACCTGGTACTAGTAAGCGTCTCCAGGCTGATATGATCGCACACTACCTCACTCCACCGGGCCCTGTCAGTTGTTAACTACTCGGAGTACCTGGTAGTAGACCTCTACTACTAGTAGTAGATTAAAAAAGAATGAGCGCCACGACTTCAAAGTCAGCACAAAAATTCTTTAAAGCTGAAGATTCAAGATATCAGAATAATCAACGAGAAGGTGCTATGGTACAACAGAAAAGACATCAACTTCATTCAGCTGTCATCGATAATTATTTCGTCGAGAAACATGGCTAAGCTAGCTTTCCCTGGGTTCCTCTTGGCGGCGGTGCTATCAAGCATCCCTTCCGTTCAACCTCTTTCACTGTCCTCCTCCTCTGGCTTTTATGGTGCTCGACTGGAGCCTCGCTCACAAACAGCTCGTGAATATTTTTCCACCAGCCGGAGCTATCTCGAAATGCGCAAACAGAAATCGTCCGATCGACGAACCCGCCGTCTACAAAGGGGACAAATTGCCTACTCAGAAGAATTGGCAAAAGCTACCGTCGGATCGGTCACAGCTTCTCCTATGGCCGGCCAATCCTGGAGCCACAAAAAGACCCTGAGCATGCAGAATTCGGTCCAAGTGTCGGGAGGACGGGGCAGATCTCGCAAGCGGTCTGCTCTCTACAATTCCTTGTCGCTCTATCACAACAAATTTCTCACTCTGTTAACCGAGGAGTATAAGCAAGAGGTAAGCAGACGTATTTGTAACTGAATCTTGTCATTGCTCAAGATTCGTACTCTTTTACAGGGGGAGATTCTGCAAGAACCAATGATGCACGAATGATCCAATGGTATGGGTTTTATTCTGTCGATATAACTTGTGTCGCCCCTTTTTGTCCTTGCAGGAAGAAGAAGTCTTGAGCAGAATAAAGGCATCCATTGATGAACCCTTGGGGTACGAAGCAGCTGGCTTTGCTCTGTTTGATCTCTACCCAGAACGGAGGGGAAATCTTTACTCAGATGAAGTGTACCGACTAATCAAGGCGCATGATGCCACCACTACTTTTTCTGAAACCCATTTGTTGGAAAGCAAAGACGGCGAGGTTCATGGTGGTAACAACACAACCGACCGCTTCTTGCCCCCAAATTCCAAGTTTTCCTCCAATGACATAATTACGCTAACACTTCAACCTCGAGGGAGTGGAGACTTTTTCAGCACTGAATCTCTACCTACGAAAGGAGTGGCAATTGAGGGTCGCGTCTTGAATTCCGGTCCAACCTATATTGATGTGGCTATTCCCAATGGTAGCTTTGAGGCGGCATTTGGACCAGCCCCCAACAACTCTGGACCGTCGGGAAAAGGAGACAGCAAAATGAGATTGAGGGCGGATCAATTCTTTTCCGACATACCATACCAACGTATGATTTCGGCTCTTTCGCAGCTGACCGCCATTCCTGGCCGACAAGAAGCCTTTACGGCTTCACAACCAAAGGAAAACAAAGGCAACGAAGATGGAAAAAAAATAAGCTCACACGAAAACATCTGCATGGACGGGCTCTTGCGAGAAGTAATTTTGTCGTCACATGCATTCAGCGATCCATTCAGTATGTATTACGGTGACAGCGCAATTTTCGACATGGAGTATTTGGTATGTTGTCTTCCTATTAGTTATTTTGCTTCCTCCTCGCTTTGGGTCGAACTACCTATTACTCACGTCACCGTGTCACTTTTTCAGGCATCCAGCCTCGCCAAGCCACCAATGGGAAGCTCACAGCAGTTGGCCAAGAAAGCACTCTCCTACATTCGATCAAATGACCAACAAATATTTGAAAGGTTTAACGAGCCACAATTATCAGCCATCAGTGCATCACTCACGCGCCGACTAACCATGGTTCAGGGACCTCCTGGGACGGGCAAGACATCCGTGGCATCTGCAATTGGATTTGGATTTGCCCTTCAGTGTCGTTCGCTAAGTGCCAGTGGCAATGCCAAAGTCTTGGCGACGGCGTGTAGCAACGTTGGAGCAGACAATTTAGCGGATCGCCTCTTGAGATTGGGCCTTAAGGTCATTCGTATCGGTCGGCCTTCGGCAGTTTCAGAAGATCTCTGGGAACATACATTGGATGCCTACATTGATCGAGACCCGAATGCCCAGTTTGCACTGGATCAAGCAGCACGAGCAACGGCCGCATTGAAGGCTATTAGCAGAAGTAACAGAGGAAAGAATACAAAGAGTGTCAACGATAATATTTCTCGTGATCTTGCCACTTCGGCTGTAAAGGCGTCAATTGAAGTACGTATGGATTGACTCTTTTTTAAAAGCACCATGGGAGTATTTCTCACTCGCCTTTTCCTTTTTGTTTAATTGATGCAGGCGTGCAACATTGCTGCCACAAAAGCACTTCGCGATACTGACGTAATAGTCAGTACTTCCACCGGAGCAATGGATCCGAGGCTTCTCTCTGCATGCGGTATACTCGTTGGGGCTGACGAACCTATTGGTGCGAGTGGCCGCGTTCGCAATGGAGAGGGTGATCGATCGAGGAAAAAGTTACAAAATGATCGCATGAATACCGCGCCAGATGGCTTGCCGCCACTGTCTTGTCCTTTTGTTATCATTGACGAAAGTTGTCAGTCAGTCGAGCCGGCTTCGCTAATACCCATTGTATCTACGAACTCTTGCAGGTCTCTTGTTTTACTTGGCGATCCATGTCAGCTCCCACCAACTGTTCGCAGTGGCGACATTGATTCCCCTCTTGCAGTGTCGTTGATGTCGAGGCTTGCTGCCACACTGCCACACCCGCAAGTTGCAGTTGCCGGAATTCCGAATGGAAACAAAAACTTCAACACTCAATATCTCGATGCACTTCCTATGAAGAAGGCGCGGTCACATTTTCACGCCATGAGCTCCGAAAAAAAGGATCAAGTATCCTACCGAAAGCGGTACGGCGGCTCCTTCCTACTGACAGTTCAATACAGGATGCATCCCTCCATTTCGGCGTTGCCTTCTGCAATATTTTACGATGGACTGCTTGCTACCCCCGCGTTCTTGGCGAATGCTCGCCAATTTCCAAAAGTCTTTGGGGCATCCATGCCGTGCGCAGACAAGGAGTTGTCTGTTCGCATGGTGCATATTGGAGGACGCAACAACGAACGGCAAGGCTCTTTCAAAAGTTACCCAAAAGCAATAACAGGGTCGCAATCTATTTTTTTTGGAGAGAAGCAACAGACAAGCTACTGGAATTTACAGGAGGCTAAGGTTGTGGTAGCTCTCGTGAAGGAAGCTTTGTCGTCTGCCAAGAACGACCCTACTAGCCCTAAAAGCATTGGTATCGTGACTCCGTACATGGCTCAAGTGGAACTGATCAAGAAAAAGCTAAATGAAGACGAAGAGTTGGTTGCTACTTTGCAAAAGCTTTCAACAGAGGTAGAAGTTAAAACAGTGGATGGCTTCCAAGGCCGAGAAAGAGATCTCGTCATCTTTTCTGCTGTGAGATCCAATCGAAAAGGAAGCATTGGGTTCCTTCGAGACTGGAGACGACTAAATGTCTCGCTCACACGTGCGAAGTCTGGCCTTCTTGTAGTAGGCGACAAAGACACTTTGTCAGACGGTGACAAGCACTGGGCTTCGTTCCTGACATGGTGCGACGCAGTTGAGTGCATTTTCCCTTCCAGGAACCAGTAGACATCTAAAGGAGGAGTAGGACTTTCTACTGTAATCATCAATGGCTGATAAAATAAATAATGTGTGTGTTACAGAGTGAATACATCTTTTTTCCTACTATAGTGCTGAGTAAGAAGCGCTGGATCCACCTCGTAAGCTCAAAGTATAATAAATAATATGTACCACAGAATCAATATTGGGCCTTCGCTGCGCAGTCAAAAAGTAGAATGGTATCAACAAAATATGTATCAGAACTTCAAATTACCCGATAGCTTACATTACAATCGTCTGTGAGGCACGAGGCGACCTCATTGCCTGAACTCTTTGGCTCAATCCCTTGCGACCCCCGGCACTCTTAACGAAACTGAATTTGTTCAACCGAGACGGAGTCCTGCTAGCTGTCGGAGGCGAAACAAAGGGATTTTCCTTGTAGTATGGCTTCATCGAAGTTGCTGGTGTCTTTGGAACTGCTGATAACTTGCCAGCGACATGACCACTCTCTTGTAGCAAGAACTTTAGATCTGCAACTTCGTTTGCCTTTTCTTTGAGGTCCTTCAAAGTCGATGAATACTTTGCACTTTCCTGTCTGGCTGCTTCAAGAGCAACTTCCCTACTTTGACGCTCCTCAAGAAGCTCCGCTTCGAGTTGTGCCATTCGTTTTTGAGTATCCTGCTTCGCCGCCTCTTGCTGGCGAGCCTTTAAGAGCGAATTGCTGTGTGCTTTTTCCTTTTGTCGGAACTGCACTTCAAGACTAGAATATTTTTGTCTCCATGACTGCATTTCACTACGCATGATCTCCACTTCGGCCGTTTTGTTGCGATGAGCTTCAACGGCTGCCTTATAAAGACCAACAGAGACCACTTTCGAACGAGAAAAAGAAGTGAGATAATGATTGAAGTACCACACAATAAAAGAAATAGCAGTGCATACTAGCAGTTACAACAGCATCACATGAAAAAGACTAGATCTCATTTTTCAACTCACTCGTCTCATCCTTTCGAAGTTGTGCCTTGAGCGTACGGATCATCTCTTGTAGCTTATCCTTCTCGGTATCTTGGTTTGTTGAAACTTCTTGCATATGCAATTTTGTGGTACTAAGTTCTTCTGACAATTCTTGAATCCGTTTATTCAGGAGCTTGTTTTCAGTTTCAAGTTGCAATTGAGCTCGTTTCGATTTTTCCAACTGCAATGATACGGCTTCCTTGGCGCGAGAAACACCAAGTCGTTCTACTTCAAGTTTGGTAATTTCTTGTGACATGGCTTCAACGGCAGCTTTCGAGGACAACTGTTCTTTGGCAAATGACTTGACAAGCTTTCTTTGTTCGCCTTGCGTCATAGTTTTCACTTCGTTCTTGTTTCTCCCAAGGCTGACCAAAAGTCCTTCCAGAGTTTCGCGAAGATTGTTGGTCAATTGTTCATTTTCTTTTTTCTTTGCATCAATTTCAGCTTGGTATTGGGCTCGAATCTCCAGTATCCTGGTGGAGGTAATTGTATCTCCGCTTGCAGCAATGTTTGTGAGCTTTTCGGTCAACTCTTCGGCTTTTTGACATAGACGGTGTTCTAGCTGTTGAGCTTGTTCGTATGTTTGATTCCACGACTGTCGTTCAAGTCGAAGAGTGTCTTGTATGTCTCGGCCCTCTCTTTGCAATTGTTCCAACATAGCCAACAGTTGTTTCGTTGATGCTGCCGCACGTTCTATCATGTCTTGAATCTGGCCTCCACTACCGTTGAAAGAAGAACACTGATTGTTTTCCAAAGCTTGCAACTTGTCAAGCATGACTTTACAATCTGCTGCACGAGCCTCTTCCATTTGCAACACTGCCTTGGCCAATCGTTCGAGATCGTCGGAGGATTCCTTGTCGGTATCAGCCGAGGTAGAGGTGGGGTCCTTGGACCAAGACGGTTTTCGTTGTTCTCCCAAAGTAGTGTTATTGGGAGGAGCTGAAGCACTGACTCCTGTCGCCGCTTTGGGGTAGTAATCAGCGAAATTATTTTCAAGCATGGACGATGACAAAGTAAAGACCAAAGAGCTGTCGTTGGTAGCATTCAGCATTTCATGGTCGGTAGACTCGGGTGAAACTACTTTATGATTTGCAGAAAGTTGGGACGAATTTGTTTGATCCATAATTGATGTTGGCGTCACCATCGTGAATTGATTAAGCTGTGATCCCTCCACCTGAAAGACAACACGAGGCTGTGTGACCGTTCGACGGGTAGTACAGGTAGGGGATGGTATTGGAGCTTCTGGGACTCTAGCTGCTGCTACTGTAGTCTTAAGAGATGTTGGTGGCGGAGGAGGTGCCATCTTTTTGGCTGGAGGAGGTCCTGGAGGGGGGGGTGGAGGTACTACTACGACGGCTTCAACATTCTCTTGTATAGCAGCTGTAGGAGGAAAGAAGGGCTTTGTCTTGACAACTTTATCGTAAGGTTTGTCTTTCAGATAACGACTATTTTCTCCCTCTTTTTTGCCCAAAATCACGACCAACCGCGATCGTGCCTTTCTAAGGAGTGCTTGAAACCGTCCTTCTCCATCCAATACAGAAATGACATTTTCCAAATCGATGACCGATTCACACTTGTTGATATTGTCCACATCCAACAAGGTCACATCCCGAAGAGTCTTGAACGAACCATTGGTTTTGTTAGTGGTCACCGACTTTGGACTTTGACTAATACTAAAAGATGGCTGTTGAGGCGAAAAGAAAACCTCATTATTAGCAGCAGTATACGTCGATAGAGGACTAATGGTATCAAAGGGAACGTGGTTTTTTGGGTCCACGTGTTGAATGCCAAAATTGATAGAGTTGCTGCTGTTTGATGGAGTGTTAGCAGATGGAGACTGAGCTGTATTGACTGCCATTGCAGGAAACGATCTTATGTTCTGGGAAAAGTTACCAGTGTTAATGGCTGTGTTGATGGCTTCTTGTCGTTGGCTGCCGTGTTGTTCTTCTGGAGCAATATTTTCATCGTCCTCTGCGAAAGAATACCCATGCTCGATACTCTTGGAGAGTTGAGATCGAAAAATGTCATCATGAGTAGATGATTCTTGTCTCTGCGTCTGCTGTTGCTTCTGAAAAGTAGGAGAAAAAACACTTTGCAAGACAGCAGTTTTGGTCTCTGCTTGAGTTGGCGAAAACACAGGCGGCGTGTGAAGCTGCTGTTCTGTCGGAGGCACAAAGCGTACAGAACGCTGTTGTTGTTGCCGCTGCTGTTGCCGCTGCTGCTGCTGCTGCTGCTGCTGCTGCTGCTGCTGCACCATTGTCAATTATGGCCTTGTCAGACTTTCAGTTTTTCATTGGACACTTGAAAATAATACTAGACTAGTAAAATTATTGATTTCAGGCTGTTTGTTGTTGTTGCTCAATCAAATCCTGTCAGACAAACGGCTAGTCTCAGATTGGCCGATTTGAAATTGGCTCGAAATCCTCCTGGGCGCCTATTAAGCCGGGCCTGCGCTTAAACGTATTTGTTGTACTCTGTCCAAAGCGTTGGGTATTACGTTAATTATTGTTGTGATGATACGAGAGCGACGACAAGGCACCTACTGTACATGCATTACCAAAAGGCGGTCTAATAATAATTAACGCTGCTTTCTACTACTAGTACTAGTACAGGTAGCTCGTCTACTCCCTGTATTCAATTCAATTACTTCCTCCAACATTCAATAAATAATACACCTACCAGGTACCTGGTACGTCACATCACATCATTATCATTGCAAAGCCTCAAGGTGCCCCTGAACTCCTCGCCTTCTTTACTTTAACCATCTCAGAAGCGCCTGTCCACTCCAATCCACTATACCAATCAAATAGAGTAAACAAATGGGAGACCTGATTTCTTCCCTCCTCTTTCAGCCCCCGCCGCCGACCTATCTGCATCCATCTCGACACTTTTGGTTAAACACATCAACAGGCAGTCGGATTCCTGCTTTTTTTATTGAACGACCAAATGCACAAGTAACTATTCTTTTTAGCCACGGGAATGCCGAAGATCTCGGTATGATTTACGATTGGTTCAACGATTTGGCGAGAGTGCTAAGGGTTAACATTATGGCGTACGATTATACTGGCTACGGAAAATCAAACGGAACACCTTGCGAAGAAAATTGTTATGCTGACATTGAAGCGGCCTTTCAGTATCTGCTGACGGTTCGACACTTGCAGCCAGAACAGATTGTCTTGTATGGACGTAGTCTGGGATCGGGGCCTTCCTGCTATTTGGCAAGCAAAACAGCACAGGAAGGACGGAGTGTCGGTGGTGTCATTCTGCAAAGTCCACTACTGAGTGCCTATCGAGTGGCCTTTAATTTTCGGTTTACCATGATTGGAGATAAAGTGAGTCTTTGTGTTTCCGTTGATGGTACTTCTTTATGCCGTGCTATGGGCTGGTAACGTTGATGTTGCAATGAAAAGTGCTGCCCGTCGAGACTCCTTCTAACACTGTCTTTTTTGCTGGTATTCAGTTTCCAAACATTGATTATGCCCCCCACATACGATGCGCTGTTTTCATCGTAAGTCTCTTTCATTTTTGTTCTGCAAATGCGATGCTTTCTCCATGCAAATAAGGCTCTCATCCAACCTTCACTATAACTTATTTGCAGGTTCACGGCACACAAGACGAAGTGGTACCCTTCTGGCATGGAGAAGATCTGTTCATGTCATTACCACAGCCGTGGAGAGCCAAGCCCTTTTGGGTAGAAGGTGCTGGACACAATAATATTGAGGCCTTACTGAGACCGACGGGCACCTTTGTGGAAAAGCTGATCGAATTTTTGGATTTGCATGTCGGAGCCCGAAGAGGCAAAATTACGCCGCCAATGCGGGTGCCCGAATGCATTCCCATAGCACTAAGAGAATTCGAATCTGCGGCCACTTCCAGTATGGGAAGTCGAAGAGGTTGAGTGAATTGGCAGATTATCCTTTCCAAGCAATGATGAATCGATCGTCGTAGCAGTGAGCTGATTGACGAGACTGCTTGAGGGATCGATGCACTGTAGTCGCAGCGAGTTTTAGGATGCATACTACGAACAGCTTCTAGCTATGTACTTTACAGCATTTATGTTGGCTGGCGAACGGCTTCGATGAATTTTGGCAGCCAATATATATGTACAAAAATTCTAGCTGCACCTTTGCAACCAAGACTGGGGATGACAATGCCAGGAATTTGCCTCATCATTAGACATACCCTTTTCGCTGCTCAGACAGGAAAAACCACATGATATTCTTATGATGGCTCAGGAAAAATTACAGTGTACCATACAACACTCGTTAAGAAAGAGTAATACGCGAAGGTACCGTACTAATAGTAGCTACTCGTACTATGGTAGCTAGCAGTGGCTAGACGAGTACTCTACTACTTTACCAGGTATCTACACCCAGTTGTTACTTTTTTTGATCATAAGCAATATCAACAGGTATGTACCACTTTATTTTCTTCCCACCGGGTGGTCTTGTTAAAAATAAAAAATACAGTAGACTAGCTAGTAGACCCTACTCGGAGTAAAAAATTAATAATCTCATCATGCTGCTAGTAGACTACTCGGAGTACTCTAGACTACTACTAGTCTACAACTATTAGTAGTAGTTGGTAGGGTCTACCTGAATTCATAGCTTCGTCTCTTACCTCCCAAGGTGAAAGTATATATCGCTTATTACTCACCCGGTATCACAAACACTAAACCAGAATCACAAGTCAAGGATCTATAGAGAAAGCCTCACAATTTCGACACTGTTCTTGCGGTGTCTCTATGCTCCGACATCGTCAAGCAGAGAAGGTTTGCAGCTCAAGTTTTTCCAGATTATCTATACTGCTTTTCCTCAAGTCCAACACAAGCAGAAAGCTACAATCCACGAACTGTTTGCGAAACATGTCGTCTACATTGCCGTCGTCTTCGAATGTTAACCTCCTCGAAATGGCATCTTCCGTCTTAGCCTCGGCTGTATTGGCTTCCGAGTCCATTCGATGCTTTGCTCAACCGCACAGGGACACGTCGGAAGATCAAAAGAATGCTCGTTTAAAAGCCGACGGAAGCTTTGTCACGGACGCGGATTTTGCAGCACAACGTATTATTACATCTGCTGTAAGAGGTGTGTCCGATCGGGTACGGATTTTAGGGGAAGAGAACCCCGAAGGCGTCGCCAAGGTTGACGACAAAAGTCTTCACATGATGGATCCCAATGTGTATGAACGGTGTCGACAAGAAGTTTACGCGCGATTTCATCAGAGACCGCAAAAGACTGGATTATCGTCCAAGGCTTTCATTGGGGCGGCTCTTCCTTTGTCGACAATTACAGCAACAAAATTTCCGGAAGTATCCTTTGCGCTCTCTGAACAAGAAGAAAACGATGTTGTAGTGGACGCTTCACGCGTATGTGTGATTATTGACCCGCTTGACGGCACCAGCTCGTATGCCAAGGGACAATACGATGCAGTATCGGTATTAATTGCAGTGAATCTCGACTTTCAGCCTTATTTTGGGGACATTTGCAAACCTTTTGGTTGTGAAGGAGTTGCTTCCATACTGGGCACACAATGTGTGGCTGTTTATGGCGGGTCTTTGATTGGTGCGGGATATCTTGCCGGAGGGGACCAGCTGCAACCTTTTAAGGCGCCCCCTAAAGGTTCATCGAAGGATGATCTTCCTCGAGCTGTTATTTCCAGCTCACGGTCCAAAGGAATTGTGGAGGAAGTCTGCCGACATTTAGGGTCCATTGGGTTGCTGCATCCAGAGCCTATGCATATTAGTGGAGCTGGAGAGAAGTCGTTGCGCTTAGTCCTAAGAAGAGAAAACGAAGCACTTTGGTTTTTCCCTCGCGAAGGGACTTCACTCTGGGATATTGCAGCATCGGATGCCATCTTGCGATCGATTGGAGGCAAAGTGACGGATAAATTTGGTCGACAACTCGACTATTCTAAGTCAAGAGAGAAGGCCGAAAACTTGGATGGTATTATTGCGTGCTCAAGCGAGCAACTTCACTCAGAGTGTATGCGAATATTTCAAGAAATGAAATGGGAAGACGAAGACGACTAGAACACCCAAATGGCAAAGTGCGACCATTATGATTTACACTAGCAGGAAATATTGCTGGTTGAAATCTATATCTTGTTTAAACTCTAAGAGAAATTAATAAATTATATTATAGAAACTCAAGGAAAGTTTCAAACCATTCGAGGACAAGCTACTCCTGGTAGAGCATGGGGGAATTTTTGTGGACCAATCGCTGCGTACAAATGCAATGCTTTGGGAATTGCAAGCCATGCCAAGTCTTTTAGCAGTTTCCAATCGACCTAACGGTTATATTTCACAGAGATTGGTAGGGTGAACTTTAGGCACGTACAGGCGAGGCGGCGCCCAACAACGCTCCGACAGTACCGATGTCATCCTAGCTTGGGCAGAAAGGCAAAACCGTATCTTGTCCACTTCGGAAGACTTCTTTAACTTGCACCATTACGGCCAACCCACGAAGCCTGTAAGTTGTAACAGAACGCTTCAAAGGACGGGCCTCTAACGAGGTTTCTTCCAACTAAACCTTGTTCGTCGCTAGATCTATTTGTGCCCTCTAGAAGTGCTCTCTATGGCACCGATCCAAGCGAATTGGGTCTGTATGGCCTTCTTGTTTTCAGTGGACTTGGGGGACCCTCGCTGCAAATCTTCAAAAAAGAGCTTGGATTTTCGACAAGCTCACAAATTCAAACGATGGATTCCGGTTGGGCTTTGCTGCGGGCTTATTGCAGAATCAAGAAGACTGTATTATGCAAGGTAATAATACCAGAGCTTCACGAATTCAGGTGCTGCGAATCAAAGCAATCTTTTGCCCGCAAAACTGTCAGTACCGTTTCTAAATTTTGCATTCATTATGTGCTACTTCGTTTCATCGTCTCGCATGTGGTGTTGAACAGTCAAAGAGCGTGCGCTTTTAAAAATCTCACAAAAATGTCGTTCTCACAAATACGTCGCTTTATCTAATTGTAGAACACAATAATGAAACTAAATTATGGCCGTTCTGGAAGACACGTTGGGTCTGAACGCACTAGATTGAACAATACGTCCAGCTCGTCCAGCTCGTCCGCTTGCTTACTCGAAGCTCGATGAGCCTCAGCTGAATCGAGATCTTCGGTTGCTGCTGGAACAGCATTGCTGACTGTAACAATATTCTCGTCAGCTGCAATAAAGAGTGGCAGCCTTCCTTGCTGATCGAAACTTCCAAGAGCAATCGGATTACCCTCGAATAAAACTGCAAGCCCTCCATTCCAGTTCTTTCTTGATTTGCAAGCCAGATGCAATGGCAATTGACCCTGCGAATCTGCGATCTCACATGCTTCAGGGTAGAGCTGCACCAACTTCTTGATCAAATCTCCACAATCAATATTAGAGAAAGAAGCCATATGCAAGGCCGTCCAATGGCGCTCATTCTCCTCCCTCGTACTAACAGCTTGTGTAAAGGCATTGTATATACATTCCGTTGCTGAATCTGTCCAATGTTTTCCTAGTTCACAAGCCAAGTGGAATGCCAACTTTCCTTGTCCGTTAATCTGTGACACACCACGCGGATGCAACCGCACGAGTTCTTCGATAAATGATTTCTCAGCTTTTGGATTGGCAGCAGCAAGGTGAATAGGCAAAGCGTTGTGAAGATTTCGCCCTGCCCTAACGGATACTGCGCCCTCGTATGCTTCGTAAACACTCTGCACTTCATCAGCCCAGGTAGCGCCATGCATCGCCAAGAGGTGCAAAGGCATACTGCCGTTAACGTCTTGAACTGATGCAGCTGCAGGATGTAACGGCACTAAATTCGCGATGACATTATCTGCTAAAGGCACGGTTTCTCTCAGCTCAGTAATGGCGGCGGCTCTATGAAGAGGCAGTCTTCCAAAATTATCGGCAGAACGGACCGCCGCTAGATTTGCTTCCCATAAAGAAACAAATCCATCGACGCGCCATTGGCTTTTCTCTTGGTTACCCGCCATTCGATGAAAGGGTAAACTACCATCAATTTCATCTGCAAAACTGGCTGCGCCTGGATTCAATGTTATCAGTTTGTCCAGAATCTGCCTTCCTATCATGCCAGTCTGATCTGACGAAGCGGCAAGATGTAATGCTGTCTGTCGTTGCTTACCGGACTTGCTATTTTTACCTACAAAGCCATGCAAATCATTTTCGTCCATTTCCTGCGCTTGCTCTGGATGAAGAGCACAGGCCATCTGAAAGAGGCTGATATGACATTTGACAGCGGCGGTCGCGTGCAATATTCTCCACTTTCGTCCAGAAGTGTCTGCCTCCTCCTCTTCTCGGCTCAAGGGAAACCCGAAGGCTGCCTTTAAAAACGTATTGGCGGTAATCCAGTTTTTCAGTAATTCGGCATATTGAGGCGTCTGAAGCAAGTCTTGCAATTCTGCTGGTAATTGTCTCTCATCGTCAGTAACTCCAACGAAAGGATGAAGAAGCCTCCTGCCTTCGATCTTTCCTGCAAAGTCGTCCCAGATGACTTCCAAGGGCGACTGCAGATTTTGGTCCCCGGAAAGAACGACCGAAGGATCTGCCCTCAATAACTGAGGTACCACACCTTCAGGAGCATCATATCTTACGGCATAGAACAGTGGAGTACGTCGCTGACGATCCGGTCTGGAAACAGTGATTTTCCCCTTCTCTGGATAAATAGTTAAAAGTGCTCTAAAAACTCCTGGCGGGCATTTGAATCTTCCTGCATAATGGAGAGGTGTCCAGCCTTTGGCCGAGTCAGTAGTAAGGGCGTCGGGACACGCTCGAATGACAGCTTCTGCAACTTTATCATCCGGGCAACGCTTATCGCATATATGATGCAAGGCTGTCATCCCACCTGGACCAATATAGGATGCTGCTTCTGGATCTTCCCGGCAAATATCAATCACTCGTTTCCAGTCCTTTAACCGCGCCGCATCGTGCATTGACGACGAAGGCCCTCCAGCAGTGTCGTTCCCATCGATCGAGGTGGACCTGTTTGCCCTAGCACCGACAGTACCAGTAGACGATCGCCGTGGACCTGCTCCATCAAATGTGACTGCCGGCCATGGCGAAGTAATCTCGCTAAATCCAGTGGACCAGCTCTGGTGAAACTGTGCAGCATTAGCAGATGGAATATTGTTGGCAGTCGACTGAGGAAGTCCATTATTGATATTGGATGTCGACCAATTTCTCTCCAGCGCTACTCTCAAATTCTCCACATCGGATTGTCCACCTAAATATTGCGAAACATGGACTTCCGAAGCTGCTCGCTGTGCCGCGTCCGGTCTTCCGGCCAGAGAGGATCCGTTGTGGCTGCGACCTCTAGAGGACCCTTCTGCTCGATCTCCACTGGGCATCCTAACTGGCTTCCTTTTGCGGCTTAAAGGAATCGTCAACTTAATGGTGTGAGTGGTGCCGATAGCTGCGTGCCTGAAGGATCTACCTATGGTACCTTTTGAGCGGATGTTACTTTGATCACCACGCGAATTTGGATTTAATCATTAAATTTTCGGGGCTTGCAGGCGCATCTTCGAGGCACTAAGTTTTCCGCAAGCTCCTGCCGATCGTTCCGAGTCGAGACTTTCGTTTTGCCTTTTTTACTAGTACTGTACCATCTATTCGCTAGCTACACTCTCCTCTAAATGCTCCTAATTGCAAGAAAATGCTCCTAATTGCCAAAATATGAAAACTAAAAATGCTCTTAAATGAAACCAAATGCTCCTAATTAAATACTTGTCACAATACCGCCTCTTCCACACTACTGTAGTATCAGTTGCAAGAACACCAACGAGCAAGTCCACCAGAGTACCAGGTACCTGGTACGGTATTACAGAATACCTCTACTCCTAATTATTATTGTTGTGATATGATTGCTAGAGTATTACTTAACTTCTTGTAATTCAAACAACAGTGCGCAGATTACTCTGTTGCGGGCTTAAATTGATGAGCCTGTAGAATCCCCGGTGCTAGATAGATACTCCCTGGAAGGTCAGCCAAACCCCCAAACCCCTACTTTTATCCCTAATAGACTATTAAACCAAGAGGTCCATAAAGCTTTAAATACTGACAAACAGCTTGAGTCATGTTGAAATATGTTGAAATAA
>Ga0100391_1003791_pt1 | contig 14991 bp, 12 predicted proteins | sample CryGeymeta201515_FD_81541 | JGI IMG/M metagenome (GOLD analysis project Ga0100391, IMG submission 81541) | Groundwater microbial communities from Crystal Geyser aquifers in Utah, USA - Crystal Geyser metaG 2015-15 | ecosystem: Environmental > Aquatic > Deep subsurface > Groundwater | place: USA...
CAGGCTGGGCTGTCGGCGGTGGCGCGGGAGCAGGCGCTGAAGGTGCTGGAGCAGGAGGATGCGCTGCTGCCGAGAGCGACGGTGCTGCGCTGCCGGGTGCGTTACTTTACGGATGGGGCGATTTTGGGCAGTCAGGAGTTTGTGCGGGGCTTTGCGGATGCCTGGCAAAAGGAGAAGAAGCGCAAATATCCGCCCAAGGTTAATCGGATGCGCGGGGCGGATTGGCAGGACCTGGCCACGCTTCAGGGGCTGAGGCGGCAGATATTCGGTTGAAATGGTTTTCCATCAGAGCAGAAGCGTGTGGATTTGTGCACCAGGCTGACAGAAAGTTACGGTAAGCCTGCGACAGACTGTTTCGCCCCGCTGACGCCCTGGCTCATTCAGTACAGATTGGCAGTTGCTGGTTCGCCGCGACTTGCAGGTGAGCAGAAGAAGGCTTTCATTCGGTCCCCAAGCATATTTTCCGTCAGATTCCAGTTTAAGTCCGAGCCTCTTGGAGCCCAAGCTTGACAAAGAGCCACGGACTTTTGACCTAACTTGCTCACGGAACTATTAATAACTAAAAGAAAACTCTTATGCAAATTACCGAAGGAACTGTCGTATCCATGGATTATGCGCTGCACAACGATGCGGGCACACTGATTGACCAATCTCAACCCGACCAGCCGCTGACTTATTTGCATGGTCATCGAAATATTATCCCCGGTCTGGAAAATGCGCTGGTTGGCAAATCAGCTGGCGACGAAGTGGAGGTTCGCGTTCGTCCCGAAGACGGTTATGGCGATAAGAACCCAGCGTTGGAACAAGTGGTTCCCCAAGACCGTTTCGAGGGCATCGAGCATATTGAGGAGGGGATGCAGTTTCAAGCCAGCACCGACCAGGGGCCGGTTTCGGTGCGCGTGGTTAAAGTTGCCGGTGAGGAAGTGACTGTCGATGGAAACCACCCGCTGGCGGGCGAGCACCTGAATTTCAAGGTCACGGTTAAAGCCGTTCGACCAGCCAGCGATGAAGAGCTTGCTCATGGACATGTGCACGCGTCCGGCGGTTGCTGTGGCGGCAGCGGCGACCACGGGGGCTGCGGCGATAACGGGGGCTGTGGTTGTTCGAGCTGACCTGATATAATGGCAAGCACAACGAAGAGCACATCGGCTAAGAGAAAAGCAGTTTCCCAGCAGCCCCGCAAGACCCCATCCCGTCCGGTTTGGGCACTGCTTTTTATGACCCTTGCGATCCTGGTCGGGGTGGCCGTTTTTAATTACCATTCCAATCAGTTCAACTCGACCGATCCTGCCGATGCGAATCCGGTGGGGCCCTTCGGCAGTCATATCGGGTTTTATGGCTTTCACTTTACCGGTATCGCGGTTTTTCTGCTGCCGTTGTATCTACTGTGGATGTCGGTCCGTTTTTTTGTGCCGCAGCGTCCGCGCAAGCGGGTGATCGTCGGCTTGCTCAGCATCGTTTCGCTCTGCTGTGCAGCCGGGTTGGCGGTGCAGTTGGGGGATGACCAAGCTGCCGGGAGCAGTATTTTCAAGGACCAGCTTTCGAATGGCTACGGCGGGGTCTTTGGCGAGTGGTTGGCGGGGCATTTACTAACGGCATTTATCGGTTCATTTGGTGCTTTTTTTGTCTTAATGATGGGGCTGATGATCAGCTCGATCATTGTATTTACGGATAACTTTGGACGTTTTCTGGACTGGCTGCATCAAAACTACCACAGCTACTGGGATCGGCGGGCTGAGTCCGCAGCAGTTAGAAAGCAGCGCAAAGCGGAGGCTGCCGAGGCGAAACGTCTGGCCAAAGCAGCAGCGGTCCAGGCCAAGACTCAGGCCAAGGCTGAAAAAGCCGCCGCCAAACTGAAGCGGAGTGCCAAAGCGGAGGCGGAACCTATTCACGAAGAAGACTGGGATGACGAGCCGCTGCCGCGGGGGCGCAAACTCTCGATCTTGAGTGGTGCCCCGACCCTGCAAAGCAAGGCACCGGCAGCGGTCGTGCGCAAGCCCCGCAAGACCAGCGCCGTGCGTGACGATTCCGGGCCGGAGGAAACGGAGGAGGAATCCCCGCCGCTTCCGCCAAAGCCCAGGCTGGACCCTGCCACGATTAAAATTATCTCTGGAGAGAAGACGGAAAAAGCCGCCGCCAGCATCCCGGCGCGCCGGGGTAATTACATCTTCCCGCCGCTGGAGTTGTTGACGGAGGTGCCCGAGGGGAATTCGCAGGCCCGCGAGGATCATGCCGGGACGATGCAGTCACTGGTGCGCACCCTGGACGAATTTGGCGTCAAGGTGATCCCCGGCGAGATTCACACCGGTCCGGTTATCACCCGCTATGAAGTCACGCCTGCACCCGGGGTGCGGGTCGAAAAAATTGTGAACCTGGATAAAAATATCGCACTGGGGCTGAGAGCCCTCTCCGTGCGCATTCTGGCACCGGTGCCCGGCAAGGGCACAGTCGGGATCGAAGTGCCCAACAAGTCTGCGCAGGCCGTGTGCATGCGGGACATTGTCGAGTCCAAGTCCTGGGCCGACTCCAATGCCGAAATTCCGATCGCGCTGGGCAAGGATGTAACAGGAAAACCGATGGTGGCGGACTTGACCAAGATGCCGCACGTTCTGATCGCCGGTTCCACCGGGTCCGGTAAGACAGTCTGCATCAATGCGATTATCGCTTCACTGCTCTATCACTCCGGCCCGGACGATCTCCGTTTTATCATGGTTGACCCCAAGGTGGTGGAGATGCAGATGTATAATGCGCTGCCACACATGCTGATCCCTGTGGTGACGGAGCCCAAAAAGGTGCCGGGCGCTCTGAAATGGCTGATCTCCGAAATGGAGCACCGCTATCAGATTTTTGCCAAGTGCAACGTCCGCAACATCGCGGGCTTTAATGCCAAGATTGTTAAGGATAAGGAAGAGCAGGCCAAGGCCGAGGCGATGGATGCCGAGATGAGCGCCGAGATGAGCCCGGAGGAGCGTGCCGCACTTCAGCACATTGAGGTGCCCCGCGACGACGATGCCTTTGAGATTCCCCGCAAAAAGCTTCCCTACATTGTGTGTGTGATCGACGAGCTGGCCGATCTGATGATGGTGGCACCCGCTGATATCGAGACCTGCATCGCGCGTCTGGCCCAGTTGGCGCGGGCAGCCGGCATCCATCTGATTTTGGCGACCCAGCGGCCCTCGGTCAACGTCATCACGGGCGTGATCAAAGCGAATCTGCCCAGCCGTATATCGTTCAAGGTCGCCTCCAAGGTGGACAGCCGCACGATCCTCGATGGCGGCGGTGCCGAGGCCCTGATTGGCAAGGGGGACATGCTCTTCATTCCGCCCGGCACCTCGAACCTCGTCCGTGCACAGGGCGCCTTCGTATCCGACGAAGAGATCAACGCCATCGTCGAATTTTTGAAGGAGAAGAATGAGCCGCCGGTTTTTGCCGAAGAGGTGCAGCAGCAGATCGACGCCGGCGGCGAAGAGGACGGCGGCAGCGGCTTTGGCGACGACGGTGCCGACGAACTGCTCGGCCAGGCTATTGATGTATTGCGCAGCACCAAGCGCGCCTCCACCTCCATGCTACAGCGCCGGCTGCGCATCGGCTACAACCGGGCGGCCCGACTGATGGAGGAGTTGGAGGAGCGCGGCATCGTAGGCCCGGAGAACGGCTCGAGCCCGCGCGAGATCATGGTCGATCTCGATGCCATGTGAGCGGAACAGCTTACCAGCTGAAGACTGGTGAGCTGACGGATATGCCACCTGCGGCGACGGTAAGATTCTCGCCGTCGGCCCAGGCTTCGTCATTGATCAAGAACTTGAAGGTGACTTCACCCTTGGCAGTAGAGGTCTTGAACGCCCACTCATAAGGGCTGATATTGTCGAGCAGGATACCTTTCTCCCAGGACAGGCCAGCACCTTCGCCGCGAATATAGAGGCTGTTGCCGAATCCGACATCAACACTAGCGATGATGCTGGTTTCCACGGTTTTTTTGCTAACGGCCTTCTTCACCGCTTTTTTAGCGGGTAACTTGGCGGCTACGACTTTTTTTACCGGAGCTTGGGCTGATACAGATTTGGGCGCAGGGACCGCTTTTCTAGCCGCCACTTTTTTGGCCGGGGTTTTTTTAGTAACGGTTTTTTTGACGGCAGTTTTCCTGGCTGCACTGTTGGTGGTTTTCTTTACTGGCATGAGAATTGAATCAGTTGAGTTCGAATTTAATAATTAAGAGACCACTGCGGTGTGCGGCAGTCACGGTAATGTGTGCAAATTTGAGGCCAAAATGACAGATTAAAGTGAGATTGCGGTGTAAAAATTTAGCAACGATTTACTTGCCGGTCAGCAGGTAGGTGACTTCTTCCGCCAGATTCTTGGCATGATCCGCGATGCGTTCGATGGACTTGGAGATGAAGATGGTCTCAATTTTACTGCAGGCTTCGCCGTGATCCCGACTGATTCCCTGTGAGAGCTGCTTAAAATTTTCCTTGTTGATACGATCGACTTCTTTATCGCGCTCGATGATGCGCCGGGCCAGTTCGAGGTCTTCCTCGAGAAAAGAGGTGAGGGCATCGCGCAACATGGCAAAGGCCTGTCGGCTCATGGTTTCGATGCCGACCATATCGGGCACTTTGCCCTCGCGGGTGAGAATCTTACGCGTGTGCTTGGCGATGCTGTGTGCTTCATCGCCGGCCCGTTCCAGATCGTGGCTGGCTTTGATGGCAACAAAGATCAGGCGAACATCACTGGAGACCGGCGAGCGCAGACTGATGTAGCGCACGGCATCGCGATCAATTTCGACTTCCAGGCGGTCAATTTCGTCGTCCAGTTCCAGCGCGTTCAGGATTTTTTCGAGGTCACTCTCAATAAACCCTTCGACCGCGAGACAAGCGGCGGCGTTGGCTTTTTCGCCGATCAGGATGAGTTTGCTGCGAATGGCTTCGAGTTCTTGGTGAAAGTAGCGTTGCATGAAAAAAAAGTTTACGGTGAAATTACAGGAGCGGATGGAGTCTCAAACTTATCCAAAACGGCCGGAAACGTAGGCTTCAGTTTGTTCGCTTAGCGGATTCATAAAAATGTTATCTGTGACGTCGTATTCGATGAGTTTGCCGAGATAGAAGAAGGCCGTACGATCGGAGACGCGTGCGGCTTGCTGCATATTGTGCGTCACGATAACGATGGTGAAGTCTTTTTTCAGTTCATGGATGAGCTCTTCGACTTTACCGGTGGCGATAGGGTCGAGCGCGGAGCAGGGCTCATCCATCAGCAGCACTTCGGGGTTGTTGGCGATAGCGCGGGCAATGCAAAGGCGCTGCATCTGACCGCCCGACATGCTAAGGGCGCTTTCGTGCAGGCGGTCTTTGACTTCATCCCAGAGGGCGGCTCCGCGCAGGCTGCGCTCGACGACATCATCGAGCTCGGATTTGCGGTTGCGCCCGGCGATGCGGAGGCTGAAGACAATGTTCTCGTAGATGGACTTTGGGAACGGGTTGTATTTTTGAAAGACCATACCGATGCGCTTGCGCAAGGAGATGACTTCCAGGCTGGGATCGTAAATGCTTTGGCCACCAACAATTATATCACCCGCATGTTTGATCCCATCAATCAGGTCGTTCATCCGGTTGATGCTGCGCAGCAGCGTGGATTTACCGCAACCCGAAGGACCGATAAAGGCCGTGACCTGTTGCTTCGGAATGTTCAGGTTGAGATCGAACAATACCTGGGTCGGGCCATACCAGAAGTTGTAGTTGTCCTTAATCTCGATAAAGGGAGCGAAATCCTCCTGCGGGCTTTGCTGTGTGTTTTCGTGGCTCATGGCGTGAAAGAGAAAGAGGGCTGGAATAGAGGGCGGAGGGCGGAGGGCTGAAAGTGTGTAAAGAGGAAGGTAGAAAACTCAGGTCTGAGGTTTCCGCCCTCCGCCTTCTAAAAGGTGTCACCCTTATATTTTTTACGGAGGTGGTTGCGGATGCTGATTGCGCTGAGGTTGAGCATGATCACCAGCACAATCAGCAGGAGCGTGGTGGCAAAAACCATCGGTCTGGCTGCGTCCGAATCGGGTGATTGAAATGCCAGGTCGTAGATGTGAAAGCCGAGGTGCATGAATTTGCGCTCCATGTGGATAAAGGGGAACTCGCCATCGATGGGGAGTGAGGGAGCCAGTTTGACGACGCCGACCAGCATCAGCGGAGCCACTTCACCGGCGCCACGGGCCATTGCGAGGATCAGCCCGGTAAGGATGCCGGGAGCGCTGGCCGGCAACACGATACGCTGGATTGTCTGCCATTTGGAGGCACCACAGGCCAGGGCCGCTTCGCGCATCCCCCGGGGCACGGCAGAGAGTGCTTCTTCGGTGGCGACGATCACGACTGGTACGGTCATCAGTGCCAGAGTCAGTGAGGCCCACAGGATCCCGCCGGTGCCGAAGGTGGCGGTTGGCAGACGTTTGCTGAAGAACAGTTCGTCGATACTGCCGCCCAGCACATAGACAAAGAAGCCCAGGCCGAAGACCCCATAGACAATTGAGGGCACCCCGGCCAGATTGTTGACTGAGATACGCACGGCGCGGAGGATCACGCCCTGAGTGGCGTATTCGCGCAGGTAAATTGCAGCGATGACACCGAATGGCATCACGGCGACGCTCATCAGCAGCGTCATCACAAAGGTGCCGAAGATGGCGGGAAAGATACCACCTTCGGTATTGGATTCGCGTGGTGATTCGGAGATAAAGCGCCAGATCTGGAGCAAGCAGAAGTCAAGCTTGTCAGTCAGGCCCATCTCGTTGGGAAAGTGTGCCTGGGTAATATTGTCAAAGCCGATGCGGCGTTCTTCCCCGCTGGCCAGGCGAATACGGATCGCATCCTGTTTGCGGCGCTCGCGGAGTGCCCTGGCTTCGGCAGCCAAGTCGTTGTATTGTGCCTGGAGCCGAGCTTGCTGCTCCGCCAGTTGCTGGCTCTGAGGGGCATCGGCGGCCGCCGTTTCGCCCAGTCGTTCGCGCAGAGCCCGCTGGTCCAGGCGGATCGACTCCATCTGGCTGTTGATGCGACCGATTTGGCGCTTCTCAATCCGGGTGTAGGCTTTTAAGCGTTGATTACTGGCCTTAATGGTATCGAAAAGCGTGGTCTTCAAAGCATCGGGGGCAGTGACTTTGCTGCCGTCGGCCAGTTCGATGGCGAGAGGATAGCCGATAGCATCGCCGAACTCAATGCGTTCCAGCTGGAGGATGCCGTCCGCCGGGGTGAACTGCGGCTGACCGCTTGCATCCAGGCGGATCGCATTGGCGTCAACGAAGTGATACATTTGCCCGTATGCATCCTTATTGCCGGTAAAAAACTGGAATTCACGGGCGAGCCCTGGGCCTGCTGCCTGTAGCCGCTTGTAGCGCTCCAGTGCAATCGCGGCGGCGAATGTTCCGCCGTTGACCGGTCCGGCGGTCGAACCCTCAACCAGTTCAACCTGGTAGAGGGTATCCGGCCAGAACATGGAGAGGCCGTTTTTCAGGATGATGGCCAGCAAACCGATAATCAGCAGCATGCCGACGCCCAGCCCCATGCCGGTGAACCAGACAAGGGCTTCACCGGAAGGGCGGATCTGTTTGGAGCTGTGCTGCGGTGCAGGCATGGGAGCAAGGTAAGGCTGACTAAAGCTGGAAATGAGCCAGGATGGGCCGGGCTTAGATGGTTTTGTATTTCTCGCGCAGGTGCTGACGGGTGATCTCCGCAACAGTATTGAGGATAAAGGTGAGAAGGAAGAGCGCCATGGCCCCGAGAAAAAGTGTGCGGTACAAGGTGCTGAATTGCGGCGCTTCGGGGAGCTCAACTGCGATGTTGGCGGCCAGGGTGCGCATCCCGTTGAAGATGTTCCACTCAATGATCGGGGTGTTGCCGGTCGCCATCAGCAGGATCATGGTCTCGCCCACCGCGCGACCGAAACCGATGATGGTGGCCGAAAAGATGCCGGGCGAAGCCGTCGGCAGGATGACCCGCCAGGTGGTTTGCCAGCGGCTGGCACCGAGCGCGAGCGAGGCGGAATTCAGATAGGGCGGCACATTCGTCAAAGCATCTTCTGAAATGGTGAAGATGATGGGGATCACGGCGAAGCCCATCATGATGCCCACAATCAGCGAGTTGCGCTGCTCAAAGCTGAGGCCGGTGGTCTCGGTCCACCACAGTGGAAAATTGCCGACCTTGGCACCCAGGTCCGGATCGTAAACACGGAAAACGCCGGCTTCCAGTAGAGGTCCGAGTTGCCAGGCCACGTAGCCTGTCAGCAGAATCACGGGGATAATGACCAGCCACTCGGAGCCGGGTTGAAGGCGATTGCGCACGGTCATTGGCAGGCGCCCCCAAAAAGCTCCCAGCAGGGCACTGGACAAGGGAATGCAGAGCAGCATCAGCAGCATTGAGAGAACCCGGTCCTCCAGCAGAGGTGCCAGCCAAAGCGCAGCGAGAAAGCCCAGCACCACGGAAGGCAGGGATGCCATGATTTCCATCGTCGGTTTGATATAGCGCTTCGCCTCGGGGCGTAAATATTGCGAGACATAGATCGCAGCCAGCACCGCGATCGGCATGGCAAAGAGCATCGCATAGAAGGTGCCTTTGATCGACCCGAAGAAGAGATTGACGATGGAGAGTTTGGGTTCGAAGTCGGAGGTGCCACTGGAGGACTGCCACTCAAATTCCGGGCCGGATTTGCCCTCATACCAGATTTTACTGAAGAAGGCCTTCCAGCCGGCATTGGGATGGGGGTCGTCCAGCGCATAAATATACAAATTTTGATCCCCGCCGTAGGCAAAGATCGAGTCCCAGCGCGGACCCAGTGCAATTTTTTCTGGCTGGTAGTGGGGGCTTGTTTCCCAGCGCACATCGCCGGTGGTGCTGTAGCGCAGGGAGAGTTGCTTCTCGTTGGCCAAGAGGAACCCGCGGTTGCGCTGAGCCGGGCTGAAGTCAGTGGCACCCCCGAAATCCAGCGCCGGGAAATCCTTTATCCTGGTGTAGAGGATCTGGCCGGCTGCCTCATCCAGGTAGCTGGCCAGAGTCACGTTTGCGCCGGTCTTCGAGGTCAGGATGATGGATTGCTTGCCGAGCAGCCAGTGGATCGAGTGGATCGAAGGGTCGCTCTGATCGGCGAAAGGACGCAGCTTTTGTATCCGGTCAACTTGTCCGTCGATCAGCCGCAAATAGTAAAGCCAGCCGCCCTCGGTGGTCAACAGGAGCCGGTCCCCCCGGCCGCCGATGAGGAGGCGCTCGGGCTTTTCGTCAATCACCTCAGCGCCGAGCTGGTATAGCTGGTCCGCCTGCATGCGGGTCGCACCGAACAGCGTTGATCGAACGGTGTAGGTTTGCAGGGTGACGGCGACAGCTTCCCCCTCTTGCTGTAACATGCCGACAGTGCGGGCGGTGGGAGAATTGAACACGGCGAGTTGCCGGACGGGTTTGCCCGGCAGTCCGATCTGCGGCAGTAATTCGAATGTGAGCTCCGGGACGATTTGACGGGCAGCGTCTTTAGGAAAGGTCGCCTGGTAATCAATTTCGAGATAAGCAATGCGTCCGTCCTCCGAGCCAAGTGCGATTTTCCCGGCATAGGCATCATAGTAAAATGCGGTCCAGGTTTTTTCCGGCAGCCCCGTCGGCTGTTTAAAAAGACCCCGCGGCCCGAGCATCAATTGCTGCGGGGATGCGGAGTCTTGGCGCAGGTAGGTGCGCGTGGCCACATCGCGCGGCAGGTCGGCAAAGTAAAGTTGACCGCTGCGGGCGAGAAAGAAGGGGAGTTCACCCCACTCATCCACGCCCATAACCGCAATATCTGCCAGAGGCACGGCGACCTGGCCCACAGTTTTGACCACCGGCTTACCAAAAAGCGGCAGAATCTGCAGAAAGATAAAGGCGAAGATGGCAAAGACGGCCAGCATCACCAGCCAGCCGCCGGATTTGATCAGCACAGTCATCAGCCGGTCCAGCAGCAGGGTGGCACGCGCCACCGTGAAGCGTTCCTCGAATTTGGATGGGTTGATCGGATTCATACTGTGCGGGCCGGACATAATTGTGCGGATTGATTTGCTGCTACAAAGCTGTTCGGGGCGGCAATGGCAAAAAAAAATGGACGGGGAAGGTCCCGTCCACGTAACGATTGCGTAACGCCTGCTAGAGGTTCGCCAAAATCTGAGCAGCGATCGGAGCGCGCAGTGGGTAGTAACCGTCTTTGGCGACCACTTCCTGTCCCTGTTTCGAAAGCACGAAGCGCAGGAATTCGTAGGTCAGTTTGTCCATCGGCTGACGCGGGTCGCGGTTGACATAGACCAGGAGTTGGCGGGCCAGCGGGTAGCTGCCATTGATGCAGTTTTCAGCTGTGGGCATAACGCCGTCGATTTGAACCGCTTTGACCCCGGAGGTCGTGTAACCGATACCGGAGTAACCGATGCCTGCCAGGTCGGAGCCGATCCCCTGCACCACAGAGGAAGAGCCCGGCTGTTCTTTTACCCTGGAGGAGAAGTCCCCGCCCGCCAGCGCAACCTGTTTAAAAAAGCCATAGGTGCCGGATGCACTGTTGCGGCCATAGAGGCTGAGGGTGCGGCCCCCCAGGCTTCCTTCGAGGCCGAGCTGACTCCAATGCGTGACAGGAGTTCCGCCTTTGCGGTATGTGCTGGAGAACACCGAGTCGATCTGCTGCGATGAGATGTTATTGAGCGGATTGTCCTTATTGACGAAAATGGCCAGCGCATCGATGGCTGTGCCGACAGGGGTAGGTTTATAACCGAAGCGTGCCTCGAAGGCATCGATTTCCGAGCCTTTCATTTCGCGGCTCATCGGGCCAATCTGGGCGGTGCCCTCAATCATCGCGGGTGGTGCGGTCGAGGAACCTTTGCCTTCAATTTGAATGTTAACGTTGGGATAGACGGCTTCAAAACCTTCAGCCCACAGCGTCATCAGATTGTTCAGCGTATCTGAACCAATGGAATTCAGGTTGCCGGAAACTCCGGACACCGGTGAATAGGTGGGCAGATCCGGATCCACGCTTGCCAGGGCTGAGTGGGTAATGATCAGGAGAACAAAGGCGGTGATCGTCCAAAGTGTGCGGGTTATTTTCATGATAAATAGAACTGGATTCGAGAACCGGAGTGGTAAACTGTGCGCTTATTGCAAGCGGACTTCTACGATGAGTAACAGCAGCAAGACTCAGCCAGGTCTGCCGTGAAGGGATCACAATGTGGCTGGCCAAGTCATTAATCATGACAGTTACTGCCTATCCCTTAGGTCAAGGCCTATATCCGGATGGTTGCCCCGGGAATTGTAACATTTTCGTTACGTCCCTTTACTTGGCTTGGCGAATCAAAGCTTATGTGCATTTGCATTACGGCTATGGCGGAATTTTATATGATTATTGGATTTGCACTGGCGGCTTATGCCGTTGTGGCGAACGACTCCCTGCAGGCACTGGGCACCTTTATCGCCTCCAACTCAAAACGCCCCTGGTGGGTGCTCTGGATCTGGATTTCCGGTATCATGGTCGTGACCATTACCTGGGGCTGGATCGCAAATGGCGGGGATCCGGCCTTTGGCCGTCTCTCTGCTACCGGGAAAAATATTCCGCACCCGCATGACATTGGCGGCACCATAACGCTCTTATTTGCACTGCCCCCGCTGGTCCTGGTGGTGCTCACCCGCATGGGTATCCCCGTCAGCACCTCGCTGATGTGTTTGACCGGATTCAAAGCTTTGGTTGCTGCCCAGCAGGGCAAGTCCGGCGGACAGGCGCTGGAACTCTTCAAGTCGATGATGGAGAAGTCTTTCGTTGGCTACGGCATTGCTTTTGTGCTGGGGCTGGTTCTGTTCTTTGCGGTGATTTATTTGCTTGAGCGTAAGATCAAGGCGGAGAGTGAGGACGGAGCACACAATGAGCTGCACCCGATATGGATGGTTTTCCAGTGGTGCTCGACGGGATTTCTCTGGTCGATGTGGCTGGTGCAGGATCTTGCCAATATTTTTGTTTATCTCCCGCGCGAATTGACCTGGTGGGGGCTGGCGCTTTCGCTTATCGGCATGGTGCTGCTGCAGGGCTACCTGTTCAAGGAAAAGGGCGGTAAGATCCAAAAGGTCGTCCTGGCCAAAACGAATACGCTGGATGTGCGCTCCGCCACTTTTATTGACCTGCTTTACGGCCTGGTGCTGCTTTTCTTCAAGGTCGATTACATCCCGCTTTTATTCAGGTCACTCGGGCTGGAGGTGCCGTGGCCGGAAAAAATGCCGATGAGCACCACCTGGGTCTTCCTGGGCCTACTGGCTGGACGCGAGGTTGGCATTGCCCTGCGCTTGCGGCACCGCTCGAAGAAACAGGTGTCCAACCTCATCTTCAAAGATGCCGGCAAGGCCTTTATCGGTTCGGTTGTGGCGGTCTCGCTGGCGCTCTTCCTGCCGATTTTTGTGGAAGCAGTGGTTAACAACGATGTCGCCGCTCCCGCCCCGGCCGAGGTCTCCGCTGAACTGGCTGAACCACTGCCATAGTTGAGCCGCTGCAGTCGGTGCTGCCGGATCCGGATTCTCGCGGTGTCTCAGCATTGCTTGTTCCGCTACTGGCCTGGAGCCGCATATCCCTGGCGCAGCAGTGCTTCTTCCATCATGCTGGCGCGGGCCACTACGCAGAGCTGTCCACTTTGGCTAAGCGTGGCCATCACCTTGTTCAATCGACCGCAGCTCCGCTCAAGTTTTACCTCCACATGGGAGGTAAGCCGGGCGGCGACCGGGCGTTTGTAGCGGATATTGAGCGCTCCGGTGACACCGTATTTGCCTTCCGCCATCAACATGCAGGTCACCGCCTCATCCATCACGAAGGCAAGCACACCGCCGTGGACGTGCCCATTGTAGCTGCACATCGAGTCCGTGAAATCGAGCGAACTGTGCATCTGCCCGGGTCCGTTGAGGGAGAAGTCCAGCCTGAGATCGGGGTGGATACAGGCGATACATTTGGCATGCCCCGATCGCCGGAGCGCACTTAGTTTTGGGATACTACTCATGGCTGAAAATCGCTCAGGTGCAGACCGTTCAACAACAAGGGTTCGATGTTTGCTGCGGCGAGTGCCAGCAGGGCATCCGGGCCGAATCGTCCTGCGGACACCCGGTTTACTCCTGCCTCCCGCAGCACTTGCGCGGCAGCCTTGGCCGCCCCGCGCTTCAGGCCACGTCCCGGATTCGGGATAAAGCTGAAGCCCGGCTGGCCCGGTTTACCGATTGCGAAGTAAGGCGCGCGGCCAAAGATCCCGAAAATCAAACTGTCTGGCGCCTCACTCTCGACTGCGGCCGCCCATTCCCCGCGTGGACCAATCTGCGGCTGGACGGTAGTGAATTTGGAATCGGCTCCAGCATCGATACAAAAGGGGGCTTTTTCGGAAATTGCCTGCGCCAGAATTCTGCGCGCACGTTGCAGCATACGCCCCGCCGTGCTGCGGGAACAGTTGAGCTTGCGGGCAGCCTCTTCCAGATTGCAGCCTGCTGCATCGACCAGACGGCAGGCTTCAAAATCCTCCACCGAAATTTCTGCTGCTGGCCGATGCTGACGTGACCAGCCGGAAGGCATGTAAATCACGGGCCGGGGGAGTGCCGCAAGTTGTTTTTCTTTATTGGGCCGTGGCATTAAAGGACTCCTGCCGCATGATTTTTGTTTAATGCAAAACTCAGGGATTGCCCGGCATGCAGCTCCAAGACGCGGTCAGGGAACGCCGCATACAGTTGCGCTACAGCGGCATCACCGGTGCAATGGTTCGGTGCCAGCCAATCGGGTCCGATTTCCCGCAGGGCCTCAATCGTCGCCTGCATGCGTGCTGTGGAAGCATGCAGCAAGTGCATGCCTCCCAGCACGGCGTGGATACGTGCTCCGGTCAGCCGGATACAGTGATGGAGTATGTTGATGATGCCGGCATGCGCGCAACCCAGCACGACGACCAAGCCCGAGTCCGTCCTAAAAAAGAGCGAGAGATCATCGGGAATCGTATCGTTGCGACTGCCCTGAGTGCCAGCATAAAAATCGCCGCCGGTATCCTCATACCCGGTGCTGCGCGGCACCTCTCCGGTCGTCCATATCCCTGGAATCACTTCCGTCGGCTGCGTGATCCGAATGACTTCGGTAGCACTCCCGGTCAGTGTTGCTGCAAATTGAGTATCCCCGGACGGCATCATCCTGCCGTCGGCCCGCATCTGATACTTCGGCTCCAGCGCAGCCGGGTGCAGGTAAACTTTCGCCTGCGTCAGCGCCGATCCCCAGCGGCACCAGCCGCCCACGTGATCGTAGTGCCCGTGGCTGAATACCACCGCGTTGGCAGCTGCCCAGTCAATGCCGGCTTTGCGGGCATTCGCCTCCAGCGTAAAACCCTGGCCCATGTCGAAGAGCACATGCTGACCTTTCGACTCAATCGACCAGGCCAAGCCATGCTCCCCCAGGATGCCAGCTCCGCGCGCCGTGTTCTCCACCAGGAGATGCACCTGCACCAATGCGTTGTGCGGCATTGACATTGTAAGCGGCTGATAATTCATTTTTAAATTATGGGATATTTCCCATAATTATGTCAATAGCATAATTTTTCTTAACAAGGTCTGTGGCCAAAGTTTTGGTCGAGCAGATCGAAGATCTTTTCCTTCAAGCCCAGTTCTTCGCCCAGGGTGCTGGTCGCCGTTCCGCAGCTGAGTTGCCGCGAGAGTGCCAGCTTTGATGCCGGATCGAGCATACGCTAGACGATTCAGTGCCGCCGCCACGTGCCGGGTGCAATTAAAAGTGCGAGGTAAGCTTTATTCGGGTAGCGCGGCCGCGTGCCGCGGCGCACATTGCGGCTGTGGAGTTCCGGAAGTGTTGGGTCTGGTCTTGGAAGCTTGGCTCTACGAACGCTCCTGCGGTGCGGGGACGCACCTGCGCTACCTTGTTTAGGCCATGCCTGCGGTGCGGGGACGCACCTGCACTACCTTGTTTAGGCCATGCCTGCGGTGCGGGGACGCACCTGCGCTACCTTGTTTAGGCCAAGTTGCCCCG
>Ga0100391_1003795_pt1 | contig 14975 bp, 8 predicted proteins | sample CryGeymeta201515_FD_81541 | JGI IMG/M metagenome (GOLD analysis project Ga0100391, IMG submission 81541) | Groundwater microbial communities from Crystal Geyser aquifers in Utah, USA - Crystal Geyser metaG 2015-15 | ecosystem: Environmental > Aquatic > Deep subsurface > Groundwater | place: USA...
AATACTTCAAAGCCATCTACGGCTATAATCCTCAATCCGCCACAGCCTGGGATATTGTCCGGGCTATTGCCTATAGCGGGGCGAGGCGGTAAGAATTTAAATGAATTATATTTTGATACTTTGTTCTCTTTGTAGCGGGGTTACTAAATAGTCATTGCGAGCGTAACGAAGTGAAGCGAAGCAATCTCATTAGGCGCGCTAACCGAGATTGCTTCGTCCCCAGCCCCAGTTTAAAAACTGGAGCTGGGTCCTCGCAATGACAGGAGTGAGCGTTTTATCTAAAAGAAGTTCGGCTTCCATTAAAGAAGCCGAACTTCTGCTTTATGTCTGTTTATAATTTCAACTTTTTTATTCTAATAAATAAAGAGCATTTAAATATTAAGACCCAAGAATTTAAAACTTGGGTTTTTTGATAATTGATAAAATCAACTTATTTTGATAGGATAATTGTAATGTTATGAAACTGAAAGAATTTATCCAAAAGAATACTATTTATTTAATATTAGGATTCCTGTCCTTATGTTTTTTTCTTAGCGCGAGCAGTTATAATTATTTAAGCCAATCTGATAATTTTATCAAGTGGGGATCGCCGGACGAAACAGCTAATTATATTTTTGCCAAGCTCTACGCCCAAGAGGGGAGTATGCGATTTTATGAAAAGTATAACCTGTACGCCAACGATATCATCCATCCCCGCAGCATGAGGAGCGATGCCGGCATAATCAAACCAGTCAGTTTCTTGGGAATCATTTTAATATTCGGTAAAATAGCGTCTCTAACTAGTTATAAAGTTTTGCCATACTTAACTCCATCACTGGCCGCTGTCGGCATTATATTTTATTTTCTTTTGCTTAAAAATATTTTCGGCCCAAAAATATCCTATCTAGCAACTTTAATATTAATACCATTTCCCGCCTATATCTATTACAGCGTCCGCAGTATGTTTCATAATGTATTATTTGTCGTTTTACTGATTATCGGCTTGTATTATGCAATTTTAATGGCAAGAAAATACGGCAATAGTAGCCGGGAATTAGGCAAATATATTTACCCGGCCTTGGCCGGATTATTTTTCGGCCTGGCTATTATAACCAGAACTTCGGAATTATTATGGATAATTCCGCTTTTGTTATTTTTGTGGATTTTTAATATTAAAAAAATCGGTTTTACAAAATTAATAATATTTATAATATTTTTATTTTTATGTTTTATACCGGTCCTATATTGGAATCAGATTTTATACCAATCGCCGTTTAATGGCGGTTATGCACAAATGAATGCCTCAATCAGCCGCCTGGCCGCTATTAGCACGGAAATGATAAACCCCTTGTCAGCAAATAAAAAATTGCTCGTAGAATTTAAGAATATTATTTTTTATTTCGGCTTTCATCCGTTATTATCAATTAAAACAATATATTATTATTTTATAAAAATGTTTTATTGGATATTCTGGTCGGCCATTGCCGGATGCTTTATTTTTTTGTATAAATGGCGTCAATTTGAAAAAAAACATTGGCTTTATTTACTTTCTTATTTGATTATTTCCGCCATTTTGCTTTTATATTACGGCAGCTGGCAATTTTATGACAATCCTGATCAGAACCAGGCCACCATCGGCAATTCCTATACGCGCTACTGGCTACCGGTTTACCTCGGCGCCTTGCCTTTTGTCAGTATTTTTATTTTAAAATTAACAAGATTATTTAAGAAGAGATTATATATCAATCTATCAAGATTTTTTATAATAATTTTAATATATTTTGTTTCTATTTGGTTTGTTTTATTCGGATCAGAAGAGGGGATTATTACGATTAATAAAAAAAATAAAGATGTTAAAAAAGAATTTAATAAGGTTTTAGAGCTGACCGAAAATAATGCGGCTATTATAACCAAATATCATGATAAATTATTATTTCCGGAAAGAAAGGTAATAGTCGGGCAATTTGACAATAAGGATATGAACAGCCAATACCGTAATTTAGTAAATTATATTCCGGTTTATTATTATAATTTTACTCTGCCGCCGATTGACTTTGATTATTTGAATAATAAGCGTCTCAAAGAAGCCGGCTTGCGCCTTGCCCAAAAAGAAGAAATAACCGAAGATTTCACATTGTACAGATTAATGCCAATTAGAGAATAAATATTAGCTGTTATCATCCTGAATTTAATTCAGGAAGCAGGAGGAGTAGTTGTTGTAGTTAAATTTAACAACAGTGTTTAGACGAGCTTAACCATGGATTCCGGCTCCCTCCGGAGGCGGATAAACTACGGCTGGATGGCAAAAAGCCAGTTTATAAATGATAAATCTTTTTTTAGTTTTTAATGGCATATATTATTTACTTTATTTTATAGATTTGCTAATGTATTAATATTGGTCATTCAAAAAGTTTTTTTCTATAAGGAGTGATAAAATGGAAATAAACAGAATGGATGCTTATTATTGCGGAGCATGCGGAGAATTCCATAATCCGGACGAACAATGCCCGGAGCCAAGCAGTAGAAAGAAATTGTCAGAAGAAGAATTAAGAAAAATAATGCAAGAAGCAAAAAAAAGAAAGAAAAAAAACAAATTAATTACTGACTGTCTAAAATTGTCATTGCGAGGAGCGAAGCGACAAAGTAATCTCGGGGAAAGTGCAAAAATTATGAGATTGCCGCGCACCTTCGGTCGCTTGCAATGACGATTTAATACTTTTATAGGCAGTCGTTTTTTTATATAAAAAAATATATTTATGCTATAATATATCAATGGTAATAAATAATAAAAAAATTAAAAGAATCGGGATTGACGCGCGGTTTTACGGGCCAATCGGCAAGGGGCTGGGGCGTTATACTCAGGAATTGGTTGATAATATAATTAAGATTGACAACGAGAATCAATATGTTGTTTTTTTGACCAAGGAAAATTTTGATAAATTTAAAACAGAAAACCCTAATGTCAAAAAAGTTTTGGCAGATATCAGGTGGTATACGCTGGCGGAACAAATTTTATTTCCTATGATACTTATGAAAGAAAAATTGGATATAGTCCATTTCCCTCATTTTAACGCGCCGATTTTTTATCCGAAAAAATTTATCGTTACCATCCATGATTTGATAGTCCATAAATTTCCAGACGAGCGGGCCACTACCTTAAATCCGTTTATTTATAAGATTAAGCTTCTATTTTATAAAGCAGTAATTTGGTCCGCGGTTAAAAGAGCGAAAAAAATAATCGCCGTCTCCAATTTTACCAAGCAAGATATTATAAATGAATTTAAAATTGATCCTGATAAAATAACAGTGATATATGAAGGCGTATCAACGCTGTCTAAAAAGGAATCAAAAGATGAAATGAATTTAGATGACAATAAGATCCTTTTAGGGTATAATATAAATAATCCGTATTTGCTTTATACCGGCAATGCTTATCCCCATAAAAATTTAGAAAAATTAATTAAAGTTTTTTCCGCCATTATTAAAAAATACAGGAATTTAAGCCTAGTTTTAGTAGGCAAAGAAGATTATTTTTATAAGAATATAAAAGATTTTGCCCGTGGACAGAATTTGTACAATAAACTGGATAAAAATGATTTTGTAAAATTTTTAGGATACGTTCCGGACAGCCATTTGCGGATTTTATATAAAAATGCCGTGGTTTATATTTTTCCTTCTTATTATGAAGGATTCGGACTGCCGGCTTTGGAAGCCATGGTCAACGATTGCCCGGTATTAAGCTCTAATAAATCCAGCTTGCCTGAGGTTTTGGGCCAAGCGGCCGTTTATTTTAATCCGGAAAGCGAAGAAGAAATGCAAACGCAAATTGAATCAATTATTAATAACGGCAGCATGCGTCAAGAATTGATTAGCCAAGGCAGAGCGCAGATTAAAAAATACAGCTGGGAAAAATGCGCCGCCGAAACTTTAAATATTTATAAATTAAACATATGGATATAATATATTGGTATTGGATAATTAGTATTTTAATGATTATAATTATTTTATCAGCTTTATATGGTTTATTTAGAATTAAAAGAATAAAAAAAAATTGGTTAAAAGGATTAATAATTGGATCATTTCCTTCTTTAATTTTAGCTGTAATAACTTTAATAGGCATATTAACAAATAGTTTATTGGGAAAAATAAATAGTGAGGCTGATTTAGGTGTTGTTCTCAACGCAGTATATACGCTTTATAGTTTATCTTTTTCTATACTAGGTATAATTATTGGCAGTATAATTAATAGTGTAAGATCTAAAAAGAATTGAAAATTTTATTAATTTATACATTTTATTTTGAAAAGTCCCCATGCTTAACCATAAAAAATTGAATAATATTTATGTGGCCGAAGACGTCCGTTCGTCTCGTTTTGTGGTGGATTTAAAAAATAAATTAGAAGATGAGATTATAAAAAAAGAAGAAAAAATTAAGCTAGATTTTATAAAAAATAGATTTTATGAAATTTTTAAGACAGGGAAGAATAATTTTAGGATTATTAAAGCCAAACCAGGTTTGTTCTTTAATAAATTTTTCCAGGCAAAAAATGGGAAAAGACCGCCTAAACCGGCAAAAAATATTTCTCGGGCGAATAATTATAGCAATTTAATAAAGTCCGGAATAAAAAAATTATTTATATTTGAATTTATATTCTTCGCTTTTAAATTTATTGGCCGATTTTTAATATTTTTTTACAGATTTTTCCATAAACTGGGGTGGCTGGCATTATTCTTGGCCAGATTTGCGTATTTTGCCTTGATTTCCTTATTAAAGCCTTTATCTGTCTTAAAGCATATTTTTTCTTTTATTCCAAAGAAAAAACATTCTTATCCGCTTCCGGCTAAAAATCAAAATAAAAATAAAATACTTGCCTCCTGCCGTATCAAGTTGCGCCCTAAAGTTTTGTCGTTTGCCTTAGTATTAGTAATATTAGTCTTGCCGTTAAAAGCACTCACTTATTACAAATCATTTGATATAGCCGGCCAAGGCGAAGCCATAATCGGCGCCGGTTCTCTGGCGACGGCGGATTTTATTTCCGGAATAAATTTTGCCAAGGATCTGGATTTTGGCAGCGCCGTCCAAAATTTTAATAAAGCCGGCAGCAATTTTTTAAAAGCCAAAGAGGAAACGGATAAAATAAACGATATTCTTTTTATTCTCGCCTCAATCGCTCCCAACGAAAACTGGCGACTAGCTTCAGAGTCAAGGCATATCCTGTCCGCCGGAGAGAAAGCATCCAGACTGGCCGATAGTTTAAGCGTAGCTATTAATTTTTTATTGAACGGCGATAATGGCAATTTGAAAGAAAAAATTGCCCGATTAAGCGATTATTTGCATACAGCTATAATAAGCAGCTCTGATTTAAGAATGGGATTGGAAAATATAAATTCAAACAATATACCGGAAGATTATCGCGATCAATTTATTTTAGTCAGGAATAGATCAGTATTATTGGATGAAAGTTTGCTTGAATTTGAAGACTTGCTTAATAACTTGAGTATTTTTTTAGGAAACTTTGCCAACAAGAGATATTTATTGATTTTTCAGAATAACACGGAATTGCGCGCCACCGGCGGATTTATCGGCAGTTATGCCTTATTGGATTTCGCCAATGGCAAAATTAAAAATATTGAAGTTCCCGCCGGAGGCAGTTATGACACGGAAGGGGGGCTATCAGTATTAATTAAGGCGCCCAAACCGCTCCAGCTTGTTAATCCTTTATGGTATTTTTGGGATGCTAATTGGTGGCCGGATTGGCCGACTTCCGCCAAAAAGCTAATGTGGTTTTATGATAAAAGCGGCGGTCCGACAGTTGACGGCGTTATCAGCTTTACGCCGAATGTTTTTGCGGATTTTTTGGATATTTTCGGCCCGATAGATATGTCAGAGGCATACGGAGTAATATTGACAGCGGATAATTTAATCGACAATTTGCAAAAAATAGTGGAAAAAAATAATATTGACCAATCTTCTTTTTCTACCAGTACGCCGCCGCTTTTATCTCCGGCAAATTCTGCCGAAATTGCCGGACAGGAAGCTAGCGCCTCTACTGACGAATTGGCAGCAGAACCGCCGTCTAAAATTACCAATTTTCCCGCGGAAATTAATTACCACAAACCTAAAAAAATAATAGGCGATCTGTTGCTGAAATTAATAAATAATCCGCCCGATATAGCCAACGGCAATAATCTGGTCAGTTTAATTAATTTATTTGGAAAGAATGTCAAAACCAAGCAAATTTTATTTTATTTTACTGATAATGAATTGCAGGAAAAAATAGAGAAATACGGCTGGGACGGAAGGATTGTTCATACTAAATGGGATTATTTATCGGTTATTAATACGAATATCGCTGGCCAGAAAACAGACCGGGTAATTGAAGAGGAAATCAGCCATCAAGCCGAAATTCAGGTTGACGGCAGCATCATTGATTCGGTAGAAATAAAGCGCGCCCATACCGGAATAAAAAATGAGCTTTTTACCGGCGTGCGCAATGTTGATTGGATGAGAATTTATGTGCCCTTGGGCGCTGAATTGATAGCCGCCGACGGCTTTAAAAAGCCGGATGATATCTACTTCAGCCAGCCGGAAGATTTTTGGCAGAACGACCAGGATGTTTTTGATCAGGAATCCTCGGCGCAAATTGATGGAGCTAGCGGTACCAATATTTATACCGAAGCCGGTTATACCGTGTTTGCCAATTGGTCCATGGTTGACCCGGGCGAAACGGTAATTATTCATCTAAAATATAAATTGCCTTTTGCCATTGTCAAGCCGGAAGACAGCGCCAACGGTTTAATTGATAAATTAATATCATTAGCCCAGCCAGACAAAAAGCAGAATATTCCTTATTCTTTGTATGTGCAAAAACAATCCGGAGCCAAAGCCGAAAAAATAAATTCCCGCCTGACCCTGCCCGCCAATATGAAAATTATTTGGCATTATCCCGCTAATCAGCCGGAAATAAATGTCGGCCCTAACGGCTGGCGCATAGAAGATAGCTTGGATACTGATAAATATTGGGCTTTAATTACGGAATTAAATATATTTTAAATATTTATGCCAAAACCAAATAATAAAAATAATAAAAATTCGGATATCAAAATAAAAAATAGCAAATCAAGCTTATCTGAATTTGTCATCAGGAAAATACCGACAGACGAAGAAGTTAAAAATTTTGACGAATATGTGCGCCATGAAAAAAAAGAAGAAATAGACGAAAGCTTATCGGAAATTTATCAAGATGCTGAAGGGAATAAAGTTAATGTTTCCAAGATAGACATCAAAAAACGCCGTGGATTTGTTTTTTGGCTATTAAGCTTAATTTTAATGATTGGGTTTTTCACCGCCGCCGGTTATGCAATTTATTATTATTTATACACTTCGCTATCCACCGATCCCACTAAAGTTGAATTAACTATTAATGCGCCCAATGAGGTAGCGGCGGGGCAGGAGTTTTTTTATGAATTAATTTATAAAAATTTAAATATTGCCAATATTAATAATATAGAAATTAACGTAATTTATCCGGAAAATTTTATATTTTTAGACAGCCAGCCCCAGGCCAACGCTAATAATAATATTTGGAAATTTAGCAGCTTGCCGCCGGGAGAAAGCGGGAATATTAAAATCAAGGGAAAAATTATCGCTCCGTTGGATAATCTAAGCGCTTTGGCGCAATCTATAACTTATATTCCGGCAAATTTTTCATCTGAATTCAAAAAACAATCATCCCGGGAAATTTTAATAAGCAATATCGGCGTCAATCTGTCTGCTGACAGCAATGCCAGCGCTTTAATAAATGAAGAAAGGGAAATCACTATTAAATATAAAGCTGAAGCCAATAATTATTTGCAGAATTTCCGTTTTACTTTGGCAGCGCCGGCGAATGTGGCCATACTGACTAAATCCGAATCGGAACAAAAAAATATCGGCATTTGGCAGATTAACGATCTTAGCGCGGATGAAAAAGAATTAAAGATTAAATTTAAAGCCAAAGCCAAAGACAGCGACCAGGAAGAATTTAATTTATTATATGAATACAGCGACGACGGCGTAAAGTATTATAAATTTTTTGCCGATAAAATTTCCTTGGAAGTAATTAAAAGCGATTTGAATTTAATATTAATTATCAATGGCTCGCGGAACAACCAGAGCGTGGATTTCGGCCAAACATTGAACTATTCCATTGTTTATGCCAATAAAGGCGAAACGGAAATGAAAGATGTTGTCATTATGGCCATATTGGAAGATGAATTTTTAGACAAAAGCTCATTTAATGATAAAAATGGGGGGATACTGAATAATGGAACTATAATTTGGACAAAGGATGAAATACCGAATCTTGAATCATTAAGCCAAAATCAAGAAGGGATAATTGATTTTGCCATTAATATATTGCCTTTAGATAAAATTAATTTGGATAAAAATAATATAGATACCGCCAAAAAATATCAAATTAAAAGTTATGCTCAATTCAGCATTGGCTCCAAGCCAGCCGATAGCGGCATTAGCGGCATGGACGCGTCGCCAAGCGATCAAGAAAGCGCCAAAAGCAACACCATTATTAATTCAATTAACAGTGATTTAAAATTAAATGAAAAATTGAGATATTTTAATGAAGATAATATCGCCGTCGGCTACGGGCCGCTGCCGCCAAAGGTTGGATCCGCCACCAGCTATAAAGTATATTGGACAATATCAAATAATCTGCATGAATTAAATGATTTGGAAATCACCAGCCAGCTACCGGCTTATGTCAATTGGGACGATAAAAACCAGACAACTGTCGGTTCTCTTTACTATGACAATGATAATCATAAAGTAGTCTGGCATATAGGCCGTTTGCCTATCAGCATTGATAAGGTTGAAGCTGAATTTAATATAGCCATCACTCCGTCTCCGGATGATAAGAATAAGATTCTAGTCTTGCTTTCCGGCACCAGCGTTAGCGCGATAGACAAGGAAACCGGCTCGGTGGTTACTTCCGCCGCTTCCGCTAAAACTACCAAGCTGGAGGATGATAGCATTGCCGGCAATGACGGCGTAATTACGGATTAGATAAAAATGTAAAGTTAATATGATAAATAAATTTAAACAGAATAAAAAAAATAATGGCCGGTCATTGACAATAAACACTAAGCACGGAAAAATAACTACCCCCTTTTTTATGCCCGACGCCACTCGGGGTTTTATTAAAACATTATCCGGCACGGATTTAAATAATATCGGTCTGGGGGCGATGGTAGTGAACGCCTATCATTTATATCTTCAGCCTGGATTGGAAATTATAAAAATTATCGGCGGGATCCATAAATTTATGGGCTGGCCGGGCCCTTTGCTGGCAGATAGCGGGGGATTCCAGATATTTTCTTTGATACATAGCCATCCTAAAATGGGTAAAATCACGGACGAAGGCGCGGAGTTTAAGTCAATCTGGGGAGGCTCTTTACAGAAAATGACTCCGGAAAAATCCATGCAAATCCAATTTGATCTGGGCGTTGATATGATGGTTTGTCTTGATGATTGTCCGCCCAATAATTTTTCCAAAAAAGAATTAAAGATAGCCGTAGGCAGAACGATTGCTTGGGCCAAGCGATGCCGGGTTGAATATGGCAAGCAAATTAAAGCCAGAGGCATAACCAATAATTTGCCTTTGTTCTTTGGAGTTATCCAAGGCGGGCCTTATCTTGATTTGCGCAAATATTGTTTGAACAAGCTGGTTAAAATCGGATTTGACGGCTATGGATTCGGGGGGAGCCCGATTGATGCTAAAGGAAATTTACAAGAAGCTGTTTTAAAATCCATCGCCCGATTAATTCCGGAAAATTCTCTGCGTTTTGCTTTGGGCATCGGCACTCCGGCAGACATTTGCCAATGCGCTTCCTTCGGCTGGGATATGTTTGATTGCGTGATCCCGACCAGGGAAGGCCGGCACGGCCGACTATTCCAAAAAATTTCCAACCCGCCTGCCGGACGGGCAGGTTTCCAACCCGCCTGCCGGACGGGCAGGTTTCCAACCCGCCTGCCGGACAGGCAGGTTTCCAAATCATTTTATAGCACAATTAATATTAATAATTCTAATTTCAAAAATGATTTTACTCCCATTAATCCGAATTCAAATTTGCCGGAGTTAAAATCATATTCCCGAGCGTATCTTCATCATTTATTCAAATTAAACGAAGCCCTGGGCCGGAGATTAGCCGTTTTAAATAATCTTGAATTTTATATGAATTTAATGGAAGATATAAGGCATATTTACAAAACAAAAATTTTAAAAAATTAATAATCCATTGCTTATTTTTGTTAAAAATATTACAATGTTATTAATATAATAAATATAATTTTTTTTTAAGTCTATGATTAATTTAAAATCGCTATTAAAGCCGAAATTTGAATTTAAAAAAAATGTTATTCCTAATAAAATAATTGCTAAGAATAAAGCCAATCCGGAAGAAAAACCCATGATAATTAAGTTATTAGACGGCATTATTACGGCATCTATTTTATTGATATTTTTATTATGCCCTCTATTTTTAACCGGTTTGGCGGCGCAAGGCGCCGGATTTGAAAAAAATATATTATTTTACTTTTTAGTTCTAATCGGAATTATAGTTTGGGCCACGAAGGGAGTGGTATCCGGCGAATTAAACCTGAAAAGAACTCCTTTGGACTGGCCGATAATCGGATTATTGGCCGTCTATATTATTTCTACCGTGCTATCGGTCAATCAAACAGACAGCATTATCGGCATTTATGGCGACAATGCTAAGGGATTAGCCGCTTTGATTATATTCATACTTTTTTATTATTTAACGGTTAATAATATCAATACCAAGAAAGTTAAGGCATTATTCTGGGCTTTTACCGTCTCCAGCGCCTTAATTATATTTTTTTCCTTATTGCAAATATCAAATATTTTTATTATTCCCTGGGAATTTACCCGGGTTATAAATTTTAATCCCATCGGTTCCTTTACCGGCTTAAGCATTTTTATTATGTCGGTTTTGCCTTTATTGGTTATAGCGGCGACGCAGACAAATAATATTCATCCTCGTCTAAAAAAATACGGCGCTATATTTATTAAGCTGATAACCGGCTTAGCGGTTATTGCCAGCTTGGTTTTGTTATCGCTTTTAAAAGGTTATTCATTTTGGCTGGTGGCTATTGTCGGCATGATAATAGTATTAATGTTTTTAATACCGAAAATAATTAAAATTACCAATAATAATTTAATCATTCCCATTTTAGTATTTTTAGTTTTGATTGTTTTCGCTGTTTTGGGGAATTATTCATTTTATAATATAAATTTACCGGCCGAAGTGGCGCTGTCGCGCCAGGCCTCATGGGCTATAGCCAAAAACAGCTTGAAGGCAGACCCGGTTTTCGGTTCCGGACCGTCCACTTTTTATTACAGTTTTTCCAAATACAAGGATGTTAATTTCAATTACGAGAATTTGTGGAATTTGCGCTTTGGCACCGCTTCCGGTTCTATATTTGAATTTTTAGCCACTGTCGGCATCGCGGGAGTATTATTAATTGTTATTATTTCCCTCATCGCCCTATCTTTGAGTTTTCTGACGCTGATAAAAACAAAAACCAGCGAATTGCAGTCAATTCTTTTGGCTTTATTCGCCAGCTTGGTTTCCATATTGATTTTTAATCTGCTTTTTGCCTTAAACAGTTCCTTGATTTTAATTTCTATCTTGATCGCGGTTTTAACAGTGTCCAGCGCCATTATAATTTATCCCGAGGAGTTTAGGACATTTAATTTATCATTCCGGTCGTCTCCTAAATACGCTTTGGCTTTGGCGGTGATATTTTTAACCACCAGCTCAATCTTTATTATTTTATTCACCAGCGGCATTAAAACATATCTGGCCGATATCTACGCCCGCCAATCATTGACAGCCGCTGATTTAGGCCAGAAAATCAGCCTGTTGGAAAAAGCCAAAACGCTTGTTCCTTATCAGGATGTTTATTATCTGAATTTAGCTAATTATTATTCCTCCTTAGCCAATCAAGCGGCTACTAATAATAATCAGGCGCAAATCGTGGATAATTTGAATTTAGCCGTTGATTACGGCAAGAAAGCGGTTGCTTTATCTCCTAATAAAGTCGGCAACAACGAAGCTCTGGCTATGATTTATGAAAATGCCGCTTTGTACGCGCCCGGCTACTTGGATATGGCGGACAAAACCTATGAGAAAGTGCTTGAATTGGAACCGCATAATCCGGTGTCATATTTGCGCCTGGCTCTAATTGATATGGCCAGATCCAATCTGGAGCAGGATAAAGACAAAAAGGCGGCTTATATCAATTCAGCTATAAAAAAATATGATAAAGCCCTAGTTGAAAAGACCAATCTTGATGCCGCTTATTACGGCAAAGCCATTGCCAATGAAAGATTGGCAAACTTGGACGAAGCCATTGCCAATGCCTCAAAAGCATTCGCTAATTCCAACAGCAATATTGATTACGCGTTTGAACTGGGGCGTTTATATTTCAACCGCGGCGTTATCCAGCCGAATATAGCGCAGACAGCCACTAATGAATTGACTGCCGGAGAAGAGGCAGGCGGGGATTTAAGCGTAGCCACTGATCAGGTTTCGGGATCAAAAATTAAGCGGAATGATGATTTGAATACAGCCGAACAGATATTTAAGAGTATTTTGGCTAATAACGAGTATCATGCCAATGCCCAATACAGCTTGGCGCTTTTATACCTGAAAATAGGGGAGAACGGAAATAGCAAAATTTACGCGGAGAAGCTTTTAAATACCATTCAGGATGAAGCCCAGAAAAAAACCATCAAAGAACAATTCAAAGAAGTTTTATAAGAAATATTTACGGCAAATCAAAAAAGAGCTTTTCAAGCTCTTTTTTGTTTTGCTATTTTTTGATTAAGAAATTAATATTTTCTCCTGTCATTCCCGCTTTTCTCCTGTCATTCCCGCTTTTCTCCTGTCATTCCCGCGCAGGCGGCCTGCCTGTCGGCAGACAGGGAATCCATCGTGGGGAGATAGGAAAATATGGTTAATATGGAAAAGAGAATTCTTACTGACGCGTTTTGTTTTTAAATATGTCATATACGATTACATCATATTGATTCCCGCCTGCGCGGGAATGACAAAAAAAATGTCAGCGGGATTTTTTATTTTTTTTAAAATATATTTGCCAAAAGATAAATTAATCATTATAGATTGTGGATAACCAGTGGATATTATTTTTTTTATAAAATAAAATTTTTTAAATAAATTATATGCAAATTTTGTATTATAATATATATTTTAAATTTTGCTAATATTAAGTAGAATAAATTATATATAATTTTAATATAAATATTTGTTTTATTTATTAATATGTGATTAAATAAACATGTGCCAACAAGTACTCAAAGTAAAATATTTAAGTATTTAAAAATATAGTTTTAATATTTTAATATCTATGCCTGGAGGTTCCTATAATTATATTTGGAGATGCGCCAAGTGTTCATGCCATTTTTCCAATGTTACCAAAATGGATGGCATATTAAAACAGGAAAAAAAGTGCCCCAAGTGCAAATCATTAAATGAATTAACTTTGGCCAATAACGAAATATTCATCCATTGCCGATTCTACAACCATGATAAAAATAATTACTCGGAAGAATTTATGGAAAACTATCCTTATGTAAGATCAGAATGATTATTTAAAATTTTATATATAATATCAGGCATAAACGTTTTTAATATAAACATAAACGCCTCCAAAATGAAACAATTAATTTTTTAGTTGTTTTGTTCAGGAGGCGTTTTGATTTAAAAAGTTCGTGGCCGAAATTTAATTCGGAGCGAACTCTCTAAAGGTCGAAGCCGCGGACAGCTTTATGTCCGCAAATTCTTAAAGAAATTTAAGAATGAAAATTAACATATGTTAATTTTCAACAGAAATCTGCCTAGAGCCATAAAGACCATAGACAGATTTCGTCTGAATATACATTAGATTATAAGCTAATGTATAACTAAATTATAAACTATTTTTACTATTATGTCAAGTTATTTAGTAAATGATTTGGCATAGTCTAACAAATATTATGAAAAAAACATTAATAATTACCATGGTTTTAGCTTTTGCCTTTTCTATGTCATTACCGGCCTTAGCTACTACCAATGTAATTTCAACCGGTTTGATTCAAGATCAGGGCGGCTCAGGAGTAGCACCGATTGTCAAGGCCAAATGGGAAATGAACAGCACAAGAGAAACTACCAGCCCTTATGGATATTTAGGGACTGATGATTCAACTGCGGACGGTGCCCAATTTAATCCTACCGGCGTAAAAGATGTAGACAGAGTAATCACTCTATGCGCCATTGTTACTGATGGTGACGGATTAAGCGATATTAACGGAGTTTACGCAGATGTTTACTATCCTACAGACCAGACTCAAAATAATGCGCCAATTGATTTAGGACCAAGCCATGTGAAATTAAGCACCCAGTCAGGTTTAGAATGCGGTCTGCTGATGCAAGAAGACACAATGACTAGATTGACTAAAGATGAAGGCATTGCGCTTTTCTGCAATAAAATCAGAAATGGCAACAATAATCTTCCTACCTTTAACACTGTGCCGATGACTTATACTTATGATGAAATTTGCAAGACCGATGGCGAGCTTATGAAGGAAACCGCTTATGTGGCTTGTGTGGACAAACATTTATCCTATGAAGACGCGTCTGGAATGTATAAAGTGACAGCTTTAGTACAGGACGTTGCCAACTTAAACGGCACCTTGGACAATCAATTTGAATATCTGCCTTTAACCGCTTTTGAAACCGATTTTTCAAGCGTTAATTACGGCAATGTCAAATTAAACACCAATAAGATTATCATCGGCGATTTAACTTGGGACAATGGCATTGAATCAGTGCGAAACATTGGTAATACCAGAATGAATCTGCAGGTTATGCAGGATGATATGGGATTAGATAAAACTAGTGGCAACTGGAATGTTAGAT
>Ga0100391_1003798_pt1 | contig 14970 bp, 19 predicted proteins | sample CryGeymeta201515_FD_81541 | JGI IMG/M metagenome (GOLD analysis project Ga0100391, IMG submission 81541) | Groundwater microbial communities from Crystal Geyser aquifers in Utah, USA - Crystal Geyser metaG 2015-15 | ecosystem: Environmental > Aquatic > Deep subsurface > Groundwater | place: USA...
GTTTGGTTTTCTCTGTTTCCCGCCCCCCCTTGTTTTGGCGGCGGGCGGCATGCCACCACCCCCACTGCTGTCCCCCCCCCCCCCCCCCAGCACAAGAAAATAAAAATGTATACACGCAACCTTTTTGAGTATTTTTGAGCCCATTGGGGAGGGGGGAGGGTTTGCTCTACACGTCACATTAATAATTCGCACATCACCCACTCACTAGAACGTAGATTTATCATGAGTTGTTACAACTAGCACACACAAAAAAAAACTACGGGGCGGGGCTTCCTTCTTCGTGTGGTGCCCAAAACTCGCTCTGTTTTTTCAAGGAAGTCGTTTCTTGAAAAAGGGCTCACACAGCACAAAATTATCATCATCATCAGACGAGCATGAATTTATTTAACCCGCGGTGTATGGAAGCGCATGCGTCGTAACAAAACAACAAACTACTGATGTTATTTTCAAGAGCAACTTGCAAGAAAAAAATCTCTTTGGAGCGAGCTGCTGGTAACACTAAGAAGAAATGTAACATTAATTTAGGAAGTTGTCTTCGTCAAACCAGGATGCTTGGAATTCAGTTTCGAGATTTGCGAGATCTGTTCAGGCTTTGGCGCAATAGAAGGAAAGCGATTATCAGGAATCTAGCTGGTCCAACTGTGGTTGCAACCGTCCTTGTTGGTGTGAGCTTGTTTGTTCCTTGGGAATCCTTGGGCCGGCCCAAGTGAACAAAGATTTCTTTTTCTCTGGTTGTGGTACACACTCCAAGAATATCGACTTACCTCTTTTTGATTTCTATGTGGCCACCGAGTCTAAACGAATAAACCATACATATAGCTAAATTGTACTGTCTTAAACAAGCCAGGCTTGCATCCTTGACGAGCCGACTTTGTATTGTATTCACAGGTTGCAATAATGGCTGCGGAAGAGCCTGATAATGAGCTGAGCTTTTGACAGGTTCTTAAAACTTCCGAATAGCCTCGGGTATATATCATCTACGAAGAATTTCCATATGAAGTTTAAGACAGTATCGTTCACATTCTCTTCCTCCAAAATTTAAGTGCCGTGGCTGTTGTTTTGGTCGGTCGTTCCACCTATCACAACGAGAAACAAGATTTACAGAATCCCGATGCCCTACTATTGTTGTTGTAGGAGCAAAGAACGTTAAAGATAATGATGTGGGTTGTATCTGCGTACACATAAACCAGATAATAAAATACTGAGTACAGATAATAACTGTGCTGCCTTGTGCCTAGTTGCTAGTTTTTGAAAAGACGACGCGCATTCTATGTTTTCCCTGCAAGCCATTCTTAGTATTGATATAATGGTCAATAGCATCTGTGAGGCCGTCTACGAAAAGACACTTTTTGGTGCAACCCCGACCGCTGCTGAGTTAGACTTAGCACTGGAAGCGTGTTGAGCCGTCAAAAATGGACTGCGTGCCGCCAGATGATGGTTATACAATGAACTTTGCTTTCAAGAGATACATTTGCTTGTTTCAAAGCAATTTCAAGACAGTTGGGCAAGACTGAGTTATAGGTGTATACCTTGTTGCAGTGGCGTTCTATATTGCAGAGAGAACCTATCGGACTATTTTTTTATAGAGTTCTCTGTTTTGCTCATCTCAGGGCATTTGAAAATCATTCAAATTAAGTGCTGTTGCTCTGGGAAAATATTTGTTTTTCAGATAATAGATAGCTTCGCTGTATTTCTTAAAAGCAATAAAGCAGTGGCATAGCATAAATTTCAACTTCGTAGTTGAATCAATTTTTCTTTTTGTGTAATACGTCTCAAGCTGGGTATGTGGCAAGATTCGTCGTCAGCTTCTGGTGCTCACTGATTGTGTGTACTAGCAACAAGAGACAAATGATTAGGCTGATTTTTTACGATATCTGCTTCTACAATTTTATCTGGTCGAAAACTGATATTTGAAGTCATTTTTTTGTTTTTGTCTACTCTAGTACTTTGTGCTCACGGTGTGGATTTTTTCATCATCAAATCCAGCCAGCATTGTTTCCAAACAGTCATGATCTCTTACTTTCGTTTTTTAGTAGGGTTGAAGTGCTGGCGTCATGCACCACAGCCGTCAATATGAAGGTAGACTCTTGTTTTTTTAAATGAAGTTGCTTTTTGTCTTCAAGAAAGTAGGACTTGCGAAATAGGCATTGAATTGAAACTTTGCAAAGCTATCAAATAAGAAAAAATATCAAGAAGAAGCAACAAGGGCATTTGCTTCTCCTGGGCCAGCCAGAAGACTTCATAAGGTTTTGCCATCATGGTTTTTCTTTTTAAGAAAGTGACGGTAATCAGACAACTTTCAATCTTTCAAATAGTAGAATTAATGCCTACCGCTTTGTTTGCTGAGGACAAGCCGACTGTTGCCTCTCGATTCCGTCTTGCTGTATCACAAAGCTGCACCAGGCAGCTGCCTACTGGCCCGGCTCGGTTGGCTACTAGTAATAACAGCGAGAGGTTTTCTCCTTTGGGATACTGGATATTTTTTATTGGAAGCTTTTCTGCTTTTCATTTTTGCTGCAGTTAGTAACCACAGTCGGCCTTTTTAGTCGTGTCTTGGACTCGAGAATTCCGGTTTGTTTGCATACTTTTCTTTGGAACCCGCTCCTGGTCGCTAGCAAACTGGATTTCTTTAATTTGTTGGTTTTTCTTGATGGTTAAAAAAGCTGCTGGAAGTTGCACGCAGTTTATTTTAGGGCGGGATTGCATGATACAGGCGCAAGTAGCCCCAAGGGAGAGGATAAATCAGAGAGGTGATGGTTGCTTGTTAAGGTTTATGCTCGTTTTTTATTTTAAGTGTTGTCGGCAAGAAGCAACTCAATATAATAAATGAATAATAATGCTGCTCTTAGGCTCTCTCGTCTTTTTGTGCTTGCTGTTTTTTGGGCTGCCTGCATCCGTTTTGTTTATGTCTAAGTCGCACAACACGAGATCGTGCGGGGTGGTTGGTGGCGATGTGGTTGTGGTTGTGGTCGCCTAGAAGAGGAACGAACACACGTGCCAGCGTCTCACTGCTCAACTCATCGTGAGCGAGCCACGGGCTGGCCGGATTAGCAGTAGTCAGTTCTCCTGGTTGTTGGATATTCCTGGGTATTTTTGACACTATTATTAAGTACAAAATTTGTGCGCAAGTGCCCGCCGGCTGGCTGGAAAAGCAAGGATCATTTTCAAACTTTCAGCAGTCAACTGAGAAATCCCTTTGTGGTTTTCAATCACTGGGTTTACTAAAACTACTAGTACCAACTTTAATTATTTAGACACTACGCTTTGGCTTACTAGCTAGAACAAGCAAAGTAGAGTAGCATTTTTTAGGTAAACACGTCCACCTGGCTGCTGTGAAACTTTTTGCAGTTTAGGGTTAGAGGATTCAACACTGACGACAGCAAAAAGATTTTTTTGACATCTTCAAAGTCGCTTTTTTTCGAACTCTCAGATTGGACGGTATTTTTTCTTAAAAGGGTCTACTGAGGTTGTTATTAATCGGGATATCGGACAATAAACAAGAGGCATCATCATCAGACTCATCCAACCCCCTCACAAGCCAGCAGCTGCATGCAACATTGTCGTAATAAAAATGAAGACTGCTTTTATCATCCTTGCTATGACGATCTGCTTTGGCTTGGCCGATGTCCAAGCTTTCCAAATGAGTAAGATCTAGTAGGTGCAGTGAGTGCACTGAGTGCATCATAAATCACAATTACATTCATTCATTCAACTTTGGTCGATTTTTTTTACATGGTGTTTCCTAATGTCCCCCCATTTTTTGCCATACAGAGCCAACCGTCAAGACAGGACCGCTTAATTTGAAACAGGCAGCTGCTGGTGCTTTTGCTGCCTTCACTATTGCTTCCAGTTGCCCTCAAGTTCTTGCCGCTGGAGCAGCTGACTACCAAATGCCCCCTACATTTACCTCTACAAACATCGTCGCCGTGACCGAGACACGTTCAGGTCTCTACAGAGAATACGAGGTAGAAGTCGAGAGCCAGAAGTTTGATGATGCTCGTTCTACCTTTAAGGATGCCAAAGAGACCAAGTCGAAGAAGGGTACGTCGATGGAGCTCCTTGTTTTTCGTTGATTCTGTGCGGAAAGATGTATGCTGTTTTGTTCATTCTTTGTCAATTCTTATCGCGAAACGCTTCAACACGGAAAACACAAATCAGGCAAATACACTGCTCTCCTCGCTGTGCTTGTGGTTGGATCCTTTGTCATTCCCATGGCGCAATACTTTTGGTATGTAAGGGACGATGACAGTTCTGATAAATTCTTTGCCGAAGATGTCCCTGAACCACCGCAGAAGAAAAAGTGGTTCTAAGGCTTTGGTTTGTCACGAGAAAATAAATTGTAGGCTGTTGTATAGAACTTTCCTGGGTTTGGTGATAGAAATGTCGCTTATTTTTCGAGGTCAATATCGTATGACTTCTCTTGTCGCTTATCTTTTATGTGGGCGTAATTTCACTTCGTATACTGCTTGCATTGTTAACAAAGTTTACTTCAACAACAAGAGCGAACAGAACTATCATTATGTTAGCTTGTTAAAGATGACTAAGAGAAGCGGGCTACTGTAAGGTTGTGTAAGTCCGCAATGGTTCCACCATGCGGAAAGGATGTATCAACACTGCTAGCTAGGCACAAAAAGATTTGTTTTTCGTCTTCTTTCCTCGTACGAACCTGCCTGCCTGGCGGCTTCTTGCCTGGCCCCATTGTAGCAAACTCCTGCGGTTTGCGAAAGCAGCACTTTAGCATCCTTATAGCGCACCACAAGAATCGCAATCAAGAGCGCAGAGTGTGTGCGCTCGGGTCTTTCTATGCGAAGGCCAGACCCACTGATAATGTTTCGTGACTGACTCATGACTAATTATTAAGCCAACAACAACACCGGAGCTGTGGCGCTTATTATTTTATCTGGTTGATCGTCCTCTGAGATAATATCGGTATTGTAGTGAAAGCTTATCACAGCCAAATTAACAATTGTGTCACCCCCCAGTTTACCGAAACAAATTCGATTCTGTATTTATCAAACCACACAACGATATTCCTCTCCGTACAAAGAGCAACACAACAGACTTGAAGATGCTGCGATGGATGCCGACGATGCCTATTATCCTTGTATCGGCAAGAAACGCAACGGCTTCTATGCCCGCCAAGGCTATGTTTCGCGTGCTTCCTCGGATGACAAAGCACGAAATCAAAGAGTATTTGACCAAGATTTACAACCTTCCTGTTAAGAAAGTGAATACAGCTAACTATATGGGCAAGCGAAAGAAGATCATGACACAGCGATCCGTACACTACTACAAATATAGGGATTTCAAGAAAGCGTTCGTCACATTTGAATCAACCTTACAAGATGTAGGCAAGGGCACAAAAGTACCAGAGGTGGAGAACATTGAACGATAACTTCTTATCATGGCTGGATCTGGAATCCTAATCACTTTATTCGATATTACAGAATACAGGAGTACATGTTCAAAGTAGAATGAAATGCTAAAAGTATCAAAAGGTTTTATTCCCTCTAGTCGCTGTCCAGGTCAAAGCAACATTTAATGGCGGTGTCTTCGTCTGTCAAGTACAATTCAAAAGCTCGGTTTGGCAGTTGCCACCCGAAGGATCCAAGCATTGCAGCAGGGGACGTTGATAGTAAATTGCTTGGGGTAGCTTCTCGAAACCTTACATTTTCACCTTCACCTTTTGTTGTCATCAGTGTTAGAGCTTTGCCCACAAACGTTCGAAGAAGAGCAAGCTTGGCATCCTCTTCGTCGCCCAAAACTTCTACCTCGGCATCTCCGCTTGTGAAATTTCGACGGGCATAAGCAATGGCGCGAGTCAATCCACCTATCTCGTCAACAAGTCCATTGCTCCTAGCCTGCTCTCCTGTCCAAACTCGCCCTCCTGCAAGGTTGTTCAAATGATCTACAGGGATGGTCCGACCTGTCGAAACAACATCCTTCAAGCGTTCGTACGCCCGATCGACATTTTTGTTCGAGTTTTCATGCATTTGTTTGGTGCAAGGATGGAAAATATTGTTGGAAAGTGCAAAATTGCTCGTACTGATGTGGCCGAATTTAAAGCCGTATGAGTTCGCCCATTGCGATAGATCGCATCGGACGCCATAGACACCAATAGACCCGGTCTGACAGCCCGGAAATCACCAAGAAGACGAAGGAAACAAAGCAAAGTGATGCGATTTTAGGGCATGCCAGCACTGTAACAAAGAGAAGAAAAAGAGAGGCAGAGCAACTTACAATGGTATCTTGGATGCAAAAATTTGGTCAGCTGATGAGGCAATGTAATATCCTCCACTTGCGGCCACATTACCAAACGAAAATACGACCCTCTGTGGCAGGTCTTTGAATTCCTGCAACAAACTCTCCGAAGCGTCTAAAGTACCGCCTGGAGAATTGACACGACATACAACGACTTTAACATTCTTGTCTTCTTTAATCGTTTTCAAAGCCGGAGCCATTTTGCGTACTGTCTTGCCGTCGATGACTCCATTAATCTTTATCAGCGCAATCTTCTGAGCCACAGTATTTAGTTTCTCATCATGCGTTTCCTGCAAGAAGTACAAAGCAAGAAGAACTCCGTTAGAAATAGCAATCGTGTCACACCTTTCATTTTTCCTCAAGGGTTGAACTTACTTCTTGAATATTCGAGCGAAATGAAACAATGTCAGCGCCATTTTTCGTACGATCGAGGTTTGCAAAAGCCTGAATTGTCTCTTTGATTTGTTTCAAACGCTTTCGCTTGGAGAGAACGGCGCGATATTCGGACAAGGATAGTTCCTTTTCTGCAGCAAAATGTTCTAGATCCGTCTTTCCACCCCATTTGGCTTTCAATGATTCCTTTTCCTTCTCCTTCAAGTCAGGTTGATTGAATGCTAGCAAGGCGTCTAGCGGCGATCGGTCTGGTGTATAGTCGGCAAATCCCATCGTCTTGGCACTGACAGCTGTAAATGTCACACTATTCTGAATCATCTTCCAGGTTTCGGGTTCAAAATATTGGAGGCCTTCTCGCGCAGTTACTATGTCTTCGAACATGTAATCATTCAGGGCAAATAGATAGGTTTCAATATTTTCCTTGTGCGGCTTGTTGAATCTAGATTCGGTAAAACTGTTGGGGGCATTTTTGAAGGGTCCGTGTTTGTAAACGTGTACTTTGACGTTATGTTTTTCCAAAAATTCTCGGAAAAATGGAATAGAAGCGCTGTAACCGAAAAGATTGAGGCAGCCTTGTTTCTGAAGGTGAATGTGCGTGAATTGTGAGGCCAAAAAGTAGTCAGGATTCTCAGGTTTGTCGGGACTTTCAAATGAATCAGCATAAGCGTAGAGCAGGCGAGGAGAGTTGTTTGAATTCCGTTGAAGTACAGGCTCATAGGAAAGATTAGGTTCGTTGTGCACTCTGTGGCTTTCTTGAAAGACTCGCAGTGCATTTCGAATTTCTTCCAAATCTGCGGCACCCCCCATGAAGGTTCTCCCTCGTCCAAATTCACCAAATATCGCCTTGATGTTGGAGTCTGCTGCTGCATCGTGGATGAGGTCCACTAGTTCCTGCACTTCAATCTCTTGTATGTTATCACTTGCGCCCCAGGATGCTAACCAAGAGATCTTCTCTTGCTTGTTAACCATTTTAAGCTATGAAAGGGCAAGACAAGAACTTGCTTCTTCTCCTGGTTTTCCTCCGAAACAAACTTTTGTGTCTGATACAACCAGAATCCAGCACCGACTGTTGTGACGAGTCCTACGGCGGCCAAAGAATTTTTTGTCGCCAATGTAACTCGTTTGACGGCTACCCTACCAGCCTTAAGCATATTATTTGACTGCTGCTGTACGTAGTATCAGCGATTCGAAAATAAAGATTAGACCTATTAGACTAGTAGTAGGCCTACCAGGTACTCCTAGCTAGTAGACCTACTAGAGTAGGGTCTAGTTGCTTTTTTTTTTTAAGTTGCGAAATCCAGGAAACGTTCAAAAAATCGGTGAGCGTCCATGTTCGTATTTTGAATAAAAAATACTTCGCGAGTAATAATAATAATAATATTCCCCCTCGGAATACATAATACATTGTTGTGAACTCTCTATCTGCTCGAAAGATACTCGAGTGCTCTATTATTTATTATATAGTGCCTCAATCAGCTCAGACAACCTGACCACACTTACAGAGAAAGACAAGCGATCAACTAAACTTTTACATCTATAGACTTAATCATGAGAAAGAGCAAGCTCGTATCGGCAGGCGCTATTAGTTTTTCAGTTTTTCCAAGATACATATTATTTCTGAAGGCATCGAGGATCGAGGGCGCCGAGGTCTTTGAATAATTATCCTGATGAGCTTGAAATTCGTTATCGTTGCATCATTTATTTACTTACGTTCCACGACGTCCATATTATTCAAGAACGAAACCGTTGACATTTTAGAAAGGAGCAGGGCAGTTTGGCGAACAGTCCATGATTGCGCGGCCACAATCGCGAGGCCAAGTGATGAGCTTTTCCAGAAATGCATTGGTCTTTTTGATGAAATGAAAGCAAGCTTCGAACGGCTGTTGCGACAAGCAAAAGAGTAATATAGAGTGTGTGAGATCATCCGAGGAGCAAGGATGCAGAGAATTTTCTTTAGTAAACAAATAACAAATACAGATGAGAAACAACAAACGAAAAGCTTTTTTACCTGCAAGACAATCCAAATACCAGCGCAGAACAAAGCGACGGGGTAGGCAATCCAAATAAGGAGGATCAACCAAAGGATGGGAAAGATGGGGTTTCTTCTGGACATGGTTTTTGTTTTGCTGTGCTGGAATAAGAAAGAATTATGAGAAAAATGCTGATAATAGATAATACTGTTCTTGCTGTGATGATGGCCAAAAATAAAAAAGTTGGCGATCTGGATTTTTCCCTCCAGAGACGTGGATCTATCAACATTGGAATTTGCCGTTACGCCAACGAATAGTAGTAAATGACTTGGATGATTGACGCTTAGAGTTGGAGCTAATTCTCAAAAAATTCGACGCGCATGCCAATGCCTAACAGATGGTAGGAAATTAAACAATAAATTAAATAGGAAATTAAACAATAAAAAATTAAATATGCTGACACAAGTGAAGAGTACAGGTGTACCAGTGGACAGGTCTCCTGGAAATATTAGGTAAAAACGATTAAAAAATACGGTATTCCCTACTTAGGAAAATATTTTGAAGAGAAACACCATGGCAACACCAGCTAACACACAGACCTGTCCCGACGGCCACATATGCGAGAATGGTAGCCTTTGTATAGAGACTGTCCAAGAGGGAAAATTTGTCTGCGACTGTGACGAATCGAATATAAATGGAGCCCAGGTATTTGCCGGATTGTACTGTTCACACAAAGCTACTGTCTACTGCACCCTTAACGGCCCCGATGCTATTTCTACCACTAGTTTTTGTACCAACGATGGTACCTGCAAGGGAAACGTCGGAAAAAATCAAGATCATTTAGGGTGTGATTGCCCACGCGGATACAGTGGAAAGGTAAGCGCAACAGTGGGATGAAAGATGGAAGAATCTAATACGAGGACTTTTGATTAATTTGTTCTGTTACTAAATCCTTTATTCCAATTCAGCACTGTCAATTTGTCGAAGGATCGGAGCCGGATGCCTACGATGGTTCCACCGCTGCTGATTCTATAAATGCTTTTTCATCTGTCGGGGATGCAGTCAACGGGGGTGATGGAGCTGGACTCGGAACGGCTGGATTGGTGTGCATCATTCTTCTGGCCCTGGCGATTATGGGGGGAGGGTTCGCCTTTTTGCTTCGTCGCCAACGTCAGCTTGCAACAACCCACACAATTGAACCAACCAAGGCTAGCGATGGGAATCTACCCGAGGCCGAAGGAAGCGAGAGTTTGTCCATGCCGACCAGAACCTTTGAGAGTGACGGAACTCATCATAATGAACACGACGACGAAGAGCTTAAAATTGCAGATTCTGGCCAAATGGCATAAAAAGTAAGCAGCTGAATACGTTACGCACGAAACATTTGGGGTTGGTAATCCACCCGTTCTGTAGCTTTACCCAATGCTACTATGAGAGGAGGCGTCACAAATGCTTTCTGGAAAGATCTGATTTCACGATGATCGATATTGAAAACCTCCAGTGAACAATACTGGATTGAAATTATTATTATTGTTGCAAAGAGACGAGTAAAGTTCTATTTTGCTGTATCTGAATTATGAAAAATATTTAAATTATCTAATACTGGTAAGTGCCACACTCCATTCTGTCGAACTCATGGCTCCTTGGAGAAAAAAATTGAACTTCTTGAACGTTCATGAATTCATATACCAATTAATGTTTCGCGATCTGAGATTTCGCCCAGAGCAGCACACTTCAAACTTCAAATGGTGAAGTTGCTAACCGTTGCAATACATTCTTACTGACAGAATGGCCTCTTTGGGGAGAATTCGTAGAATCAACTCACCATATGGTTGGTACCTCCGCTCAATGAGGCGTCTGTGCTCATTTGATTTTCTATCCAGATGCACTACTAGAGTAGACTTGTAGTACCAGGTAGTCTAGTAGTACTACGCGACGTGCGTTTTCGTTTTGGCTTATAACTGGAATTCTTAATTAATTTTGGTGTGCTCCCTTCACAAATTTTGATCAAAGAAGCATCTGAGAGGTCCGCCAAATGCCTTGGAAGAACAGTTAGTAAGAAGCTTTAAGTGAAAATCTCCTAATTAGGAGACTTCTAAAAGTCTCCTAGTATTTTTTTCACAAATCTCCTCCTAAAACTCTCCTAAATATGGAGAAACGTTCCTAGTACTATTGACTAAACTCTCCTCATAGAAAAAAAATCTTGTAAATAAAAAAAATCTCCTAATTCCTCTAGTGAATATCTAGCTTAACAACAAAAAATCCTAATTGAAAAAAAAACTCCTAATGTCGTCTGATAAACTATCCTCCTAATTAGTAAATCTCCTAAATACTTTTCTAAAGACTCCTAATTGAAAACTGGAGTAGTACTATGATGGCCTCAAACCCACTAGTACTTTAAGTAGATAGTACCGGCTCTTCCTGGTACACAATAGCTTCCTCTTTGCACAGTCAATAGTATGGGGCATTTAAGGACTTGTCTGTCCTCTGTTGTTATTTAGTAAGACTAGCGCCGCTAGTGCATTACTAGTAGAACAAACCAGGGGCTTTTTTGTTGTTGTTCTGTCATGCGTCCATTGAACCCTGAAAAGGTTTTTGAGTTACGGACCGTTTAAGTTTACTCTGTGGCTCAGTCCCATATGTTATTTGTCAGTTTTAAACTTCTTTTTCTTAATTAAAATCCATCAGATCATTAACATATCAGCATCACTGCGTAGAGCATAAAAAACACTATCCAATCATAGCTAGCTAGTCTGCCTGTCAAAAAATCGTGTTTTCCGGGCGACTGACAGACTAGCCCCTGGTTTCTAATGCGCCAGTCTTATTATTTGTTCTCTGTTCTCTGTTCAATACCAGGTAGTGGTACAGCATCAGGCAAGTCAATGAACGATAAGGACGAATCTGTAAGCGGTGAGAATCTTTGTGTGGACGCGCTAGATATAGCGAGCATGCTGCGGGCGGTGGGTCCGGTTGTCAAATGTGTCGTGCTGCGATCGTCCAAACCACCGAATTCTAAAGGTAGAAAGGCGCCACTTGCATTGACGGATAATGCAGAAGATATCAAGCCACCAACATTTGAAAGCGAAGCAAAGAGCACTCCAGTACTTTCCAAGACAGATTTGTTGGAAGATCTTGTGGACGAGATAGAAATTGATACAACTCCCCAGAAAAATTCCATTCAGACATTACTAGGTGGCCCCTTCACCTTCCTGGGACAATACGAGGATGAAGGAACAGTTTTAATGGCACTGCGAGATTCTGTCGACGGATTAGATGATGGTAATGAATTCGGGGACGGAGGTCTTGAATTTGATGCCATGTCAATTAGACAACTTCGGGATCAATGTAAACAGTGTGGTATTGACACGACTGATATGGTAGAAAAGCAAGAACCGGTTGATGCTTTAAAGCACAAAGAAAAGAAAAGGCCTCCCATCAACCCGCACAGACTGCAACCTCCTCTGCATCGTTGTCGTGTCCGAGGCGATATAGTGATAGTAAGAGTTGCCGAAACAGATGAAGCACTCGATCAAGATGATGATGAGGAGAGTGATAAAGACGAAAACGATACCTACTCAGCTGATCATGCCACTTCATTAATTGGTGATTGTAACGAAAAGAGGGAAAAAAGCATTATTACTTACGAGAAAGATGAGGCCGACGGCGAGCTGGCAGAGAAAGAAACTGCTTCAGATATCATAGTAAAAGTGCCGTCCAATGATGAATTCTTCCTAAATTATACGAGAGCGGAATACTTGAAATTTGCAGCTCGAACAGACTTCAAGGCAGAAGAGCTTTTATTTAATGGCGAAGGAGAAGCTATCGATGAAAAAGAGGAAAATCGAGAGGCTGATAATGACAATAACGCAAATGAGCATGACGAGGATTTTCCGCTCGCCGATGCCGCTTTGGCAGAAATGACAGAAGAAGAAGAGAAGAGTGCCATGCTGAACATTGTCATGTCAGAATTGCTGCGAAAATTTAGAGAAGAAAACGAGCGGGGTGCAACTTCGCGAGAAGTTTTAGAGATCAGATCATCTGTCGCAGAACAATTGGAAATGGGAGGAGTCGCAACTTACGACGAAACTCAAGAAGCTACGGATAACGATCGAAAACGGGCACCCATACCGCCAGAAGGGGTAGCGCAAAAGCGTGTCAAATTTGATAGCAGCTTCAAGACGGAGATCACAGGCGAAGATGAAGAAACAAAAATTGAATGTGACACCGAGCTAGAGACATTCGAAACTCCTTCCAAGCGAACAGGAGCCGCAAGCAAACAATCAAAGGTCCAGCCTGAGGAATCAGGCGACGAAAAGCTTTTCGAGTAGTGTCTTTTGATTCGATTCAGGATGATAGAGCTGCAAACTATGTAATGTCACATCTCCGCAGACATTGCTTGAATTCTTGAACTTTAATATAAATTCTAGGAATGGGGGTATCACTGTACATTGAGAAACAAATTCGCTATCCAATTCGACCTCATTTATTTGTTTGACTTTTGCATCGCTTTCGTAGGCATTCTGCCTGTACTCGTCCGTGTGTAATCAGAGTATTGAAAGTGTTGTTGCTGGCAATCAGTATTATTACAATAATAACTACACTAGAGTAAGGATGACATCACCGTACTACTATTGAACTCAGGACAAAAAATATACTGGAAGCATTAGAGTCTCAAATCACTTTTTAAGTAGTTAAATGGACAGCTCTTGATGAGACATTTCCGCCCATTCATTACCTATTCATTGGAATCGGACGATCACTTAGTGAGCTAGAGGAAGGCTGACTTAACGTTTATGCAGTCATACAACTACTAGCTAGTACAGTAGTAAACACTAAATGACAAATATGGTGCAATGTCACATACTACCATAGTCCACCTGGGCTTATTTTGTTTCCATGGGATGAAGATTCCTATCAGATTGAAAAATAAAAAATACTCCGGAGTAGACGACTTGTTACTTTGGGCAAACTTTGTCGGCTAGTCAATCTCTGTCAGAGTTTTTGACTAGCTAGTACAGTAGTAAGTAAAATCGAAATAATCATCAATATAAAGAAATACGCATTGAGCGAGTGTGTGTGGTTGAAAGGATGGTAAGCCCCAAAATGTAGTTTCTTGTGGCTGTAAGCTGAAAGCAGATAAGCAAGGACACAACGATGAATTGCAACATAGCAAATTGCAACCAGACGGCTCTCCCTCATATAAGCACAATTTCGACTCTCTGTGTAAATAATATGATCAACTTCAAGATTCTCATAATATTTCTGATCGTCATGCACAACTTCAAAACCGTCGCTTCCTTTGTCCTTATTCTAAATTCTCAGTCCTCGTCAAAAAAGAAGGATCTATCACGAAGAAAGCGATCTCCTACTGCCCCAATTTTCCATCCGGAAGTCCAACAAAAGCTAGAGAAGGCATGGGAAGTGGCAGAGACGAAAAATGGTGCGCAAAATCTTTTTGATTTTATGATTGAAGATGCTTTGAAACCATGATACAATTGACAATTCAATTTCCCGACTGAATTTCACTGTTTCCTGCAATCATTTACAAAACATGAACTCGTCTGACCTTCCTCCTGGATTTCTGAACAGGAAGAGTAAGCGTTAATCAAGCCAAGCAAATTATGGAAGGGAAGCTCCAAATAAAGCTTGAATTGTCTGACTTTTGCGGACGCGAAACAATCGACCAGACGACATTCAATACATTTGCCGGTGATAAACTATTACAAAAGTCAAAAGCGCTGAAGGCTTTCAAAATATTTGATAGTCACGGCAAAGGGGTGGTAGTATTGGAGGATTTACAGCGTGTAGCTGCTGAATTGGAAGAGCCCGTGAATGTAGAAGAACTAGAAGAAATGATCCAAGAAGTTGACAGTAGGTGTGATGGGATGTTGACGCCAGAACATTTTGTCAAGATTGCCAGTAAGGTGGGTCTATGATGAAACGTACAGTAGCAGAATTTGTTAAAATCGTCAATTTCATGGTATTTTTGACTAAAATATTATGGCTTTTCGTAGTACATTATTTCCAGACGGACGGTTCAATAGAAACTACTCTACTAGTAGCTAGACTAATACTCGTACATCACTAACTATTGTTACTGCGTGATGACAGACACTCGGAATATTTTTGCGGAAACTGAGAGGATTCATCATCAATACAATAGAGATAAGCGTTGCTTGAACGTATACCCTTGCTTGCAAGAAGCAAAACCGAAACAGCTCGAAAGCCGATAACAAAAAATACATGAAATAATACGTGTTATTTTTGTCAGGTTTTGTCCAGTGGTCGAACTGGTTCGAGATTTTTTTGACCCAGACCAAAATAATAATAATAATAATAATAATAA
>Ga0100391_1003801_pt1 | contig 14960 bp, 15 predicted proteins | sample CryGeymeta201515_FD_81541 | JGI IMG/M metagenome (GOLD analysis project Ga0100391, IMG submission 81541) | Groundwater microbial communities from Crystal Geyser aquifers in Utah, USA - Crystal Geyser metaG 2015-15 | ecosystem: Environmental > Aquatic > Deep subsurface > Groundwater | place: USA...
ACTTCGGCATTCGGGCAGTTTTCCCTGGCACCTTTCTGGTAGGCCGGACTCATGTCGATGCTCACCTGCTCGATCTGTTCGGCCTGTGCCATGTGCTTAGGGAGTTCTGCGGCGAAACGGTCCGCCGCGTCGCGGAGGATAAAAACATGGGAGGGACGGCCTCCGTGCCGTCCGCCACCGCAGCCAAAGCTGGCAACCATTTCGGATGCGTCCACGCAGCAAGTGAGTCAACCGCCGATCTCAATGCCCGCAAATCCAAAGCCCAAACCTACTTTGCCAATCTCCTCAAGGCAACCGATCTCACCACCCACGCCCTCATCTGGACCGCCGGAGACTGCCCCGTCTGCGCCCCTCTCAACGGCACCACATACCCCACCGGCTGGACGACCCTGCCGCCACTGCATCACAACTGCGACTGTGTGATCGTGACCAGAGCGAAAAGCTAGACAGCCATTTCCCGAACGTGCGGGATCATCTGCATATCGACCGCATGGACATCTTCGGCCCGGAGCGTTCGCACCGCTACGGTCGCCCCGGCCATGGTCAAAAACTCCACTTCGTAAGCTTCACCACCTTGATGGATATGCACAACCACGCCGACATCACCCCGGTAAAGTCCGTCATCAGGCAGATCCCTGTTCAAGATCACATTAGTATGTTCTTCGATCATTTCTGAATAGGATAGGCGGTTATGAGTCTGGGTGCAAGTCCATCCGTATCAATCTGCCAGACCGTCCGAACCACAGGCGAGCGACCGTCCGGGCAGCGCAAGGGACCTTCGATTTCGTATTTCATGCCGTAGTCTGATCTAACTTCATTCAACACCGTATGCGCTTCAGCATGTCGCTTCAGAGCCGATGCCAGCTCTTGCCATTCGTCAGATCGGAACCCGCAGGAAAGGAAGAATCGCGCTTTCGCAGCCGCTGGCATACGCGAGGTGTTTAAAAGGTATTCCGTCACCTTCGGCTTCTCGACGATACAACTCTCTTTTCCCGGTAGTTCCATTGATCTGCATCATTTGGAAACTGTTGTTTTTGCCAATCAGAAATTGAGTGTCGCGCTCACCAATTAGCGTCCATTAGCGTGCATTCGCGGTTTCCTCAGCCAGAGTGAAACCCAGTCAAACCCAGTGAAACTGCCACTTTGCCCCATGCCCCACGCGGTGCCCAATGGCACCATGCCCGACACGCTCGACACGCTCGACATCACCGTCAACGCTTCGACCGCCGAGACCCTCAACCAGTTTCTCCAGGTCCAGCTGACCAAGGCCACCGAGGGCAATGACGACCGCCCCTTCTTCGACTTCAATCACGAACACCTAAACCACCATGTCCAAACTCACCCGCGAAAACGCCATCCTCCCATTCACGCCCGCCGTAGACCTCACCGGCAATGAAGGCTACGTCGTCCAGATCGAATCCGACGGCACGATTAGTCCCTTTCTGTCCAGCAGTGGCAAGCAGCCCTTCGGCCTCATCGTGCACGGCACCAACGTCGATGAAAAGACCTCCGTCGTGCCCCTGTCCGGCGGTCTCGCAGGCACCGTCAAAGTGAAAATCGCCAGCACAATCGACAACGCCGGACTACTGCTGGGAGTCCGCAGCGGCGGAGACCTCATTATCTCCACTCACGCCTCAGCGCTATTCATCTGCGCCCAAGCCCTCGAAACGGGCGTCGCTGGTGAAATGATCAAAGCCATCCAGGACGCCAAAACCGCCCTCATCGGCACCGGAGGCACCGCCACCACCGCCATCCTCGACGGCGTCAACGCCGCCGTCGGTATCCTGGTAGGCCTGGCAACGCTCGTTTATTTGGTCATCCGGATACGCAAGAGATTAAGAAGTAGGCACATACCGCCCATCCTTCTTCTCCATCTCCGGCAGCTCAACACCCTCCGGCACGATCCGCCAGAACGCATCCGCCTCCTCGACGCTCTTCAAATCAAGATAGTGCTTGCGGATCACGGCCTCGGAGTTGCCCGCCTGCAGCGCGGCATCACCGACCGAGCGGAAGGCCCCGACCGTCATTGAAATAAACGTGTGGCGAAGCACATCATGTCCAATCCCGAATTTGGTGCGCACTTCCCGCAGCAGTCCCTCCATATTCCGTATTGGGATCAGCGGATGTTCATCCAGAGGATACTTTTTTAACCAGAGCTTGAGATTGGGATGCATTTTGATCGTTCGCTTCTCATTAACTTTGGAGGCTTCAGGCTCGACCCGGATTACATCGGTATTGAAATCAATATCCTTCGGCTGGATCTTGCTAATTTCCCCGTTCCTCCAATCTGGTCGAATGCCTGCAAACAGGGTCAGGGCAAAGAAGGGGACAAAGAAGCCCGGCTTGCGGCGGGGTGTTTTCCGCTTTGAGCCGAGACTCCCCGTGTAGCTCTCAAGGAATTTCATCAATTCGGCAACGGTTTCGGTGCTTAAGGTCTCCGCCGTTCCCCGATAGCTACGAGTCTTGTGCTTGGGCAACTTGGCAATCGGGTTCTCTTTTAGGTAGCCTTGATCGATGCAAAACACACAGAAAGTATTTAGGTTGGCTCTGCGGTTGTTCCAGGTCTTCGGCGAGATATTACGACAAGGCTTCTTTCGGTTCTTTGGTTGGTCCTTCGGCTTCTCCAAGTAGTCCCGATAGTCATCTGTGGTCAGAGAGGAGACCACCCGATCCGGGAAGCACAGCTTCAGCCAATCGATCTCATTGCGTATGGCGCGGAACTGCATAGAAGAGACAAAGCACTTTAGGCAGTCTCGATCACGCTTTTTCAAATAAGCATCTGCGGCTTCCACCACCGACTTCTCTGCGTCTGGTGCCCGGTAATGCTGGAGGAAGTAATCCACCGCAAAACTGAGTGTCGAATCAGACCCCCGGCTTTTCAGTGTATTGACTGCGGTGACCGCATCACGTTTCTGCTCCGGGGTCAGGGTCGTCCAGATCGTGCGGCCCTCTGGGACGCTATTCAGGAACTCGACATCGTATTCCTGACGTTTCGCTACCGCTTCACTGCGAGTCTTGTAATTTTCACGGATACGCCTGCCATTCAGCGTTCCAGACAAGCGCCATGCTTTTTGGCCACTCGGATTATCGAACTGTGTGATTTTGAACTTAGATTTCGTCATTATTTGCCAGATTTGCCACTTGAAATTGGTAAATCCGGCGCGAATGTCCATAAAAAGGAATACCCAGAGTGGGGGTCGAACCCACACGCCCGAAGGCACCAGATTTTGAGTCTAGCGCGTCTGCCAATTCCGCCATCTGGGCATAAATGAGATGCAGTTAGTGCTGCCGGGAGCGGATTGCAAGATTTTGCTGCGGTGAAAGTAAAAATCATGCAGATAAAATGCCCTTGCCCGGGAGGCTATCTTTGCGCTTGCGGAGTGAGAACACAAACGGCATTAGAACTTTCATGAGTCGTTTTTCCCGCCGGGGACCTGGTCGCCAAGCCGGATTTACTCTAGTTGAGATTATGGTCGTGGTTGTGATTATCGGCTTGCTGGTAACCATGGCAATGCCGGCTTTTCAGAAGGTGCGCAACAATAGTCTGGCCAGCCGGGTTGCCAATGACTGAGCGGGTGGATGAGCTCCTTGACAACGGGAATCTGGGCAGTGGGATGTTCCGCCAGGTTGGCGGAAACGAATATATTTACATTCTGGCGCCGTAGGGCGCCGTCAACGTTAGCCCGAATGGCACTTAGTTAAGCGGCTTAATCGAAGGTAGAAGCGTGCTTCCAGCCGCTTATCCAATACACTAAGCGGCAGGATGCCGCTGCTACTCTGCCTTAACTAAGTGCCATTCACGTTAGCCCTGATAAATTCTCAGCAGTGCGTCAGCGATCTCGGAGGGGTTGCGGGCGATGGAGACACCGGCGTCTTCCATGGCGGCAAACTTGGCTTCGGCAGTGCCAGCACCGGAGGCGGAAACGATGGCACCGGCATGGCCCATGGTGCGGCCCTTGGGCGCGGAGGCACCGGCGATGAAGCCGGCGACGGGTTTTTTAACGTACTCCTTGATGTAGGCGCAGGCTTCTTCTTCCGCATTGCCGCCGATCTCACCGATCATAATGATGGCGTCGGTATCCGGGTCTTCGTTGAACATGCGGATGGCATCGGTCTGGGAGGTGCCGTTGATGGGGTCGCCGCCGATCCCGATACAGGTGGACTGGCCGTGGCCTTTTTGGGTGAGTTGCCAGACGGCCTCATAGGTAAGGGTGCCGGAGCGGGAGACCACGCCGACGCGGCCCGGCTTATGGATGTAGCCGGGCATGATGCCGATTTTGCATTCGCCGGGGGTGATGATCCCGGGGCAGTTCGGGCCGATCAAGCGGGTCCTGGTATTATGAAAGTAGAGGCGGCGGCGCACTTCCGCCATATCGCGGACCGGCACACCTTCGGTGATGCAGATCACGAGCGGGATTTGGGCCTCGATGGCTTCGAGGATCGAGTCGGCGGCAAAGGGCGGCGGCACGTAGATGACGGAGACATTGGCGCCGTGCTGTTCCACGGCCTCGGCCACGGTATTGCAGACGGGGACCTGGTTCTCCCACAGTTGGCCGCCCTTGCCGGGGGTGACACCGGCGACGACCTGGGTGCCGTAATCGATGCATTGCTGGGTATGGAAGGTGCCGGTCTTGCCGGTGATCCCTTGAACGACGAGACGCGTGTCTTTATTTACGAGAATACTCATGGGTCTATGGTCTGAAGTTGGAAAAATTTTCGGTTCGCGGGATTAGCCCTGGACTTGTTTAACGATGATCTGAGCGGCTTCCACCAGGCTGTCGGCCGGGGTGAGGGCCACGCCGCTCTCGCGGAGCAGTTTCTTACCCTCTTCGACGTTGGTGCCTTCCAGCCGCACGACCAGCGGCACCTTCATATCGACGTTCTTCGCGGCAGCGATGATGCCGCGGGCGATCACATCGCACTTCATGATCCCGCCGAAGATGTTGACCAGAATGCCTTCCACCTTGGGATCGGAGAGGATGATTTTAAAGGCGGCGGTGACCTGCTCTTCGTTGGCACCCCCGCCGACGTCGAGGAAGTTGGCCGGCTCGCCGCCGAAGCTCTTGATGATATCCATGGTGGCCATGGCGAGTCCGGCACCGTTCACCATACAGGCAATATTCCCGTCCAGCGCGATGTAGGCGAGGCGGTGCTTGGAGGCTTCGACTTCCTTGGGATCCTCTTCGTTGAGGTCGCGCAGCTGCTGGATGTCCGGATGCTGGAAAATGGAATTATCGTCGAAGGAGACTTTGGCATCCAGCGCGTAAATTTTGCCCTCCGGGGTGGTGACCAGCGGGTTGATCTCGACCAGCATGGCGTTCTTTTCCCAGAACATTTTGTAGAGTCCGGTCAGGATGCGGGCAAACTGTTTGACCTGCTCTCCGTTGAAACCCAGCTCGAAGGCGACGCGGCGGCAGTGGTGGTGGCGCAGACCCATGGTCGGGGAAATCGGGACCTTAATGATTTTTTCCGGGCTTTTCTCGGAGACTTCCTCGATATCCATCCCGCCCTCGGTGGAGGCGATGACGACGGACTGTGCGGTCTCACGGTCGAGCACGATGGCGAGATAATACTCATGCTCGATCTCGCAGGCTTCGGTAAAGTAGATGGTCTGGACCTTGCGGCCTTCCGGGCCGGTTTGCTTGGTCACCAGGGTGTTGTCGAGCATGCGGGTGGCGGCATCCAGCGCGGCGTTACGCCCCTGGCAGAGCTTGACGCCTCCCTGATAGCCATTGGTAAATGTGCCTTTACCCCGGCCACCGGCGTGGATTTGGGCCTTGACGACGATGGTCTCATCGGCGCCGAGGTGGGAGAGTGCGGTCTCGACTTCCCGCGATGTCTGGGCGGCATAGCCCTTGGGGACGGGGACGCCGTAGTCCTGAAGAAGTCGCTTTGCTTGATACTCGTGGATATTCATGATGGGTCGTTTGGTGTTTTTGACACGAAAATCAGGTTTCATGCCAAGGACTCACGGCTTGTGCAATCTCTTTCGTGTGCGATTCTAAAATTCATTTCGGTTCGAGCACAAAGCCGTCCTTGCTGTCCTTGACCAGCCATCCCTGGTCGAGCAGGGCATCGCGCAGGGCATCGGCGCGGGCGAAATCTCTGGCGTTTTTCGCCTCCCAGCGTTGCTGCGCGAGGGCTTGAATCTCTGCGGGTGCTGCGGATTTTGTTTCCTGGACGGTGAAGAGCCTGATACCGAGGGCGTAGAGCAGGCTGCCGAAGGCGTGCAACATGCTGCGTGCGCCTGCAGCGTCGAGCGCGGCGGCGGGGTTGGCCCCGAGCACGCCGAAGACCGCACCGAGGCAGGCGGCGGTGTTGAGGTTTTGGCGCAGGGCGTCCCAGGCCTTGGCGAAACGACCGAAGTCTGCCGGAGCGTCGGCGCGGATGTAGCTGTCGAGCGCGCTGCGGTCTTGACCGGTCTTTTCCAGCAGTGAGTCGGCGAAACGCTCCAGCTTGGTGAGGGCGCTTTGAGCAGCGTGCAGGCCGTCGAAAGTAAAGTTGAGCTGCTGCCGGTAGCTGCCGGCGATCAGGGTGTAGCGGACCACCATCGGGCTGAAGCCCTTTTCCCGCAGGTCGTCGAGGGTGTATAAATTGCCCAGGCTCTTCGACATTTTGGCTCCTTCGACCATCAGGTGGGCACTGTGGAACCAGTGGCGGCAGAAGTCGTGCCCGTGAGCGCATTCGGACTGGGCGATCTCGTTTTCGTGGTGGGGGAAGCAGAGGTCGATGCCCCCGCCGTGCAGATCGATCGTCTGGCCCGCGAAGGCGCTGTCCACCATGGCGGAGCACTCCAGGTGCCAGCCGGGACGGCCCTCGCCCCAGGGGCTGGGCCAATAGTTGTCGCCATCTTCGGGTTTGCGGGCCTTCCAGAGCGCGAAATCACTAACGGACTCGCGGTCGTATTCATCCGCGTCGTTGAGCGCACCGGCGGAGTTTTCCTGCTGGGTGCGCAGCTCGCGCTCCTTGAGCCGGGAAAGGCGGCCGTAGTTCTCGAAGGAGCTGACGCGGAAGTAAACCGAGCCGTCCCCGACGGCGTAGGCGTGGCCCTTTTCGATCAAGCTTTCGATCAGGGCAATTTGCTGGGGGATGTGCTCGACTGCGCTGGGCTCCAGGCAGGGAGGGCGCATATTCAGGGCCAGGCAGTCGGCGTGAAATTTGTCGGTCCAGTAGGTGGTGAACTCTGCCAGGGTTTTACCCCCGGCCTGCGATTGGCGGATGGTTTTGTCGTCCAGATCGGTGATATTGCGCACGTGCCGGACCCGGATGCCATCGACTTCCAGCACGCGGCGCAGCACGTCCTGAATCAAAAAAGTGCGGAAATTGCCGATATGCGCCGGCCCGTAAACTGTAGGGCCGCAGCAGTAGAAACGCAGAGGCTCGCCTGCTGCGGGTTCGAGCGTTTTGATGGATCGGCTGAGGGTGTCGTAGAGTTGGACGGACATTAGAGTTGGGAAGGTAAACGGCTGGAAGTTGGCAGGTAAAAGTTAAAAGGTGAATTTTTTAATTTCACTCTTACTTTTAAACCGTCACGCTGTGGGGCATGGCTGAATGCTTCAAACTAGATCTCATCCGGCGGCCCCGCCGTCTGCGGCGCACGGCTGCATTGCGTACGCTGGTCAACGAAACCGCGCTGCAGCCGGGTCATTTGATACAACCTCTGTTTGTGATCGACGGTGCAGGTCCGCCCGAGCCGATCGGGTCGATGCCGGGCCAGTTCCGGCGCCCGATTGCCGCGCTGGTGGAGGAGTGCCGCGAACTTGCCGGGCTGGGGATTCCGGCGGTGGCGTTGTTTCCGAAGCTTGATGCCGCAGTCAAATCCGAGGATGGACGCGAGGCGTTGAACCCGGGGACGCTGGTGCTGCGCGCCATCCGGGCGATCAAGCAGGCGGTGCCGGGACTCGCGGTGATTACCGATCTGGCGCTGGACCCCTACACCACGCACGGGCACGACGGGCTGTGGGATGCCGCAGCGCAGGATCTGGCCAATGATCCCACCGTCGAAGTGCTGTGCGAAATGGCGGTGCTGGCGGCCGAGGCGGGTGTCGATCTCGTGGCCCCCTCGGATATGATGGACGGGCGTGTCGCTGCAATTCGGGCAGCGCTCGACGGGAATCGCCACGATAAGACTGCGATCCTGGCGTATTCGGTGAAATTTGCCTCGGCTTTTTACGGGCCTTTCCGGGATGCGGTCGGCAGCTCTGCGAGTGCCGGGACGCAGCACCTCGACAAGCGCAGCTATCAACTCAATCCGGCCAACCGGCGCGAGGCGCTGACGGAAGCCGCACTCGACGAGCAGGAGGGGGCCGACATCCTGATGGTGAAGCCGGCCGGGCCTTATCTCGACATCATCCGGGAGGTGCGCGGGGCGACGGAACTACCGCTGGCGGCGTATCAGGTATCCGGCGAGTATGCGCAGATTCATGCCGCTGCGGAGCGTGGCTGGCTGGATTTGGAACGCTGTCGGGACGAATCCCTGTTGGCGATCCGCCGTGCAGGCGCGGACATGATTTTGACCTATTTTGCGAAAGACGTGGCGCAGGTTGCTGCGGCTCCGCATCGCTCTCGCGCTGCGGCTACGGGTGAACAGGATGCGAAAATATTGTAGCGGGGCGGCGAAAGCCGTTGCGGTTGCGGTGTGGGAGGGGCGAGGGTGTTGGGCTGGTGCTGCGGCACCGCATCGCTGTCGCGCTGCGGCTACGGCTGTCGCGCTGCGGCTACAGGTGGGCGTTTGTAGTGAAACGCTTTTTATGCTCCCGCGAGACAACGACGTATTTTTCAGCCATCGCCTTGAGCCCCGAACGTTCTTCGTCGGTGAGGGCCCGCACCACTTTGGCCGGGCTGCCCAGCACCAGCGAGCCTTCCGGGACGCGGGTGCCTTTGGTGACGAGGGCGCCGGCCCCGACGATCGATTGCCGCCCGATGGTGGCTCCGTCGAGCACCGTGGCCTGCATGCCGATCAGGCACTCGTCACCGATGTCGCAGGCGTGGATCATGGCGGCATGGCCGATGGTGACGTAGGCACCGATACGGACCCCGAAGTCATCCGCCAGGTGGACGATGGTGCCGTCCTGGATGTTGGAACCTTCGCCCACATCGATGGTATTGATATCGCCCCGCAGGACAGCGTTATGCCAGATGCTGGAGTTCTTGGCCAGAGACACCGCTCCGATCACGACGGCCCCGCTGGCGATGTAGGCGGAGGCGTCGATCGCAGGCTTCTGGTCGAGGAATTTTGCGATACGTTCTGCTGTCGTCATGCCAGTCACAGTCATGGGAGGTCCAGCCGGGTTCCGGTCCTATACCCGGCCTAGATTTTATCCACAATGGCGTCGGCGAGGCCGTATTCGATGGCTTCTTTTGCGGTCATGTAGAAGTCGCGGTCGGTGTCTTTCTGGATTTTTTCCAGCGGTTGGCCTGAGCTCTGCGACAGGATCAGGTTCAGCTCATCGCGCAGGCGCTCCATTTCCTTGGCCTGGATATGGATGTCCACGGCCACGGCGATCATTTGGCCCGAGATCAGCGGCTGGTGAATGAGCACCCGTGAGTGCGGGTAGAGCAGGCGTTTGCCTTTATCCGCGCCGCAGAGGAGGATTGAGCCCATGCTGGCGGCCATACCGGTGACGACGACTTTGATGGGCGAGCGGATCAGCTGCATGGTATCGTAGATCGCCATGCCGGCCGTAATCGAACCACCGGGCGTGTTAATGTAGAAAGTGATTTCCTGCCCCGGATCTTTGGTCTCCAGGTAGAGCAGCTTTTCGGTGACATCGCGGGCGGATTTATCACTGACCTCGCCCCACAGGAAGACCTTGCGCTCGTTCAGGAACGTTTCCTGAATCTTGTTCGGATTCTCTTTTTCGTCTTTGGATTTTTCTTTTTCGGACATGGTAATTGATTTGTTGGTATTTAACTCTAGCAGAGCACAGGTTAATGAACTTTCAAGCTGCGCGAGCTTTAGTTGACTTCAATCTTATTCACGCGGCATGCGTGACGTCCGCCCTCGAACTCGGCGTCCAGCCAGGCGGCGACAATTTTCAATGCCAGCGCCTCCGGCACCGGGCGTGCCCCGATGGCGATGCAGTTGGCATTGTTATGTTCTTTGGTCAGCCGGGCCGACCATTCATCCCAGCAAAGCCCGCAGCGGACACCCTTCACTTTGTTGGCGACGATCGCTTCCCCGTTGCCGCTGCCACCCAGCACGATGCCGCAATCCGCTTTGCCGCTGGCAACGGCCTCGGCGGCCGGGCGGACGAAGTCGGGGTAATCACAGGAGGCTGCGGAGTCGCAGCCACAGTCGAGCACCTGATGCCCGCGCGCTTTGAGCAGGGCAATAATCGGTGCCTTGAGTGGGTAACCGGCATGATCGGTGCCGATGGATACGGTGAGTGATTGAGCGGCCATTTTTGTTAGCAATGGCAGAGTAAAAGTGAAAGTGAAGGTGAAAGTGCTTAAATTTGAGCTGGCAGCTTGTTTCGGCCGATGGATGCGGCTCGCTGGAAAGCGCAAACGCTTGCCGCGCGAGCTTGAGTCGGCCCTATTTGACGTAAGGCCTTACTGTTCGGCCTGGATGCGGTAAAATACGCTATGATGTGGATGTTCCGGTATCGGCATCCTTAGTTCTGTGCGGCCATAGACGGTCTGGATGGTTTCCCATGGGCCGTTGAGCAGGTCGGTGGTCTGTTGGAGATGGTAAATCGGCGCATTCCGGTCCCAGCGGAAGTGGAGCTCGCCGGTGGCGGCTGTGCTGAGCGCCGCCTGAAATGGCGGCGGTTTGGACACGGTGGCGCTAAAGCTGCCGTCCAGCGAGCCAAGCGCATCCGGATCGCCGATAGCCCCGAAGGACGCAGTTAACAGCCCACCAGCAGGAATTTCGTGCGGCGCACCATTCCAACTGTGTTTCTGCAGAAGGATACGACCATCCGGCAAGGCCTCCATTCCAAAATCACCCCACATGCCGCTGATTTCAAATGCGCCTGGCGTCCAAAATACGCTCCAGTCTTCAACCGTCTGCTCGCTGTTATTGCGAATGCGAATTTGCCACTGGAATCCGGTTGGGCGGGAACCGGGACTCCAAATATCCGTAGCGACGATCTCCAGCTCCACGCCCGCCACTTGCTGCTGCCGCTGCTGCACGCGATCAAAGACTGTAGCAGGTGCCGGGTAGTGCAGTGCCCGGTTGCCCACCGACCGGAAATGCCCCTTAGAGAAAGCGTTGCTTATCGCGGCGCTGGCGGGCACGGGCGGGTAGGTGTCCGGGTTCAGCATACCGGATGCCGCTGCTTCACCTGCCGGCAAGGGGTGGCGCATCCAGTTCACTGCTTTGCTGATCCCCACCACCCAAACGTTTGGTTTTTGCAGCGCCCATGCCAGGAATTCGTTGAGGGCATCCACATTGTCCTGTTGCGGCGCGGCAGGACTTCCCAGCCAGGTTGCTGCGTGCAGCCAAAGAGCCAGCGGCACCCGGTTGCCTTCGTAGCGATGCAGGAAATTATCTTTGAACAGTTGTACCAGTGATGCCCGCGTGCCGACCGGATCCATTTCTTCCGGGTGTCGGCTACCGTCGCGCTCATACAGCAGCCACATCGGGACCTCCATCAGCTCCGGCAGGCTCGATGCGGGGCCCGTCCCGGTCCAGAGTGTCTGTTGCAAACCCTCGTGCAGGGTGTAAGGCCAGATCATTTCCGCCGGGGAGAGGCTGAATTTTCCAAGAGGCTCGCTGACGGATGTGCTGTAGTCAAAGCCGAGGGCATACAGGGCCTCATAAGTGGCTGCGTTGTAAGCGAGAAAAGGTGCGCGGAAGCCACGAATCTCCGCGAGGGGAATGCCCGCCAAACGGTGCAAGGCCTCCCGGCAGCCTTCGATCTCCCGCACCCATGTGATGAAGTCCGTAGCGGGCCCGGTAGTGTGGGTGATGGTGTGCGTCGCTATTTCGTGCCCGGCTGCATGGAGTTGATGCACCAGATAATAGTCCGTGTAGTCCGTGCTGACAAAAAAAGTGAAGCCGACCGGTGATCCGTCCGCATGCTGGTGTTGCGAAATTTGACCGACCATTGCGTAGATGTCCGGATTCACCGCATCGTCAAAAGTTACAAAAATAAACTGAGGAATATCCTCTCGCGCCAGATTGCCCGGAGCATGCGTGGCCACAGGGATAATTTCTGCCGCCAAGCTCAGACCTATGCCGAGAAGTCCCACGGAAATAAACTGAGGCACCGCTTTTATAACTTTGTTAAAAGTTAGGTTAAGTAGCCGGCGAGTCAAAGCAATCTTAAACGGGTGTCTAATAAAATGTTAAACTCGTCATAATGACGGCATGGATGGCAGAGGACTGCCATGGCGGCATGGATGGCAGAGGACTGCCATGACGGTATGGATGGCAGAGGACTGCCATGGCTACATGGATGGCAGAGGACTGCCATGGCTACATGGATTACATCAAGGCCGTCCAGCGAGCGTTGCCCGTCGCGCTTGCGCTCCATCCATGGGAAGATTCCCAGCTTGCTTAAAAAAGGATCGGTTCCAGATTGGGCGTATTGGGGTCGGGCTTTGCCGCCGCCGCTGCAATCAGCGGATACCTGTATTCATCGCCGCTGAAGTTGCGCATGATGATGGCTTCGTCGGTGACTTGCTTAACATATTCGGGATTGATCGGCACCTTGCCGCCACCGCCGGGAGCGTCGATCACAAATTGCGGGATGGCGTAGCCGGTAGTGTGCCCGCGCAGTGACTGGATGATCTCGATGCCCTTGCGCGGATCGGCGCGGAGGTGGGCGCTGCCGGTGATCAGGTCGCACTGGTAGAGGTAGTAGGGCCGCACCCGCATCATCAGCAGGCGGTGAATCAGTGACTTCATCGTGCTACTGTCGTCGTTGATGCCCTTGAGTAGCACCGACTGGTTGCCGATCGGCACCCCGGCAAAGGAGATGCGTTCACAGGCGGCCCGCAGATCGTGGGTGCACTCGCGGGGGTGATTGACGTGGATACTCATCCAGACCGGCCCGTGTTTTTTGAAGATTTCGCAAAGCTCTGCGTCGATCCGCTGCGGTAAAAACACCGGAATGCGGGAGCCGATGCGGACGAATTCCACATGCGGGATCTTGCGCAGTTCGCCCAGCAGGTAGTCCAATTTGCGGTTGGACAGCAGCAGGGGATCGCCACCGCTCAGCAGCACGTCGCGAATCTCCGGGGTGTTGCGGATATATTCCAGCCCGCTCTCGAACTCGGGGTGAAAATTGTAGTCCTGCGCGTTGGAGACCAGTCGGCTGCGGGTGCAGTAACGGCAGTAGGCGGCACAGCGGTCGGTCACCAAAAACAAGACACGGTCAGGGTAGCGGTGCACGATGCCGTCAACCGGCTTGGTGTCTTCCTCGCCCACCGGGTCCAGCATCTCCTCCGGCGCGGTATGCATCTCGCCGCTGCGCGGGATCACCTGGCGGCGGACCGGGCAGTCCGGATCGTCGCGGTCAATCAGATTGAAAAAGTAGGGCGTGATCGCCAGCGCCAGTTTCTTATTTGCAAACAGGCAACCCGCGCGCTCTTCCGGCGTCAGCTCCATCTGCGCCTCCAGTTGCTCGAGCCGGGTCAGGCGATTTTTCAACTGCCATTTCCAGTCGTTCCAGTCTGCGGCAGGCACATCGGCCCAGAGGCCCTGGCCCTGATGCCACTTTTCGAGAGAGTCGTGTGGATACATAATACTTTTAGTTGACGCATAGAGCTATTGATATACTTAAATATGTCAATGACTTCGGCGGAAACTAATTTGGATCTGAATACGCTTGCCAAGCAGCTGTGGGCGATCGGAGACCCGCTGCGGCTGGAAATCCTGCGCATCCTGCCGGCCGAGCCCAACTGCGAAACGGCCTGCAACGTCTCCAAAATTGCCGAGCGGATCGGCCTCTCGCAGCCCGCCACCTCGCATCATTTACGGATTTTGCGCCAGGCGGGCATTGTCACCAACCGCAAAATGTGCCGCGATATGATCTATTGGGTCGATCTGCAAGCCAGCGGCGAGGTCTGCCAGAGCCTGCGGGAGTTGCTTGGCCAGGGCGGCTGCGGGTAGCGGATCGGCGATAGACGCACCGGTGGCAGGGAGAGGGGCAGCGGACCATCCCGGTCAGCACGGGCAGGCGATAATTCGGTCATTCACTTGTGCCGCTTCTTGACATCAGGCGCTCTTTTTTAAACATCGGATACACGAGCACGACTCTGGACATTTATCAACCAAGCACCTGTATCATATAATATGCGATTACGAGTCACCCAATACGGCGAGCCCGTCCTGCGTGTAGCAGGTGCCCCCGTGACGGAATTCAACGCCGGGCTGGTGCAACTCGCCAGCGACATGGTCGAAACCATGCATGACGCGGAAGGTATCGGTCTGGCTGCGCAGCAGATTGGCGAGGCCCTGCAGCTGTGTGTCGTGGATGTGCGCCCGCCCGAAGGCAGCGATGTTACCTTCAACTACCGCTTCGATGGCCGCCAGCCGCCGCTCGACCTCTTCATGCCCGTGGTGCTCTGCAACCCTAAGATCACCATTATTGATCCGGTCGAGGAAGTTTACGAAGAAGGCTGTCTCTCCTTCCCCGGCGTGAACGGCAAGGTCGTCCGTCCGATCGGAGTGCGCTGCGACTTCCAGGACGCACAGGGCAACCCGCACTGCATCGAAGCCGACGGCCTGCTCGGTCGCTGCATCCTCCACGAGGTCGATCACCTTAATGGCGTGCTCTTCATTGACCGGATGGCTAAGCGCGATCTCAAGAAAAACGAAGCCAAAATCAAAATGCTAAAACGCGAGTCGCGGGAGCTGCATGGGTGCATAACAAATTTTTTCTTTGATTGATTTTATCTTTATTTTGCGCTTGAAAATGTCTAGCAGTTAGACATTTTCTATATGGATGACTAATCCAAAAAGCAAAAGAGCATCCTGGTTAAAGCAAATGGGCGAAATCGAGACGATG
>Ga0100391_1003833_pt1 | contig 14905 bp, 9 predicted proteins | sample CryGeymeta201515_FD_81541 | JGI IMG/M metagenome (GOLD analysis project Ga0100391, IMG submission 81541) | Groundwater microbial communities from Crystal Geyser aquifers in Utah, USA - Crystal Geyser metaG 2015-15 | ecosystem: Environmental > Aquatic > Deep subsurface > Groundwater | place: USA...
TGTGTCTTTTTCAACAACAACAACACCCTTCCTTCCTTGACAAAAGCTACTAGAACACAAGCTATAGATCATCAAATTACATCAACAGTAGCTTAAAATCTCTGCAACAACAGTAGCTAACAGTCTGTTGTAGTTATCTATCTATATTTGGAGAGATACAGAATTAGAAGCCTATTTTACAAAAAAATTACCAAAACACTAGATGGCTGCCTGTTAAAGCAACAGGAGCAACAGGAGCCACAAGCGACAAATACTGGAGCTACAGGAGCCACAAGCAACAGATAGTGGTACTGGAGACACACACAACAGATACTGGAGCCACTGGTGGAGCCACGAGCGACGACAGGAGATACAGGAGCCACAGGACGAGACGACAGGAGATACCGGAGCCGCGAATGACAGATACAGGAGACACGAACGACAGGAGATACTGGAGCCACCGGAGCCACAAGCGATCAAACCCGGAGCCACGAATGACAGGAGATACAGATACTACCGGAGCCACGAGCGACGGGAGATACTGGCGGAGACTGGAGGAGCGAGACGACAGATGATACTGGTGCCACGAACGACAGATACTGGAGCCACGAACGACAAAGCCAATACTGGAGACTGGAGCAACAGATACTGGAGACTGGAGCTATGAACGACAAAGCCAATACTGGAGCCATGAACAACAACAGCAGATACTGGAGACTGGAGCCATGAGCAACAAGAGATCGATACTGGAGCCACAGGCGACAGGAGACAGTACTACGAGGGCTCCAGGCTCCAGTAGTATTTGTCGTTTGTGACTCCAGGATCTGTCGTTCATGGCACCAGTATTTGTCGTTCCCTCATGGCTCCAGTATCTGTTGTTGCTCAGTATCTGTCGTTTGTAGCTCCTGTGGCTCCGGTATCATCTGTCGTTTGTGGCTCCGGTAGTGGCTGCGGTGCACCAGTACTGCCACTAGTATATTCTGTCGTTTATGGCTCCAGTATCTGTTAATCGCTTGTGGCTCCAGTCTTCAGTATCTGTCGATCGCTTGTGGCTCCAGTAGTATCTGTCGTTCAGCATGGCACCAGTACTATCTGTTGTCTTGTCGTCCTGTGGCTCCAGTCGCGGCTTCAGGCTCCAGTACTATCTGTCATCTTGTCGTCTTGTGGCTCCAGTGGTGGCTGTCGCTCCTGTTGTGGCTCTAGTATCATCTCCTGTCGTTCGTGTCTCCAGTATCTGTCGTTTGTGGCTCCAGTGGTTGTCGCTCCAGTTTCCAGTATCTGTCGGTCGCTTGTGACTCCAGTATCTGTCGTTCGCGGCTCCAGTCTCCTGTATCTTCCGATCGCTTGTGGCTCCAGTGGCTCCAGGATGTCGCTCATGGCTGTCGTCGTCTGTGGCTCCAGTATCTCCTGTCGTGCGTGTCTCCAGTATCTCCTGTCGTCATCATGGCTCCAGTGGCTCGTCCAGGCTGTCGTTTGTGGCTTCGGTAGCTCCTGTTGCTTGCTTGTGGCTCCAGTATTGACCTGCTGTTGTTCATGGCTCCGGTATCTGTCGTTCTTGGCTCCGCTTGTGGCTTCAGCAGTATCATCACCTGTTGCTAGTGGCTCCATTCTTGGTTGTCGTTCGTGGCTCCAGTATCTGTTGGCGTTCATGGCTTCAGTCTCCAGTATCTCCTGTCGTTCATGGCTCCACCAGCCAGTATCTGCTGTCGCTTGTGGCTCCAGTACTTAGTATCTGTCGATCGTTCCTGGCTCCAGTCTCCAGTATCTGTCGTTCGCTCATGGCTCCGGTTTCTCCTGTATCTGTCATTGGCGGCTCCGGTATCTCCTGTCGTCTCGTCCTGTGGCTCCTGTGGCTCCGGCAGTGGCTCAAGTACTATCTAATGTCACTTCCTGTGGCTCCAAGCTGTCGCTCCTTCCTCCTGTGGCTGCCATGGTCGTCTTCCCTCCTGTGGCTTTAACAGGCAGCCATCTAGTGTTTTGGCAATTTTTTTGTAAAATAGGCTTCTAATTCTGTATCTCTCCAAATATAGATAGATAACTACAACAGAGTGGTAGCTTGTATGTTTCTAGATATTTGTCTAGTTGTAAGTAATGGAATTGGTGTCTTATTGATGAAGATATGACTATGTTTGTCAAGTTGTTGTTGTTCAAAAAGACACACACACTTTTTTTTTTTTTTTTTTTTTTGTGATTTCTTTTTGCCAGGTTTTTTGCAAAGTGCTGTATTAAGACAGGCTCTTCCAATAGATCAGATCAGAAGATATTATTGGTACCATGTCAGTATTGTGATCCGTGACCAAGGGATCGATTATTTCTAGATGGATAGTCTAGAAGTATTTGTGTTATCAGGCACCAGAAACTGCAGGTTAAGTTTTGTTCGCGATTCTCCTCCTCCATCCTCAGACCACGACATGATTATTCAGGGATCCAAATTTAAACTATTTAAACTCTCTTTGACAAATAAAAAAACTACTACTGGAGTAGTACTACCAGGTACTGTAGAGTAGTACTGTACCACAGCCAGTAGTACACCAGACAGTGAGGCAGGATGAATAGAACTCAGTAAAAAATAATAGAGCAACAACATCATAGTAGTAATAATAATATCTTCAGTTTTAGTTAACGAGAAATCCACCACAGGAAGAAACGAAAAACGAAACCAACCAAAAAAAAAGAGATAGAATCGAATAAAAATAAAATAAAATAAAATAACATGACAGGACCGCACGGTAGTAGCTCTGTGGTCAAGGTAGCGACGTGTAATCTGAATCAGTGGGCGTTAGATTTTACCGGTAATCTCGAACGGATCTGGCAGAGCTGTCGGGAGGCTCAGACTCAGCACTGTGCGTACCGACTCGGTCCGGAATTAGAAATTTGTGGTTACGGCTGCGAAGATCATTTCTTCGAACAGGATACCTTTGCTCACTGTTGGGAAAGCTTAGTCGAATTGTTGGAGCGTGGTGCCAGCGACAATCTGTTGTGTGATTTTGGTATGCCAGTGTTATTCGGTGGAGCCAGGTACAACTGTCGGATCTTGGTCAAAGATCGACACATTCTACTGATTCGTCCTAAATCGTCCATGGCCGATGGTGGAAATTATCGTGAATCACGATACTTTACAGCCTATCGCAACAACAACAACAACAACAACAACAACAACAACTGCTTGGAAACCTTACTGTTACCACGCATATTTCAACAGAAATTTCAACAATCCTCGGCTCCGTTTGGTACGACGTATGTTCAGTTTTCGGACGGTGTATCGATTGGTTGTGAATCCTGTGAAGAACTGTGGACACCGCGGGCCACACATATCGATCTGGCCTTGAGGGGTGTCGAAATTATTGGTAACGGTTCGGGAAGTCATCACGAACTGCGTAAACTAAATCAGCGATTAGAACTGATCGTATCGGCGACGCGCAAGTGTGGTGGTGTTTACTTGTATGCCAATCAACGTGGCTGTGATGGTGGACGATTGTATTATGATGGTGGAGCCCTGATTGTATGTAATGGACAAGTACTGGCACAGGGAACTCAGTTTGGAGTGAACGATGTCGAAGTCGTTACAGCTACGGTAGATTTGGACGATGTCCGATCCTACCGAGCATCTATTCCTTCGTTTGGTATTCAAACTGCGCACAACCACAACAACAGCAATACGCACAATTTTGTCGATTGTCCTAATTCTCATTTGATTCCGTACGACGATCCATCGAATGATTTATTGATGCCCAGCCTGCCGACGGAATTGAAGCTCCATTGCCCCGAAGAAGAGTGCTGTTTGGGCCCTGCTTGCTGGTTGTGGGATTATCTGCGTCGATCTGGTGCTGCTGGATTCTTTTTGCCGCTTTCGGGTGGAGCCGATTCATCGTCGGTGTGCGCCATTGTCGGTGCCATGTGTCATCTGGTCTTCGAGGCAGTTCAGTCGGATCCCACAGGCCCAGTGGCTGCTGATTGTCGAAAGGTGTGTCGCGTGGAAGATGAGACGTGGTTGCCCAGTAGTTCACAAGAATTAGCCAATTATATCCTTCATACCACGTTTATGGGAACCGAGAATTCATCCGAAAAGACATTGTCGCGTGCCAAGCGATTGGGAGAAGCCGTGGGATCGTATCATTTGTCCATCAAGATTGATTTAATGGTAGAAGCAGTCGTCAAAGTCTTTACCATGACAACGAAGAAAACACCAAAATTTTCTGTGCACGGTGGAACCAACGCTGAAGATCTGGCCTTGCAAAATATTCAAGCCCGTCTTCGTATGGTGACTGCGTATCTCTATGCCCAATTACTTCCATGGGTACGTGGAAGATCAGGATTCTTACTAGTCCTAGGAAGCGCGAATGTTGACGAAGGATTGCGTGGATATATGACCAAATATGACTGTTCTTCGGCAGATTTGAACCCGATTGGGGCCATATCCAAAGGCGACCTAAAGCGAATGCTGATATGGGCTTCAGAAACGTACCAAATACCAGTGCTCGGCGAAATTGCAGGCGCGCCACCGACAGCGGAGCTAAGACCTTTGGCAGATGGCGCTGATGCGTCCGCAGAGCATTCTCAGCTAGACGAGGAAGAAATGGGCATGTCATATGAAGAACTCGGTCTGTTCGGGCGATTGCGCAAGCTTTCACGGTGTGGACCTGTTTCCATGTACGTAAATTTGTTTCTGTTGGGCGAAGCTTAACTTTTTTCCACGCAAGTACAGCTCACCTACTTCTACGGACTCTTTCTATTAAACAGGTATCGTAAACTAACTGTAACGTGGCAGCATTTACCTCCGCGAGAAGTGGCGGACAAAGTCAAGCGGTTCTTCTTTTACTATTCTGTCAATCGTCACAAGATGTGCACCATCACACCCGCCTACCACGCAGAAGGCTATTCGCCGGACGACAATCGTTTTGATTTGCGCCAGTTCTTGTACAATGTCAAGTGGGATCGACAATTTTCGGTCATTGACCAGCTCGTAGAACGGCGAGAACAAAGCCCGGATGAAACATCCGAAACGATGACTCTCTAGGCGTCTGGTTCCTACTTGTGCCTAATGGAGACGACGTTCCGTAATATTGGCTCAATTTTCGTGAATATTATTATAAACCCAAATACCGTAGAATGATGATTCCTACGCTACAAAAGGTTTTTCTGAGTCGAAATTTGGCGAAACGTGTCTTCCTTTTTGGTGCAAATTGTGAACAGGAATATCCCTATGGTGCCGCACTAGACGATATAAAGTGGGGGTACTATCAACGGAGTGTCGGACGACAAGACAGACGAGCGCTGAGATGTATTACCTACCAGAAACGAAACTATTGGGATAAAATGTAAAAAGAAAAAAGATTTATAGGATCTTATAATGATATTATGTATTGTATTCTAGGAGTACGTTTTTTCGTGTTGGGGTATTGTATTCGCAAGAAATCTGATAACTATGGACGAGACGGTCCAAGCTTTTGTATCAGAACAGAACTTTGCCATCCCGAATGTAGGCCACCCAATCGAACGATGCACCAAGTTCACTGCAACTGTTGTTTCTCGACGTTCGTGTCCTATTGTGCGCGTCCACGGAAGCACGCAAACGTTCGGTCCCTGTCGTACTGGATCGACTCAATTTACGACGGACTTTTTTAGTAGTAGTAGTAGTAGTAGAACGGCACCCCTTTCCTGGCCACGGCTCATCTGAAAGCGATAACAAGGGCACAGACATGCTTCCTTTTTCCTTGGCACTCATCTTCTTGTTCGTCTTGGGACTTTTACTTTTACCAGCTTTCCTGGCGGATCTTCGGACCGTACTACCATTGGCGTCGTACAAGATTACAGGAATTCCTTTAGGTACGTCCTCGGTGGACTTGGAACGGTTGATACGACGTGTCTTGGACACGACATGCTTCCCAACTTCGTTGGACGTCGTGGCCGAGTAGGTGCGTCTCGGGAGCGGCTTGCTTTTGTTGTGGTGATTATTATTACCGAGGTCACTATCAAAACGCATGGACGACCAGGCATTGTCCGACACAATCTCAATTGTAGCGACCGAGGGAGTAGGTTTTTCCGCTCCGGCAGTGTCATCATCGGCTCCACCTCGTCGTCGTCGTCTCAATGAGAGTGGTGGAATCACATCAGTTGTTGTTGTCGGACAAACAGCTACCGAATCGAATCGAACGGACTGACCATCATCATCATAATCATCACTGTTCTCGTCGACAATAGCATCCAACGGAGGCATCATGTCATCATCCTCGTCGTATGTGTCGTCCTCATCGCCTTGAAGACAAAGGGAGGGATAAAGAAAGGAATGGGGAGTAGCATTACCAATCGAGGACCCCAAACCACGGCTACCGGTAGTATTGGTATCACCTCCCGTGTCGTCAACTTCTTCTTCTTCCGTGTCTGATAACATATCGTCAATCAGGTATTCGTGCCACGCCATACGACTCTCACGAGACGAAGCGGTGGAATGACGTCGTCGTCGTCGACGTTTTTCAGTACTCTTGGCACTTGCCATGCTAAGCGTTGATACGGTTGATTCCTTTCTTTGCAAGGAATCAGGAGGAGGAGGAGGAGGAGGAGAAATGTCTTGATCGTCTTCTTCGTCACTGTCATTCTGACCTTGGTCTTCAAAGACCTCAATGACGTCGTCGGATGTTTCGAAAATGCTTTCCGAGAGCAGATCCAGACTACTACTAGCGGTGGAGATGAAAGGCGAACGATGAGAGGCCAGTGCCATATCTGTATTGTGAAAGGTTAAACCAACATCAGCCTCGATGGTATTATCCGATTGTTGACGACTTTGACGACGGTGCTGGGAAAAGACAGGATCTAGCGTAAGAATTGAAACCAAACTACCATTGTTGTTGCTACGACTACTACTGCTGCGGCTACTGCTGTGGATAGTTGCTGCGGTTGTAGTACGACTGATCGATGGCGGAAAGCAATCATTCAGATTCAAATCGTCGTCGTTGGCGTTAGCGTCATCATCATCGTCGTCGTCGTCATCGTCATTGTCACCGAAAGAAAGAAGACTAGAGACGTCAGTGATGCCCCAGCGAGCAGTAGCAACATACTGTGGTGGCGGAGCATAATTGCGCATCCAAGCAATAACTGGAGCATCCTCATCACGATCTTCATTCGAGTTTTTCTTCTTGTTTTGCAATGTCATTTCAAGAATGGTACTGTGTTGTTGTGGTTGGAAAGGAGGAGAGTCAACAGCGTTGTTGTTCGTAAGAGAAACACGCTGCATACTCTACTGTTAGTTCTATTACAAAAAGTGAATTTTTGTCTGTTGTTTCTTTCCAAAAATGTGTGAGCTTGACTGAAAGTGAATGGCTTGCAAATTGGACCACACAAAATAAAACCGAGGAAGGGCACAACAACAATGACTCTGGTTTATGGTTGGACTACCACGTGTATCAGAGACATCTATGTAAGCTCTTCCTGTCGTCTACAGTAGTAGAAGATACTTGGATATCATATTCAATTCGAACATCACGTTAAAAAAAAACACAATAAGATGTGATCTTGAGTTTGGAAGAAAGAGCAACGAAGAAGTAGTCATTTTGAGGAATAGTGTGTTCCGAAATGACTGTTCTCGAAGTAGAAAAAAATATACGGTAGACAAACATCAACACACATTTTTGGTGCCTTCCAAAAGTTTTTAGCAACCGACTTTTTCTCCCCTTCTCATCCTCGTCGTCATCTGTACCGTACGACTTCTCCCGTTCTGTGGATATTTATTTCTTATGCATTGCGAATTATCCTTGTTGAAGACGTCCTACACTACTAGATCTAGAGAGTACTGAAGGTAACAAATAAATTATGACAAGACCAAAAAAAAAACTATTATTTTCTACTCCTATGCCTCTTTCGTTTGTTTGGCTCTTTTAGCTTCGTTTCGAAAATCCTTATCCCGAAACTTCAATCGTGAATTTTGGTTAAGGTTAATGTTTTGAATCTCGTTAGATGCACTCTTAGAAGTAGACTACCACCACAAATCCAGAAAGAAGCAAGACTTGAGATGCGGCGATCAAAGAATTCATAATAATATTATTCGTGTTTGTTTTTTGGCCTTACTAGACTACTGGTATCACTCATACCATCAATAATCTCGAGAGTAACTACTACAGTACCACGTGGTACTACCGGTAGACTACTCATGTACGAGTATTTTTTACTGCATCCACCATAAAAAAAACACGCTAGTATAAGTACAACTAACTTACAACCTCCATTTACAATGTTTGGAGGTGGAAAAGAGGAAGTTGGCAAAGGCAGCAACAGCAACAATAACAACAACAACAACAGCAGCAACGGTCTGAATCGTAAGCAATATGTCATGTCTATATTGAATGATCCCAATTGGACAACAGCACAAAAACAGGCGTATTGTTTCGATGAAGGTATTTGCGATACGTGCGGTATCAAGACTCATTGGATTGGTCTTTTTAAACGACGACCGTACACGAACGAAATGGTCTATCAAGGAATTTGTCGCACTTGTCATGCCGATCAATTGCCCAAAGATTACATCAACCGCAACACCCACACGAACAGTAGTGGAAGTAGTGCGTTCGGCTTGCAATCCTCCATTCAGCAATTGGGGACCAAAACGACAACTGCATTGACTAGTTTGCAGAGCAATGTAATAAAAGGAATGACTGACTTTAGTGACAGTATCAATAAATTCGACGAAACTGGACATGGCGAACCACGACAGCAACAATCGCAAAACACCAAGAACGTCATCAAAGATGTTTTGAAGACTGCCACGGAAAAGACAGAACAATTGTTGAAAGCAAAAGAACAAAAACGAAATCAACAGCAATTGCAAAAGAAATTACCTGTCTTTCATGGTCTCAAGACCACGTTTTCTCAAGCAAGTACTACTACTAGCAGTACAAGTACTACTACTACTAGGAATACTACTACTGCAAATAATAGTACGAACGACGAAACAACAGATGAGACAAATGAAAGTATTTTGCAACAATCAGAAGAAGATATAACTACACTCGAAGGAAAGTTTGTTACAACACCTTTTGGGACAGGTCAAATTGTTGGATATCGTCCAGTCGATACGATTTATACGATTCAACTGCAGTGTACTACAACGACAGCAAACCAACAACAACAACAAGAGGAATCATCCACACCTATCCAGAGTAATGCCAAATTATTATATTGCAAAAAGGAATCCTTTGTCGTGCGAGAAGAAACTATTAAACGACGGGACAGATCCATGGCACTCAATGAGGCTTACGAATCTCTAGAAAAGATGCGACGTCTCAATTTGGAAGTAGAATGTCAGGACCGTGGTATTGCCGTTTGCGATTTTGACATGTGTACCACGTGTCTACTAAATCCTGACGAACAACAACAACAACAACAACCTCTCATCAGAGAAAGCTTTCCACGCATTCGACGGTTCGTGCAAGATTCGAAGCGACGACAAAAAGTAGAACCCTGTCTCTTTTGTGCGGCACCATCATGTACCAGACATTCGTGTCCCGCATTTCGTAAGGAAAGTATTACGGCGTGTCAAGATTGTGTCAAACTTTTTGAACCAGAATACATTGTAGACTGTGTCAATGCGGCTCACAGTCAGTACCAATCCAAAGAAATGGGCGAAGAAGCTGCTGCTAGTACGCGCACGCGAGAACAGCAGGTCGATCACATGATTGATCTGTACGATCGTGTATTACTACTGTTGCAATACAGTCGCCAGTACATGGATTCTATTGCAGCCGCTCTCGAAGAAGATACCAAGACCTATAATAATATCAATATGGGATCCAGTTCAGAAGGAATTGTATCGGGAGCGTTGGGCATTGCGGCCGCCGCGTCTATTTTTACACCAGCTGGACCTCCACTATTGGTCGCCAGTATTCTCTTGGGAGGAGGAGCCACGGCTGTCCAAACGGGGACGGAAGTGGTGAATTATTGCAGTGAACCCAACAAATTCGCTGATAGAATTATTGCCTTGAGCGAAATGTTGCACAATCTGTTGCGTGTCAAGGATACTCTGCGAGAAGTATTGACGGCACGACTGCTGGAAGAACAGGGCAATCCCAAAATTGACCGTCTCAAAGATAGTTTGGGCAAACTTCGAGAAGTTGCCAGTACGACCGTATTGGGAGGTGTCGCACTTGGTGCGGTAGCGGGAGCTTCCGCAGTCGAGTCGGCAGCGTTCATAACCACACTAGAAGTTGGAGCCGTTGCGGGACAACAGGTAAATGTGCTGGCCAAGGGCAGTACCGTGGCGGGACGACAGGCAAACATGCTAACCAAGGGCAGTACCGCCTTGGCTCGAGGTGCACGTTTTGCGCGATTTGCTGGAGGTGCCCTGTGTGCAGCAACCATGGCGCTGGAAGCAAAGTCGTTAGCGAGCACCATCAAACAAATCGAAGCGGAAAATCCTTGTGAGAAGGCCGATAACCTTCGGAGAATTGCTCAAGAAATCCCGCTCTTGCCAACATCCGATCAACTGGACGAAGAGTGTCGCATTTATATGGGCGCCATGTCCAATCGCGTCAATGCCAATTCACTGGAGGATGCCATTCATCTGATCGAAAGGAAGGCGATCGCTGAATGGCAAATCACCAAGGCAGGCTTGCAAGAAGTGATCGGAGAAGGTCAATTAGACTTGGCCGAAAGCAGTGCATCCATTTTGGATGGAGAAGACGAATGTATCACAGATTCGCAGAAAAGCAGTGACGATCACGCTCCGCTGGCTGCATCTCTGAAAACGGATCAAGAGCCGCGTCTCTCGCAATCCGTGCGCGAATTGCCTGGAAAAGTCGAAACTCATAAAGAGAAGGCGGTCCCCATCCCCCACCAAGCTTCGATAAGCCAGTCCATGACACAGCTGTCGACGTTGATATCGGAGGACCAACAATCAGCTCTTTTGGAACGTATTCAAAGGTTCAAAATGGGAGAGTCCTCTAGCATCACTGGTGGAGCGGAGACCAAGCAAAACTAGCTACTCCGAAAGAGTGTCACTGAGACTGTACCGTTGTTTCTTTTTGGAAAAGGAACTGTTACGATACGATACAATACGTGCAAAGCGCCGATAGGTAATTTTTTGTCGTAAAGAATCATTTGTTCGTTCCTTTGTTCGCTTGTTTGTTCGTTTTGTTTTTGTTGGAACTGCAAGGCGCATTTACGTCGGGGCGCCATAAGAAATGATCAGGTGTCAAACTCCAGCAAGAACAAATTTTGGATTGTTCTTTGTTGGCAATCTCGAAAATGCATGTGCCAAGAACAAAATGTCTGCCAAAAGTAGTATACCAACAAGATCAATTTGCCGAAACTACACATCCCTGATGACTAGGTTTTTCCTGGTTGGTGGTGTTGGTGATGTGTGTGGAAGCAAAGCGATTTTTTTATGGGTAGTTTTTTGCAACATCCATGGAGATCTGACGGATGTTGTATTGCTCTGATCTAGGTAGACTACATACTGTACATGAACTTTTTGTCTCGCTCACCATCTCCTTTGTATCACTTTTTACAGGACATCTTCTATTTTCATGCAGATCCGACCGAATGCTTCTCAATGCAGTCACTACGTTGCTTCACATAGGAGTGCAACTATTCACAGGATGCAACTGTTCACATTATATTTTACCCAAGAGTTTATAATCCTGTATTTTTATAGTATCTCCGTGTTATCAATATTAAATATTATTTCATTAGAATGACACCTACTGCTTTATTTGTCACCACGCTCTGCCAATACCTTCTTTACGGCCTTTTGTTCTTCCAACAGGAACGCACGAAGGATGCGCTGACGGACACAGGAGTGGCACAAGGCTCCACCGTAGCAACGAGAGACCTTGCGTTCGCGTTGCTTGGTGCGCTGGTACTGGGATGATCTCAAGTGCTTGATTCCCTGCAGAGCATTTTTGCAGTCCCCACACTTGGGTCCCTTGGTCGTCTTGTAAATTCGTTTGGCCTTCAGGCAGCCACCAGGCGTTCGCACAGCGGTCAATTTGTGTTGACGTGTGTTGAACGAGTGGCGAGAGTTACGGGTCCAACGAGAATCAGGCATACTGGCGAATGTTGTTAATATTTAATGTATAAAAAATAGAAAACTGTTGTAGTAGAAGCGTATAAAGCAAAGGGCAAGCGAAATGGAGGGTGAGGAGTGAGTATGATAAATGCATTTGAAAAAGTGGCATTCGTTTGATTCTCCATGAAGTATTACGAAACCTCATGGCAAATACCATCGAAATATCGGCAACAAAAACAAAAGTATTTTCTTATCCTCGTCAAGACGCCACATGAAGCCGTGGGTATTCTGTGTCAAAGTGGATACCTCACTTGACCCTCATGACAAAAATAATGCTCTCTCCAAGAATGACGATCAAAAATAATAGTCTGCGGTTTCGTTCAACTACTTTTTCCGGAATAGCTTACCAGCAACAAACAAAACGACTCTTTCGAAACTGTGTCCATGGAGACGTATTGCATCTCGCAGAAGAATGCTAACGCTATGACTTGAAAAGAAACGAAGTACCTCTCAAGAATTCCAAAGGTCTCTGCGTAGAAGATCATTATCCTCTCACTTTCACTCTTTCTTGTTTTACTACGAACGAACACTACAACATGAATCGATGATACATACCTTGACTTGAAAAAAGTAATAAGTTGATGTTGTTGTTACTTGTTTGCTTGTTACTCTTGCTGGTGCATTTGATTTTTTTTCCTGCTCTATCTTGCACGGCCTGGTACTGTTTGTGTGATCTTTTTAAGTAAACGGTGGGAGAGGTAAACCACTGCTGGTGCCTGGGTGGAAGAACAATAATTATAATTCCACGTTAAAATGGAGTCTATGGGTACAATTTTCTAACTAAGTTTCGACCAATAAGTAACGAATTCTGTGGTAAGATGTGTAAATAGGTTCTTCAGCTCTCTGACCTTCGAAGCCATTGCCTTTCACCTGAAAAATCAACCAACACACTACTGTCCCTTCCCGCAAACACCATTAAAATTTTGCATTGTCAAAATCAAATAATAGCAAGATGGTGAAATCAGGATACGCAAAGGGACTTAACAGTGGTCACCAGGTGACTGAAAAGGCACGAAAGCCTAGACCATCGGCACGAAAAGGTGTAAGTCAATTGGATTTAGATTTCCAAGAGTAATGTACTAGTTTTGGGAGTAGTACTATTATGGAAGGTCGCCTGTGACAAGCACTTGCGTCGACTCGTATCTTCCGTCATTTCATCTCTCTGTCCATGATATATATAAATCTGTGTGTATATATAGAAATAACTCACGCCTCTTTATTTGTCCTTTTTCTTTCGTCAACAAAATCTCACCAACAGTGCACCAGCAAGCGCGTGACGGTGTGTCGTGAAATCGCTCGCGAGGTGGTTGGATTGGCCCCCTACGAGCGTCGTATTTTGGACATGATCAAAACGGGTGGTGGTGCTGCCGACAAGCGCATTTACAAATTTGCCAAAAGACGCTTGGGTTCTCACAGACGTGCCCTCAAAAAGCGGGAAGACATCAAGGATATCAATGCCGCACAAAGAGCACGACAGGCAGCTCACTAAAATTGGTTCTGTCTTGATTGGAATCGAAAAATGGAATGGGGTCATCCTGTTATGACAGATGATTCACTAACAGAACATTCCATCGTTTGTTGAACCATAAAGTAAAGTAAATATCATCACGGAACAGAGTTTGTACTTTTTTGAATGGAATGTGTGATGTGTGGCATGGGAGGTTTACAATTCTAGAGAATATCACAGCTGGAAAACGTAGGCTACAACGTAGAATGATCTAAGTGTGGTGTCCAATAGAAGAATTCACGGGACTTTTTGTAGAGGATGAAAAAAAGAATTTTCTCGTTGTGTCATCTCCTTTTTATGTCGGCAGCAGCTCAGCAGCTACCACTAGGAGGACGTGATTCTCGCCGCAGGAGGGCAATACCCACCTAGTAGCATGATTCGTCTCGTAGTATGTATTGCTATAAACCAAAACCAAAGTACGTACGTGCCAGTAGAACAAAAAGCAAACATCGTAAAACGTACAATGCACTGGCTTTCTAGCTTTTACTAGCAATTACTGTTGTTTGGTATTGCTAGTTTCTCTCATGGGAGCAAGCTACAAGACAAACAAAACGCCCGTTGTCAGGGGAAAAAAGGTTCAGTAACAGCACGCATAGCCTGATTATTATTGTTTGTCCCAATTCTTACTTTGTAATGGCTGGTTGGCGTTCTTTGTAGAAGAGGAGCAATGATTGGTTGCGGATCACACTACTATCGGTAAGGAGCTGTATCTAAAATGGTGGCGGCCCTCAGGCACTGCCCTTGATAGGGGTAATACACTACTCAGAGAACTGTGTTATTTACTACTCTTACCTTGGCCTTCCTTAACGTATCATATTATTATTATGACACCATCAATTTCTTCCAAGACGGGAGATAGTCTACTGTTTCGTGCATTATTTACTCTTCAAAAACTAGTAGACTCTACTAGCTAGCTAGAGTAGAATGCAAGTAGTCTGCTGGAGTACGTAGCTCATCAATTTCCAATCGTCTATTAGGGTTTGCGATATCCTCGCTGAAAGGTCAAACATACTTCTTTAATCACGTACTCTAGCGTTACTAGCTAGTAGTAGTAGATACTCGAGTATTAAGAAATACTCGTAGTCTACTATACTACTCGAGTACTAGCTACTATTACTAGCTAGTTAGACCTACTAGCTACTACGTAGCTAGACTACTACTACTAGAGCTAGTATTAGTAGGAGTACGAGTCTAGTAGTCTACTAGTACTAGTAAAAAATAAGTCCATCACATCATTACCAAGGAAGGTCCGCCAATTAGAGCTCATAACCTCAATGAATCCCGTGCCTTTGAGTCATGTTGAAATTTGTTGAAATTTGTTGAAATGTGTTGAAATTTATTGACACGTGTTGAAATGTGTTGAA
>Ga0100391_1003836_pt1 | contig 14897 bp, 10 predicted proteins | sample CryGeymeta201515_FD_81541 | JGI IMG/M metagenome (GOLD analysis project Ga0100391, IMG submission 81541) | Groundwater microbial communities from Crystal Geyser aquifers in Utah, USA - Crystal Geyser metaG 2015-15 | ecosystem: Environmental > Aquatic > Deep subsurface > Groundwater | place: USA...
CCTGGGAAATTTTCTATAATCAACCAAATCCTCCAACTTCCACAACCCACCAATTGTAACTCAAACCCCGGGTGCGTGTCACCCAATTTAAATAGTAGATCCTATCCTCCTCCATGGAGGGTGCGGTCCGGTTGTGATCAACTATGTCACCCTTCGGGGTGCCAATGGTTGCCTTCGGGTGGCCTTGGCGCCCTGCGGGCGCCATAGTTGTGATCCCCGTAAATTAGATGTTCAATTTTTTTTATCCAAGTGCAGAAAGAATAATAGAGTAATACCAACTTCAAAGGAAAATATAGGCTATAAAAAGCCAAGTTATAAAAAAAATCACGTTGCTTGTATTTTGTCCAAAATCTACGGTTCGTGTGGTGCAGCGCTCGTTACGCTCACAGCAGAATTGCGATCAAAGTCATATGCGTAGCCTTCGCTGCCAGTACAATAACTTTGATTATTTTCAGGTTTGCTTTTAAGAAGGAACTTGGCCTTGGCAGCCTCCATCAGCCGGTGTCCTACAAAAGCTGCAAACATAGCGAACGCAGTCCAAAGCTTCATGTTGGTGGTCGACAAATCTTGTTTGGTGTCTTGAAGCTCCTTTCGCGTAGCAGCCAATAATGCTAATTGATCCTTGGCTTGTTCAAGTTGCTTGGACATGAGACTATTTTTTGATTCCAAGTCATGCAGGGATGACACGAGCTTCTCCTTGATTGATGTGAGTTCCTCTAGCTCTTGCTTTGTCTCTTTCAATTGCAGGCGAATCGATGTGTTGTTTTCTTGCAAGGCCTGTTTAGTTTGCGCGAGCTCATGTTTTGTTTCCTCCAGTTCATCCTCTTTTGTCTGTACATAGTTCATCAGCTTTGACTTGGTTGTTGTTATTTGATCCTGAATAAACATTTCCTTGTTGTACAGTTCTTTTCTCATTTGGGCGAGCTCTTTCTGGAGCACTTGGACTTCCGGGGCTTGCTTTGGAGGAGTGTTGTGATCGGTCAGTGTACTACTCATGCTCGTGTAAGCATGTCCTAAATCCATGCCACCTGTGGATTCGGCAAGAGCTTGTTTTGCCGCTGTTAATTCTTCTCTTAGTACCATGAGCTCCTTTTCCGAGTCCTGCATGATGCCAAGAAGATGTTCCATTCCGGTGCGAGTAACTTCTAGTTCCTCTTGAATGGCTGCTATGCTGTTACTGTCCTCTTTTGCCTCCTTCAGTTGAAATGCCAGCTCTTCATTGACTTGCTCATCTTGTTCCAATTTGACTGACAGTGCATCTTTTGTTGCTTTCAACTCAAAAGCAAGCTTTTCATTCTCTTGTTTTTGATGCACAAGTGTATCAGCCATATTGTTACTGTTTTTCAATTCCTCCTTAGCCTTTTGTAATTGACATGCAAGCTCTTCTTTTATGATTTTGTCTTCTTCTAATCTTGCTGTTAGTAAGTCCTTGGCCTCTTTCAACTCAGCAGCAAGCTCTTTGTTTGCTTGCTTTTGCTGTTGTAGGTCCTCATCAACAGATTGAGTACCTTCCAAGAGTGCTTTTGTGGCCTTCAAATCTTGAACAGCTTGCATGTATTGACTCTTGAGCTCTTTGCACTCTTCATTGGCCTTCTTCTCCTGTTCCAGTTTTAATACCAGTGCTTCTTTTGCTGTTTTTAACTCCAAAGCAAGCTTTTCATTCTCCTGTTTTTGATGCATGAGATTGTCAGTCATATTGTTATTGGTTATCACTTCTTTCTTAGCCTTTTGTAATTGACATGCAAGCTCTTCTTTTATGATCTTGTCTTCTTCTAATCTTGCTGCTATTAAATCCTTGGCCTCTTTTAACTCAGCAGCAAGCTCATTGTTTACTTGCTTTTGTTGTTCTAGGTCCTTATCCACAGCTTGAGTACCTTCCAGGAGAGCTTTTGTGGCCTTCAGATCTTGAACAGTTTGTCTATATTGCAGTTCAAGCTCTTTGTTGGTTTGCTCTTGTTTTGCAAATTGAGCATCTGTTTCTGCTAGCCTTTCCTGGGACAAATCCAGAAGTTCTTTCGTTTCTCGCTGCTTTCGCTCGTAATCTTCTTTCATGGCAATGTGTTCCTCCTCGCTAGCTTTCATTTGTGACTGCAGCAATTGCACAGTTTGATTTAAATCAAAGACTTCTTGGGCTTTTGCATTAATAGTATCCAGCTCTCGAGTTCGTGCATCAGCTGCAATTTGCTGAGATTTTTTGGTTTCATTTTGCGAGGATTTCAATTGTTTCCGTAACAATTCTATCTCATGTTGTAGTTGCTCAAAATTGGCATAATCGGCATGGTCGATGTTGTCATCGTCTTCTTCGTCGCAGGTACTGACATTCCACAAAAGGGACTTGCTATCACTTCTAACAAGGTTCAGCAGACTGATCTTGTCGCTTTTATCTGGGAGTAGAGATGACAGTTTGGCACTGTCCATAGTGGATGTTCTCGCAGGCAGCGGAATAAATGGAGGCGTAATTTGTTTGGTTTCACCCTGATCTTCTGCTGCTATAGTCACAATCACGTTAGGATCAGGAATTCCAATGGTACTGCTTGAGTCGTTGGAGCTTACACTTGCCACGCACTTCCCCGGACCTTGTTCTTTATCCGAAAATCGAACTTTTTTAATACTGCTGCAGGTGATGCTACTGCTACTGAGGTTTAATATACTGCTTCGTCGCGCTAGAACAGGCTTGGATCCTGGTCCTTTTATTTGAGCCGTCGCCGCGACCATGTTGGATGGTTCTGCTGCTGTTTCAGCCTCTGAAAAACAATCAGGCGATTGGCTGCTCAGAGCCGATTGAACCGTATCAAAAAACACAGAAGACGCTTGGGACGTCGTACTGTTGGGTGGTGACTGCCAGAAATTCACTCGATTGTTAGTAGAATCTGAATTTGGGCACATCGTTTTATCGGTGGTATTGACTGCAGTCGGATCGATAGATGCAGGTGTTTTCACCAGAGACACTTTTCTTTCCAGAGACCTTTTGGTAGCTTCTGGTTGGGATACCAAAGGCAAGTTGTCACTGGCAATTTCTAGGAGCTTCAAATTTTGTGTCATGATATTGGTCGTATCTGTGAACAGATCCTCGTTGTTGTTCTTGGCATCGTGAAGACCTTCAACGTGGTTAAGACCGTCACGGTGGTCATTCTCATCATCGCTGTCTTCTTCTTTGATACTGCTACTGTGAGTATTTATGGAGTAGTAGTTCAATACTATATCATCAGCGTCCTCGTCGTCGTAGCTACTAGTCGTCGTTCCACTGCCGCTGCTATTGCTGCTGCAGTTACCACTACTACTACTACTACTACTACTGCTGCTGCTGCTGCTGCTGTTGCTGCCACTTCCGCTTAGCATGTAACCATCTCGACTGTTGATGTTTGACGCCTGCACGGAGGAGGAAACACTTTGATCGTCTTCATCGTAGCTTGTCGTAGTTTGCGCCAAAATGCCGTGAGAATGCACTACGGCATGCAAGGAATCGACCAAACTGCCTGATCTTTTATTCCAAACAGCGCCACTCCGATGCTTTTTGGTGGTGACACTGGCATTGTTCTGTAGAGCTTTGGCTAATGTTGTGACATCATGTTGTAATGATGTTGTACACTCAGTAAAGATGACATCACGTTGACCACAGGTGGGACAGTCCTCTCCGTCTTGCTGGCTACGATTGTTATTTTTGTCGTCGTCGTTGTTGGAAAGAAGTTGCATTTCCAGTTCAACTCCTTCTTCACCCTTTTCCAATTGGTGAATTGAAATCATCTGCTGCTGCTTCCCTTGAAAAGTTGCATTGCGACTGCTACTATTGTTATTATTATGATTATTATTTCTTCGTTCTTGTTGGTGATTTCGATAACACGAAACATGTACCAAATGTCCACAGGGTTGAACAGTGCCGACTGCACTAGCCGAAGATGGCAGAGGAAAACTTGCGTCTGTACTAGAGGATAATTCTTGACATAGATTTTTCGAATCCTCCATGACTTCTTCAGAAGCGGACGAGGGACCGTCCATGGTCATGACTCCATGACAAACACCACAAAAATGCTGCTGCTGCTGCTGCTGCTGCTGCTGCTGCTGCTGCTGCTGCTGCTGCTGCTGCTGCTGCTGTTGTGGTTGTTTCCTGGGAGCTGAAATATCCGTCGTCATCTTTACCGATCACTCACTTGCCTTGGTCTTAAATTGTATTGCAGTACCAACTTGCTACTGTACTTGTTGTCGCCATTGGGGATCTTTCGAATGAACCAAGCGAGGAACAGGAACGAACGTCGCCAGTTGGGTTGTTTTCAATTTTCAGCGAGCATTATCGTTTTCTCTTGGACTCACGACCGACTGATTGTCAAAAATTACTCCAATGGGGTTGAAGCTAAACCTCTTACCAATTGCTTTAACCCTAATATTCTACTGTACTCGTAGATCGTAGATACTGGTAAAAGAAGAAACCAAAAAAATTATGGAAGACAAAACACACAAACCAAAAATTAATAATCATCTCACCATCTTGTCCCATCAGCACCCTTATCATTCATCTCTACAGGTCAGCCTTAAGCTTTTCAAATTAAATCTTGAACCAATCATTTGTTGGTTTGAAACCGTCGAATACAAAACAAGAATACTGCCTAAAAGAGCATCCCACTTTCTGGATACAGACAACGTCGACGAAGTAGGGAGTCACAAGGTCACAACGTCACAACAATTCATACACAGTCCCGCACAGTTTAAGTATTTCAAAAGAAAAGAAACAAAAAAAAATAAGCAAAGCATAAACACATATCAAACATGACAAAAATGAGAGGTGTTAACTTGTCGGGAGCCCTAAATGATTTAATCCATTACATTGAATACGATTTGACACTGGATATCGAATACATTGTTTTGTACATGATTTTACCGGCTGTATTGGCAGGTTTTTTGGTGTGGGGAAGTTTAGGATTTTTGGGAGATATTTATCGTCTGCTGGTACCACCGGATGCACCAGAACTTCATCGGTATGTTCCATTTTATTTGTATAAATATGTTTGTTTGAGTATGGGTTGTGTGCCTCGTCCTGTCTGCAGAATGCAGAATACTAAATGTCGGATTCGTATTGGGGTTCACTCGGATGGTACTCATCTTCCGAATTTCGCATACTCTTACACACAAATCATCTCTAAATTACTTTTCTGCCACGACGATTCAAAATGGTATTTGCTCACCCGAATAACAATACTTTCAATTTACAATTTACAATTTACAAAAGGTCGGCCTTGGCAGCCCTGCATCATCAAAAACGAATTCCACAACGTCCAGAAGTGAATTACAAAGAAGCAGAACAGCTCTTACTAAAAGCCATCGCCAAAGATGACTTGTACGCTCCCGCTTACCTTTGTTTGGCAGCCTTGTACATTTATCGCATGAAATTACCAGATGAGGCATTGGTCATATTGGAACAAGCCAAAGATCGAGCTCCTCACCACAAAATTGAGCCTTTGAAACTGGACGCGGAAGCTCTGAAAATGGGAGGAAACGAACACATGATCCAAGCCGGTGGGGCTCTCTTTGCCGAACAGGAGTACTTGACTACAACGCAAAGATACGACAAACTAACATGAAAGGGAAAGAAATTTTGTTGTACGAAATCATGCATGGGGGGTGGGGGGTTGAACTAGCAAACAGATGAAGAAGTCTAAGTGAAGCCAAGCACCATTCTCAAGAAGAAACACGCACAAGCTGTCTTCAAAGAGTTGCCATGACGCAGGAGTCAGGTATTATTTAATTAATTCAACGGGTTTCCCGAATGGTATCTTTATCCACGTGGAGGCGAACAAAAACTGTGTACAACAACACTGTACATAAAAAATCGAAAGATAATGATGCTTTGGTGATATCCATGACTCTGCTGATCTCTAATCCGTAATAATTAGATTATAATATATTATTGGCAGCAGCAGCAGCAGCAGCAGCTACAGTACAGAGAACCTACTTGTTTTTCTTGCCATGACAGACAGCAAGAAGATTGGAATATTAATCGTTGGGCTGGGCGGGAACAATGGCGTGACTCTGGTGGCAGGCGCCATAGCCAACGCCCGGAAGCTGAGTTGGGAAACAGGCGGAGTCCCAGGCAAAGGTCGCGTAAGTGCTCCCAACTGGGGCGGTTGCATTACTCAGATAGAACCCAAGGGACAACATGGCGGTGTTGGATTTAAAGGACAATTAGTTGGTTTGGCTGATGCTAGCAAAGCAGCGGTTGGAGGCTGGGACATTCGTAGCAAAGCCTTGGGCGATGCTTTATATCAATGCCGAGTTTTGGATTATGATTTGGTGCGACAAGTCCGTGACGAAATGAATGAATTTCCCATTATGAAGGGAGTTTACGAAGCTTCCTTTTTAGGAGAATCCCAGCACGCCAGTGCGAAACACATTGTTCCGACCACTGACTCAACAACCTACATGGAATTGGTGGAGCATTTGCGCAACGATATTAGATACTTCAAGGCAGAGAAAAATGTGACAGGTCATACAACTATCATTTGGAGTGCTAGTGTGGAACGTCCCGCCGATGTTGGTCACTTGCAGACGGCAGAACAACTACTTGAAGCTCTTCATGCACAGCTCAAAGATAAGAAGAAACATGATATTTCACCTTCAATGTTGTATGCGACAGCAGCGGCCTTGGAGGGATGTTCCTTTGTCAATGGAGGATCGCAAAATACGTTGGGTCCCGCAATGGCCGAACTCTACAAAAAATGCTACCGTCAATCCTTGCCCGTCGACCTCAAGGTTGACACCACTAATTCCACCTATTTGCTCGGCACGGATTTTAAAGCAGGCCAGACTAAGTTCAAGACGGCTGCCGTCGAATATCTACGAGCTTTAGGGTTGACACCCCAAGTGATTGCGTCGTCGAACCATTTGGGCAACAATGATATGCTCAATCTCACCAACGAAACTACACTAAATGCCAAAATGAGAGTCAAACATTCCATCTTTGGACCGTGGGACGAAGAACAACTCGACCATCAGGTCAAGGTCATGTACATTCCATACATGGGCGACGAAAAACGTGACGTGGTGGAATACACGAGTACCGCCTTTTTGCACCAGGAACACACAATGCTCACGTACACGCGGTGTATGGACAGTGTCTTGTGCGTACCTCTAATGATTGACAGTGCCGTTTGGTGCGATTACTTTGCGTCTCAGAACGTAGATAGTAGCAAGGTTGCCAAGGCAACCGCTTACCTTTTCAAAATCCCTGAAGGTGGAGCACAAGGCGTCGACCCAGGATTTCAGCACCAAATGTCAACCCTCCGACAAGTCTTGAGTGAGACAACGGAAAATAGTAGTAGTGGCAGCGGTAGCGGGGGCGGTAGCGGAAAGAAAAGAAGCCTGCAAGAGGTTCTGCACACAGGTTTGACATCCGGCATAATCACCGAAGAGCAAGTGGCCAAACTTCGAGCGTTGGCCTAGATCATATTTTGGTGTGAGCCAGTAGATATAACTTTATTCGAGTACTACACTGCAGAGTAGTCAAATATTTCAATCATATCGGCAGCACACAAGAGCAGATCTTATTTTAGAGCTTCAAGATTGTTCATGTCAAGAATACTTGCGGCAGGGAAACGGCCGGTCCAGCGGGACCGAGCCAGCAGAATTTCCTTTGCACATATTCGTCGACAACAAGGCAATCTATGCACGCATAGACAAGAGCATCTATGTGTCAGGCATAAGAATTAATGTGACATGACCACTACTACTACTTTCTGCAGAGTACTCCTGGAGTTGCTAGCTACTAGGACTCTAGAAATTCGATTGCTAGCTACTCGTACTAGCTAGTAGCTACTCAAGTTGTGAAGTATTAGGTAGTAGAGTACCAGGTACAGAGTAGTCTAGTGTTCTCAAAACATAAAAAAGCGAATCTAGAAACCTATGAAAAAATGAGGTTTTATGCCGCTCTGGTCCTGAAAAATCTGGAATCAGATGATGGAGTTAACCAGTGCACGAATCTCAAGAGTCAATCCCTGGTTAACGCGTGGACAACACATGTTAAAAATGATTTTCGGAGTATACTGGATGACTTTGCTGGCGTGGCTGTTGTCATCCCTTTTAGACAATTCATGCCGATAAAATCCTACAGTGATCATTTCTTTATCCACATTCCTTTGATATTTTACCAGGTAGTATGTACCTGGTAGCAAGCTTACTCGATTTTGAAGTGAATTAAAGGGGGTATTTTCAATTAAGAGGGGAAATTATTCATACTTAAATATAGTATTTTAGGTGTATATTATTTAAAAGCACCTCCTTCCTTGACGAAACGTTAAATTCAAAATCAATATGAATTCTATCATCTCTGTTCACTCACATCAATGCCTACCTCTAATAGCAGCCCTGTCAACTCGCCTAAATAAATACTCGTAGGCTACTAGTACTGTTTTAGTAGTACTAGTTCTAATAATCACAGTACATCTTCGCACTGGTGTGACATCCGTAATCGGTTCATGAGAGAGGAGAGAGAAGAGCTGAGCAACGTACGTTGAGAATTCTAAATAATTATCATTCGCACATTACTGTATTTATTAAAAACAAATCACTCGACAGAACCAGTAAAATGAGAAGTTGCTCTCCGAACAACCAGGCAACAACGGCACTGTCAGCTTTTGATATTCACGACGATGCCTTGTATCAAGAGGTTAACAATGCTCGTAGACGTCTAGCTCAATGTCTTGTATCGCTGAGTTCTGTAACAACCTCAGCAACGCAAGATCCCGACGCGGCAACTGAAGCTTCAATGGCTTCGTTTTCCGAGATTTGGGAAAGCGAATTCTCGCGGCTGACAATGTTGTTGGAACAGCAACAATCCAACTTAGAATTCACGGCCAAGTCTTTATTGATGAACGTCGAATCGGCTACGCAACGTTTAACTCAAAATCATGGCAACAGCAGCAATGACAACGTCGACGACGAAGTCAGCACCTCCATGGACTCAACTTTTGAGGCTTCTCGCCAGATTAAAGAGTGGAGAGCCAAAGCCGATGCTCTGGTCCAACAGTGTTTGACTCTGCAACACTTTGCCATTCACAACCGCAGTACACTGCAACAGGTTGCCACTTATGCGGATCTGCAGCTGCAAACCTCCAACTACACAACCTCATGGAAGCGACGCTCAACAGTTGCACCCTGGAAGACAGGTCCCAATTCTAGTTTGGTTGTGGTCCTTAGTGACATCTACCAAGTTTTGCGGCTTGCCGAAGAGAATCTTAGCGAACCAAGGAGCAGCAGCGGAGATGATCGATGGGTCGCCCCAGGTAGTTTCATGCGGAAGACAGTCAAGTATTGGGTGGAAGATGATCAACTGACGGAACTCTTGTTGGCCGCCGTCAAGGAAGCGCCCTTATTGGTGTACGGCAAGAGTGGACGCCTGACCAGCAAACAAGACTGTCTGTCGCTTTCTCCCAGCAGTCGACACCCAGCGAGCAAGGATAAGTTGTGGGAAGAGTTGGCTACACCGATTACTTCCGTCTATTTGGACTCGCCTGACATGCGTCTGTACAAGGAACGTTTACCAAGACGCGAAGGGGCGCAACTGCTACGGGTCAGATGGTACGGTCGTATGCCTAGAGGCAACGAAATTGTCTTTTTGGAATTGAAAACACACCACGAAAAGTGGGTCAATACCAAGTCTGTCAAAGAACGTGTGGCCTTACGCGAAAAGGATGTTCCCAAGTTCTTGAGACCAACCGAGTCCAGCTGGAGTCGTGAACAAGCTCAGGAAGTGCTATTGGCCGCCACTCCTACCCTCGTCGATGTCACTTTGGAACGGGATGTTGACAAGTTGTTGCGGATGCATCAATTGAAAACCAAACACAAGTTGCAACCTTGTGTCCGTACTTGTTATCTACGTGCTGCCTTTCAATCTCCACGGAGCAATTCTTTGCGATTGACAGTAGACCGCAATGTTACCATAATTGACGAAAATAGGTCCGCCAGCAAGTATGCGGATAGTTGGTGCTTGCCTGAAGATTCCATCATTGCTAGCGACATGGCCCATCGGCTACCTTTTGTTATTCTCGAAGTAAAAATTGCCGGCGACGATCCTAACCCTGCTATCATTCAAAGCTTGGAAGCCAAGGGAATCATTCAAGAAGCACGAAAGTTTTCTAAGTTCTTGACGGGGGCTGCCTCGTTTAATCTGGATAGGATTGGAACCTTGCCATACTGGGCCGAGCATCCGGCGTTTGCTGGTGTCTTTGGTATCGGTACGCCACCTACAAGGACAATCGGTGTCGAGACATCCCATCGTCGCCCATCGGAAGCTGTCTCTGATACCATTACAGACACTAAGTATGAGTCCGATGAGACTTCCGAGACGTCGAGGGCTTCGGCAGAAAAAGAAGCAAGTCTATTCTCCCGAAAGCACACAGATCCTGCAGTTAATGTTGGTACTCTGCCAATTCGAGAAGAATTGGAAGCGAATGCTCCTCCTGGACGACGTCTTTCAGTGAGAGGCCTTCTGTCCTTTAAATCGTCAGCTCAAAGTAGAGTGGACATCGATGAAGGCAAGAAAAAGACACCAACTGTCGCCGCTGGAAATTTCTTTCGTCGCCGCTTCGGCCGCAAACACAGTGAATACCTGAATGGTGATGATACCATTGAAGTAGCCAAGATTGGGACCAGTCTCAAAGTGGCCCCAAAACGACCTGCTCGAGTGGAGCCAAAGTCTTATTTTGCCAACGAACGAACCTTTATCCAGTGGATTAGCGCTGCGCTCTTATTGGTAACCATTTCTGTGATTCTTCTGGGCATTGACAGCAACATGGGAACTACTTCTGAATACGCACGCAAGGCTGGCATCGGTGTCTGCTGTGGAGCCGTCATGATCGTTTGTTACGCCACCTTTACGTACTTTCGTCGATTGCAATTGCTGTCGACGGGAAGACCATATGGATACATCGACCATGTCGGTCCGTTCATCTTGGCATGTTCCGTTTGTGTCGGGGTCGTCGTATTGTTGACCCACTTTTTGGGAGAAATCGAATTTGCGCGATTGCAGTCACAGAAGACAGTTTACTTGCATGAAGAACCAGGAAAGTGCTATATGCATTCCAATCGAGGTATTTCCAAGTTAGAATACCAGCCAAGTGATATTGCAGTGGACCCCAAGCACAATGCTCTGTTGGTCCCGTCACTGCAACGTATCGTCTCCCATTCCATGGAGGCGCCCATTCCAAATCGCGAAAATAGAGTCCAAACTTTGATCGAGATCCCCAACTCGAACATTGAAGGCTTGACAATCATTGATGACCGTGTCTTTGCTCTTTCGGAGGGACAAAAAGGCACTGAATTGATTGAACTATTTTGGAACGCCGATAGTGAATTGGAAGTATCCCATCGTTGGAAGCTGTCCAACTCTCAAGAAGCTGAAGGTATTACCTATGTTCCAGACAAGACACGCCGATCTGGCCGTCTTTTTGTCGACGTGAACCGACAAATCCAGATTTATGAGCTCCCCGAGGCAGCGCATGTCACTACAACGGCGAATCAGGACAACGATGAGAATGACGACTCGCTCATTATAGCCGACACAGACGAATCGGTGGAACTCGATCGCATCGGCAGTTTGAACAACCACGTTTTGACGACTGGTTTGGAGGAGCTCAAGATCTCGAGTATGTTTTACTTTGAAGGGGTGACATACATTTTGCACGATAACGAGATGCTGTTACGGGCCTGGGATATCGACGAAGGCGATTTGCTGGCCGAAATTCCTTTGCCACGCGTAGAAGGAGGTTTTAGCAAGGAATGGGAAGGCATTGCACTTGAACGGCGGCTGATTACTGAGAGTGGCCCCCACTCACTTCTTACACAAAGAAATTATCAATTACGAGGAAGTTCCGAGGCGGGCGAAACACAGCTTATTTTACACCTTGCTTTGGACACTCCAGCCCAGGTTTGGTCAATAGTCGTTAAACAAGGTGGCCAACGTGGCAGCCTTCTTCTTCCATCGTGTGCTGTCAGTGCTCACGCAAAAGCAGATTCTGTCTCTGAAGACGAAAGCAGTGATTCCTTAGATAAGCAGAACCGTTTATAAATGTAACTAGTGATATTCAATTGGCTTTTTGGCTGGTAGGTAGAAGAATCTCCTCTTGTCTTAAAATATTTGGATTAGCCTGCAGTTAGCTAGACTTCAGAAATGAATCCATGACTTTAAAGTTTTCTTTACATATGTCGTTTTCTTTGTCAAGTTGGTTTCAAAGAAAACTTATTTTGCATTTTGTTCCTACAACGTGATTCTCTAATGACTGCCTACTCGTCGATCGTCCCTTCGACTAATCCCTGGTCCCATCTTCTGACTATCTACCAAATTACCCCGTGCATTGAAGCGGGATCCCGTACCGGGCGTGAATTTGAAACCACCGCGTCTACTTTGGTCGTAAAAGCCAGCATTCCATCCACCTCCACCCCGGGAAATGTATCCACTCCCACCACCACCCGAGTAGTAGGGACGTCTGTAATATCCGTAATTGGGGCGGCCATAGTAGTAACCATTTGTACCGTAGTATCCACCCCCATATCCACCACCTATTCCGTAATAGGGATCATATCTTCCATAGGGCGACCCGTAACTACCCCGGCTTCCGTACGTACTGCATTCGCTACCGTAGATAGGGCCGTAGCCTCCATAGGGTGATCCCCAACTACTACCACCGTAGTAAGAAGAACCATATCCTCCATAGGGTGATCTTCCCCAACTGCTGTCGTAGCCGCCGCCACCACCACCATAGTAGCCACCCCATCGTCCTCCGTACATACCGAATCCACCAGTGCCTTTGTTCCGAAACAAGAATGATGAAAGAGACAATAATAATAACAACAACAACGAAAAGCCATGGTGTTGAGCACAAAAAACCACATCTGAAATGATTTCAACCCCAACAATATTTTTTGCCAAGGTGCAAAAAAACACACGCGACACGAAGATATATTATATAAAAATCGCACCTCCGCCTGCGTAATATCCCATGGAAGATGTTCCACCAAGATCGTTCGTGTATCCGTATCGATAAGGGCCATTACTGTAAAATGTGTTACCAGCCGTGTGAAAGAATAGCGATGAGGGATGATGATGATGATGATTCCCGTAATACGTAAAACTTAGAGAACTTCATAAAACGCAAAACAAAATACTTACACAATAGGGTATCCATAGTACGAGTCACGAATGTAAGGCGGATCATTTCTCATCCTCATCATTGAAGGTTCGTAGCCTCTGTATCCATCATCTTCATAATAGGGATCGTTCCTCGTCATTGCCATCATACCGTCGTTGTTCGTATTATAGTTCATAATGTTGTTATTGTAGTTCATATTGTTGTTGGCATACTCTCCCTGGTTTTGATTGTCGTTGTTGTTGTTGTTGTTGTTGTTGTTGTTGTTACCAACGAACCTTCCATTTCCATTCGTAGCTTCCATGGGAGATGAATTTCCAAAAGGAGGCGGATTGCCATCTCCTTCCTGCATCATATTGTTGTTACTATTGTTGTGGTTGATGTTGTTATTGATTCCAGTAACAACATTATTCTGCGACGAATGACTATAATTATTATTTGGATGACCCGGCATATTATTATTCATATCATAGTTGTTGGCGTTGGCGTTGGCGTTGGCGTTGGCGTTGCTCCTGCTGTTGGTTGGTGGCGAATACGAAAACTGTTGGTGTTGCATCATCATATCTTCTTCCTTGTGAGTCATGGTTTCATGCGGAGCTGAAAAGGATGATGTCTGACGTTGATCAAAACTACCATTGGTTTCACCGGCACGTACCGAAAGAGGTGCATAGTAACTCTGGTTGTTGTTGCTGTTGCTGTTATGGTTGTCTTGATTGTTGTTGCTGAGATTGTTGTTGTTGTTGTTGCTCAGATTGTCCAAATATGACATGCGCAAAGTCACGGTGTTGTCTTGTTGTCGTCGTTGTCGTACTAGTAGCTGCTGTTGGCAAGAAAGTGTGGACGGAGGAGCAAAGGCGTCACCCGCTTTGATGAGAATGGAAGTACCAAGAAGGCAAATCCAGAAGGCCCACAAGATCATGATCATGTTGTGGTTCTTGGTAGAATGTTGTATCTTCATTCTTGTTGTCTCCATTTCTTTCTGACTGATTTTGAATTCAAATGGCAGAATTTATACCGTTCAGTAAGTCATAAAATAAACACTAGAGAAGTACTTGAGTAAGAGAGATACTAATTTATTTGCAAGAGTCATGCAATAGTTGTCGTCTCCTATTAAAATAATGATGTAGCATGTAGCCTGAGACAGCAACCAGCTGTTGTTCTTGTTAAAAAAAGTTCTGTGATGAATTACTTCTTTATTCGTACTACTACTACTACTACTACTAGCCTACTAGCTACTGGGTAGTCGTTTAGCTAGTAGTAGACTACTAGGAGTACTACCAGGTACTCTACGGAGTAGTAGACTAGACTACTACTAGCTACTACTCTAGCTAGAGTAGTAGCTAGTAGTAGTAGACTACTAGTAGTAGTTTTAGACTACTAGTACTAGTACTACTACTACTATTACTATTATTACCTACTACTACTACTACTACTACTACTACTAGTCTACTACTACTACTACTACTACTACTACTACTACTACTACTACTACTAGCTACTAGAGCTAGCTACAGTAGAGTAGTAGTTACTAGTAGTACTACAATACCAGCACGGAGAGAAATTCCGAGAAAGTTGACGTGGCCTCCCTTCCTCTGATGATTCTGATTCTTGTACTATTAGGGGAAAGCGTAGCAAAAGCAGTAACACGAGCGAACGCTACCGCGTTCTCTCGACTATGCCAGCTCTCTAGGGCTACGTTTGGCTAGGTAGGGTGGTTTGGAGAAACTCGGCAATTTACTAGGGCCGACCTTTTCTCCGTTCCGAGGC
>Ga0100391_1003839_pt1 | contig 14891 bp, 11 predicted proteins | sample CryGeymeta201515_FD_81541 | JGI IMG/M metagenome (GOLD analysis project Ga0100391, IMG submission 81541) | Groundwater microbial communities from Crystal Geyser aquifers in Utah, USA - Crystal Geyser metaG 2015-15 | ecosystem: Environmental > Aquatic > Deep subsurface > Groundwater | place: USA...
CATGATCGGGCGCCACTGCTCGTTTTTGCGGGCCCATTCGAGCGTGGGCATTTGCGGCACAGCGGCAAGCTCCCTGCCGGCCTGCGGAATGTCGTCAAAATCGCTGTCGAGCACTGTCGGCAACTGAATTTCGTCCAGCGGAAACTTGTCCAGCCACGCCTTGGGCACATACCAGGGAACATGCGGCCTTACGAAGCCCAGGGCGAGCATGAACGGCTTTGCATGATCGCGCTGAAGGAACTGCGCGCCCCATTGCGCGGTGACGAAGTCGATCATTTCCTCGTCAGTATCGGGATAGGCGCCCCAATCGGTATTGGTGCGCATGTTCGACCATCTGAAGCGTTGCTCTGGCTTGGGTCCGTAATCGCCGTCCCGCTGCGTGCGCGGATGATATTCGTCGAACATCCCTTCCTGCGCGCCTTGATGGGAAACCTTGCCGCGCCCCGCTGCAAAAAAGCCGTGCGCGCGCAGATATTGCGGCAGCAGCAAGGTTGACGAAACCGCGGCAACAGCCGGGCCAAGCTGATGGTCGCGAATCTGACCGTAAATTCCCGTTTGTGCCGGATACAGGCCGGAGAACAGGCTGGCACGCGAGGGGCCGCATATTGGCGCTTGGGCATGGGCATTGGCAAAAACCGCGCCTGAACTGGCAAGCGTATCAATATGAGGCGTTTTGACTTGCGGATGATTTCCCAGCGCGGTGACCCAATCATTCAGATCATCGACCATCAGGAGGACAAGATTGCGGGCCTGCGGGGTGCTGTTGCGAGCGCTGATCATACTGCAGGCGCTGATCGATGCCGCGCCAGCCAGCGCTCCCAGCGTGAATGCCCTGCGATCGAATTGCATTGATCCTCTCCCCTGTTCCCACTAGGCTCATGCGTCATAACACGCTTGGTTATGCGCGAACTTGATCATTAATAGCCAATTGCTTATCAAGGCTAGCCGAAACCCCGACAAAGACAAGCGCTGCGCTGACAGCAGGCATGAGAGAGGATCGAAAATGAAAAAGGCACTGTTGACCGGGCTTGCAGCGAGCGCGCTGACTTTTGGCTTGAGCGGCGTGGCACATGCCGATGATCATGGTGATGATATGGCCAGGTCTGCCCAAAGTTGCGGTGCGATCACTCCGGGCTGGCGCACACCTGCCTTGCCAGAGCCGACCAAGGCAACCGCCCAGGAAATCGGCTGCGCAGTGGCAGCCTGGCAGCTCGCCGCCAAGGAAGACATGAGTTATATCGGCGAGCGGATACCGGAAAGCTCATATGGCCGCGGCTGGGTCAAGGCTGCGTTTTATATCGGCCTTGATTATTTTGCGGCCCGGATGGGCGATGAAGACCTGCTCACGCGCTCGCGTCAATATGCTTATGATAACGGCACCGAGCTGGGCGATCGCCCATGGCACGGCGATGATCAGGCAGTGGCAGCCGTCTATGGCGCGATTGCCTTGCGCGATGAAAAACCGGCCTTGATGAGGAAATCGATCGAGGTGTTCGATCACATCCTGGCGCAAAATTACACCAACAGCCTCAAATTTGTCGATTCCCAAGTGGCGGGCGCGGAAGGCAATTGTCAGAAGCGCTGGTGCTGGGCAGATGCGATTTTCATGGCACCGCCATCCTGGGCGCTCGCCACGCAGGTATCGGGCGATCCGCGTTATGCCGATTATGCCGCCTCCGAAACGCGCGCTGTGATCGAATATCTGCAGGACCCCAAGACCGGCCTGCTGTTCCGTGACAGCCGTTATTTCGAAGCCCGCACGCCCAATGGCAAGCCGGTCTTCTGGAGCCGTGGCAATGGCTGGGTGTTTGCCGGGCTGGCACGTTTCATCGATGCGCTTCCCGCAGATCATCCTGAACTGCCCTTGATGCGCCAGACATATCTCACGCTGGCTGATCAACTGGTCTCGATCCAGCGCGACGATGGCTATTGGCCGACCTCGCTGATGGACCCTGAATATCTGACCAATCCCGAAACCAGCGGCACGGCCTTTTTCGGCTTCGGTCTGGCCTGGGGGTTGAACAACGGCCTGCTCGAAGGCGATAAATACATCACCGCGCGTGACAAGGCATGGGACGCGATGCGCCTTGCAACGACCAGCAGCGGCAAGGTCGGCTGGGTCCAGCAGATCGGGAAAGACCCGCAATCGACCCAGCGCGAAACCAGCCAGCTCTATGCCGCTGGCGCAATGCTGCTCTTTGCCGCTGAAATGCTGGCCGTGCATCAGGCCCAATAAGGGCCTCCTTTTCACGTCCCGGCAATCAGCCCCGAAGCGGCGCGGCGATTGTTCGGGGCGTCAGGGGGATGGGGCAGCTTTTGCGCTAGCTTCCCTTGCGCTGCAAAAGCTGCCAGTCATACAGCGAAGGCGCAGCGCGCACCGGCTCGCCATGCAATTCGACATAAGGCTCGGGCTTGTGCTGCAATGCAATCGGACGGTTGCCATGCATGCCGACAATGCGTGCATCCGGGCCTTCTGATCCTGCGAAAATGACAATTTCCTCGCCCGGTCCCGCGCCGCTATCAACCACGATATTGAGGTTCCAGGTCGTGTTATATTTGCCATGCCCCGGAAGCCAGTAGGGCGCGCCGCCAGCCTTGTAGAGATCATACATCGGCCGGCCATCTTTGCTCACCTGATCGGGCACGATGTGCACGGTCAGATTGTCGAACAGGTTCTGATGGTTCGATCCGGCATGCTGATCAAGCGTCGGCGCAATCCAGGCGACCGCATTCCTGTAGACCGATTTGGTCGAGCGGGTGTTGATGGAGAAGGTATGCTCGGTGGGGTTCAACACCGTCAGCCCATCCACCAGCACATTGTGCACACTGCCCACATGGACGCTGTAATGGGCCTTGTGTGCACCATCGGTGATGATGTTGCGCAGGGTCAGATTGGCTGCATCATCGGTCAGAATGCCGGTGTCGCCATTGGACACGCGCACGTTGGCAATCCAGCCATTGTGCACGCCGGTCATGTAAATGCCATTGAAGCCGGACTCGTTGTGATGCCCGAAATAGGGATTTTCGGGAAAGACCAGCGCGAGGTCCTGAATGCCGACATTATGCAGGTGTTCCCAGCGCGCGAAATAGGCCGGCAGGTCAGCCGTGATCGCATGCAGCAACGGATCGGCGATGGTCACCTGGTCGCCGCGGATCGCTTCGATCCGGGTGGCTTGCTGGACCAGTGGACGATCGGGATTTTCCCAGTGACGGCTGCCGATCGGTTCTTTGGTATCGCCATAAAGCGATTTGACCAAAGGCCCTTCGGGCCCGGCCCGGTTGTGCCAAAAGATCTTCAAGACATCGCCAACCTTGAGGCCCGATGTGTCGGCCACTCTCAGCCTGCGCTCGAATTGCTCGCCCGAGGCAATTTCGGCCACGGTCTCAATCGGCGGATCGAGCCGGTCCAGATAGCCCACGTGCCGTCCGCCAGGCGTGCGGGTCCAGATAAAGCCGCCGGTCCAGCTATATTCGGAAAACAGCACATCGAGATTGAGTGCCTTGTCCCTTTGATACTTGTCCTCGGCTGCGAGATATTCGCGCAATTCATCGAGCACGCCGTCATCGTCAACCTGATTGAGCGGGCGGGGCATATAGATCTGCGTGCCGCCTTCGCCCATGCCCATTCCCGCCAGCACCACATTGCTGTGTTCCATCCACAGGATTTCAGTCAATTGATAGCGCCCTTTGGCAAGCTGCACCCGCACCGGCCGATCAGATTGCGCCGCTGCTGCCAGGGCCGCCTTCAATGCCGCACTGTCATCGCGGCCATCATCGGGCACTGCGCCGTAATCGGCCACATTGATGACATTGGTCACCACCGGGAGGGGCGCGATGCCATATTCATACCCGGCATAGGAAAAATCGGGCAAGGGATGATCCGCCATGGTGGCAGGGTCAGTCAGGATCGCGGGCAAGCCGATCGCTTCCCGAGCATGGGAAGTAACCCAGGTGGACGCGGCAATAGCCAGCGTGGCAGTTGATAGAGCTGCCCAGCGCAATTTGCCAAACCGTATTCCTCGTCCCATTGTGCATCGCCTCTGGCCATGATTGTTAGGCGGACTATTGACCAAATTTGATACCGGTGTCAAACGGGCTTGACGTGCTGCTATCGAAAAGAATTGACAGGAATCATTATGGCGAGTGCCAGTGTGGGTGACAAAGACAGGATCAGCGAAATTTCGCGAACACTGTTATCAGCAAGGCGAAATGCCGGGTCTTTGCCTGGTTTTCCGGGGGCTTTGCCAACCAGCCTTGCCGAAGCTTATGCTGTTCAGGACCTGTCGCGCGAGCTTTGGGATGAGCGGGTTGCAGGCTGGAAGGTTGGCGGGATTCCTGCACCGCAGGCCGCAGTGCTTGGCGCAAATTTCCTTGCCGGGCCGATCTTTGCTTCCACTATCATCCACGCGGCCGGCGATCAGGTTTTCCCGATGCCGATCTATGCACAGGGCGGCGCGGCGATCGAGGCTGAATTTGTGCTGCAACTGGGCGATAGCCGCGATCAGGATCGCGTGTTCATCGGGGTGGAGATCGCCAGCAGCCCGATCGTTGGCATCAACCAGATCGGTGCTCTCGCGGTGATTTGCGATTTTGGCAACAATCGCGGCCTCCTGGTTGGCCCGGAAATCGAAAACTGGCGCGACAGATTTGCCTCGCCCATCACGGTGACTGCGCATATCGATGGCGAACTGGTGGGCACACGCGTGCTCGACAATCCGAACGAAGGCATCACCGCGGCGTGCGATTTCCTGCTTGACCATGCGCGCCTGCGCGAGATTGACCTGCCGACAGGGACATATGTTTCAACCGGGGCCATTACCGGTATTCACGATGCGAAGGCAGGAGCGAGGTCGACACTTGATTTTGCCGATGCGGGCGCCCTGCAGATCGAGCTTGTCGCGCTGCAGCGGGACCAATAAGCCCGGTTCGGCGGCGATCTTTTCTAACTGTGATCTGGCATAAGATACCAGCGGAGGATGGTTGAAATGCCCGGGCAGTTGGCGCTAAGAAACCCCCGTCATCGGTTTCCATTTTGCAGCTGGATGCTGCATTTGAAATCATTCCATACACATTCGTTTTGAGCTGAAGTGAGGCATCATGAAAATCGCACTGATCATTGAGAATAGCCAGGCTGCCAAAAGCAGCATCATCAACGACGCGCTGACTAGTGTTGCTGAACCCTTCGGCCATGAAGTGCATCACTATGGCATGTATACGCCGGAAGACGGCGCGCAGATGACCTATGTCATGAACGGTCTGCTGGCAGGAATTCTGCTCAATTCCAAAGCAGCGGATTTCGTGATTACCGGTTGCGGCACGGGCATGGGCTCGATGCTCGCTTGCAACTCCATGCCCGGCGTATTTTGCGGCCTGGTCATCGATCCGACCGATGCGTTTCTGTTCAGCCAGATCAATGACGGCAATTGCATGTCGATGCCTTATGCCAAGGGCTTTGGCTGGGCGGCCGAACTCAATTTGCAGGACTGCTACCGCAAGATATTCGAGAATGAAGGCGGCGCCGGTTACCCCAAGGAGCGGGCCGAAATCATGCGCACCAACCGTGGTATCCTCAAGGATCTGAAATCAGCCGCGTGCAACGACATGTTGACCGTGCTCAAGACCGTCGATCAGGACCTGCTGCGCGCAACCATCGCGGGCGAGAAGTTCGCAGAGCTGTTCTACGCCAATGCACAAGATGAAGCGATCAGCGCCTATTTGCGCGGCTTGTGACAGACCGGAGCACAGCGCGATGACTTCCAATCTCTTTGATCTCACAGGCAAGGTTGCCATTGTCACTGGCGCGAATACCGGCATCGGCCAGGGCATTGCAATCGCTCTGGCACAGGCGGGGGCCGATATCGCGCTGGTCGCGCGCCGCGATCCTGATGAGACTGTGGCGATGGTCGAACAAGCCGGTCGCCGCGCGCATGTGGTGATGGCCGATCTGTCCTCGATCGAACCGTGTGAGCGGATTGTTGCAGAAACTGTCGCAGCACTTGGCGGGCTTGATATTCTGGTCAACAATGCCGGGATCATCCGCCGCAATGACGCCCTCGAATTCACCGAAGATGATTGGGACGCGGTAGTCGATACCAACCTCAAGGTGCTGTTTTTCCTGACTCAGGCCGCCGGTCGGCACATGGTTGGACATGGCGGCGGTTCGGTCATCAATATCGCCTCCATGCTCACCTTCCAGGGCGGTATCCGCGTTGCCAGCTATACCGCATCAAAAAGCGGCGTGGGCGGATTGACGAAGCTGCTGGCCAATGAATGGGCGGCAAAGGGCATAAATGTGAATGCCATCGCGCCCGGCTATATTGCCACCAACAATACCTCCGCCTTGCAGGCAGACGAGATCCGCAATCGGCAGATCATGGAACGTATTCCCGCTGGCCGCTGGGGCGAACCTTCCGATCTGGGCGGTGCGGCCGTATTTCTTGCTTGCGATGCCTCGCGCTATGTCCACGGCCATGTTCTGGCGGTGGATGGGGGATGGCTGGCGCGCTAGGCCGCTCCACCAGAGCCCAGTGTCCAGTCGGATTGGCAGTGGGCCGATGTCATCACAAACGCCAGTGCTGGCGCCACCAAGCTGATCTTGAAATGCAGCACACAAGTGTGCGCGCTGCGTGAAATCAAGTGACCCAGGGCAGTTCGCACAGCTGCTCCCAAGGAGCATTGCAATGCAACCTCCTGCTCTTGGGAACTGCAATTATCCACCTGTCGGGCAGTGCCTCGACCTACATAGTCAGTGCTTGAGACCATGGGCATGAACGTGCCCGTAAAGTCATGTCTGTGAACCTCGCCCCACAATCAGGCCGCAGACTGCACGTCATCAATCCTGCCGTAGAATGAGAGTTGTCATGAGCAAGAAGGAAGAAATCCGCCAGAACATGCCGCTGCTGGCCGAGGCTGAAGGGGTCTGGGAAGGGTGGTATCGGTATTATGATGCAACCACCGGCGAGCTTACCGATCAGCATCGCTCGCGCCTGATCTGCCGCCTGCCAGACGATGGCAAGCCGTCCGATTATCACCAGACAAACCACTATTTCTGGGAAGATGGCCGCATTGAGGTGCGCGATTTTCCAGCCAATTATCATGATGGACGGATTTGGTGGGACAATGATCTCATCAAAGGCTGGGCCGCAGCCATGCAGCCTGATGACAACAATCTCTCCACCTGCCTCAACTGGGTCCGCAAGGGCGAGGCGGGTATGTATCTCTATGAGATGATCCAGGTTGATGAGGGCCACAATTTCCGCAGCCGGGTGTGGCAATGGTTCCGCGATGGCAAGTGCTTTCAGCGCACCCTGATCGATGAAATCCGCGTTTCGAACGATTGGCAGACATGGACCGACAATACTGCCCCGAACAATTGACATAGCAAGGCAAGGCTGGCGTCTGACCAGGGCGCGCGACGACAAGCCAAAGGAGAATGAACGATGAAGAGGCGCGATTTCATGGTTGCCGGTGCAGCAGGGGCATCTTCGCTTGTCCTTGGCTCCTCAGCGGCGATGGCAGCCAATCATGCACCAGTGAAATTGCCCAGCCGTGAGGGCTTGCAAACGAGCCTGGTGGGTGATTTTCTCGATCTGACCACGCCTGAAGGAAACCGCGAGGCGATTGCCCGGATCAATGGCAATACAGACCTTGGCAGTTCAGGCCTTGGCAAAACCAAATTTGGCTGGTTCAAAGGTATCGTGCATGGCGTTCGTCCGGGCGAAATTGTGCGTGATCTGGTTGGCTTTACCGGCTTTTCCGCTGCCCGCCTGCTGCCCAGCATCGACCCGGAATATCCCGGCTATCGCAAGGTGTTGCGCGAAGTGGGCTTCTACACCGATCTGCAAACCGGCGAGATCCTTGAATACTGGGATAATCCCTATCTCAACGAACGTGTGCGGGTGGTCCCGATCGCCAATGATCCGTTCAACAGCCCGATCACGGCCTATACGCCGCCTGCGCCCAATTATGGCGGGTTGAATGAAGAGCAGCGCGAAAAGGTGCCCATGTTGCTCGATTGGGAGCGGCGCGGGAACCATTTGAGCCTCGCGCGGCGGATCAATCTGTTTTACCCCGCCGCCCTGCAACCCGACAAATGGCCGCGCGAAAGCAGCGGCAAGTTCAACCGGGTAAGCGAATTGTTCCTGTATAATCTCAAATGGGACGAGATGCAGGATGCCTCGATTACCAGTGTCGAGGCGGATGGCGTGTGGAACCGCATCACCCCCTGGCTGCCGTGGATGCTCATGGGGCCAACTCCGGGACATTGTTTCTATTCATGCTTCTTTGGCGCGGTTGATACGCTCGATTATGTCGATCCCGTCATGCTGGAATATGCGGCCAAGCATTATCCCAAATATTTCGAAGCGCCCGAGACCTGGGAAGAACCGTCCCTGTCTTCGCTTGAATGGTATGCACGCGAGCAGGAACCGGCACCGATCATTGATGGCGTGGTTCCCACCGCGCCGCCGACAACGCCTTTGTTTTGAAGATCTGGTGTTCTGAAGGTCTGGTGTACTGAAGGTCTGGGGGCTGCGGCCCCCAGATTATCTGCCAGCAGGGGCGCGTCAAAAGCGCTTGCGCGCCGTAACGGCAAAGCTCGCCTCAAAGCCGTCATAGGTCGACAGGAAAAAGGCCGAATCGCGCTTGTCATAGCCGACACTGGCAGACAGCGAGAGCCAGTCAGTGGCTGCCCAGCTGGCATTGACATTGCCGCCATATTGCCAATCCCGGCGGGTGACGAAGGTCACGTCTTCGTAGAAATCGTCAAACCACACCCGGCTGACCACGGCACCTGCACCTATCGCGATATCCTGCGTGAGATAATGCGTCAGATCGAGCGAAAGATTGGCATTCCAGGCGTTGTTTTCCACGATCTCGCCTTCCTGCCGTCCGGCATTGGCGCTGGCGCGCAGGACTGTGCGCTGGTTCAGGGGTATCCCAGCGCTCAGCGCGAGACTGGCCCCGTAAAAGCCTGTGCCATTCTTGAAATCCGCATCGTAATTCCATCCGCCAAAAGCGTTGACGCTGGCATAGAGCGGGGTATTGCCGATGGGCAGACCAAGATTGGTCGAGGCAGTAATTGTGCGTGAGGACGGGGCAAATGCCTTGTCATATTCGATGCCCGAAACCGTGGCAGCAAAACCGCCATCAAAAGTCTCTGCGATCCGGGTTTGCACGCCTCCGGTCATCGCGGCGGTGCCAAACAAGCTATCGCCCAGATCATCCACAGTGCGCACCGGGTTTTGCGACCATCCGCCGCCCGCGCTGGCGCCAATATAGAAGATTTCGTTGACGGTGAGAACATAGACGCCTGCTTCACCATCGATGGCGCCATCCTCCTGCGCACTGCGTTGCAGGGTTGTGCGGCGCTGTTCCTCCAGCGCGGTATCGATCCCGGTTCCCCGGTTGAGAGCATCCTGAATATCAGGCAGAACCTGGGCCGAAGCGATGGCGGGCAGGCAAACCAGTACGCCAAGGCTGGCGAGAGCGAAAGCAATGCGTGTCATGATCTTATCTCCTCGCCCGTTCACTCAGGGGTCGCATTGGCTTCAATCCGCAGCGTTGCGGTCTGGCCGGTGTTGAGATTATAGGTTTGCCTGGCAACGCCGCGCACGACGTTGTCGATGGTCACCTCGGCGGTGTTGGGCGAGGCTGATCCTTCGTTTAGCGCCGTGACCACCATCGAGGCGACGCCGGGCCGCAAATTGACGGCGAAATTATCGCCTGCGGTGGTCAGGAAATGGTTTTTGAGCGTGGCGATCGTCCGACCGAACTGCTGGATCTCGACATCGATCAGATCGCCATCCTGGATCCCGAAATCGCGCAGCATGTAGGCAAGGTTGAAGCCCGAAATGCCGATATCGGAGAAGCCTCCGGTCGAAAACACCCCGCGGCTCTGCACCAGGATATCGCCCAAGGCGACAATCGAACGTTTCATCGTCCAGCGACCCAGATATTGCGGGCCACAGCCGACATAGCCAGAGCAACTGGGCGCCTGATTGGCCCAGCGGCGATAGCCTTCGTCCTGCGACAGGCGGATGATGTTCTCGGCATCGTTCAGCGCGATGGCCAGCGTTGCCATGCCATCCGAACCCGGCGCATAGGGATAACCTGCCGCAATCGCCAGGCTGATCAGCTTCTTGATGTCTTGCGTTGCAAGCCAATCTTCCCATCTCGACAGATCGACATTGAGCGTGCCCGACATGTTATCAAACCCGAAAGCGGGATATTCGCCGGTGCCGGGATAGCCATCTTCATCGTTGGGATCGGTGGGCGGGAGCTTGCTGACCTCCGGAGCGTCGAATTCGGGCCCCTCGAAATCGTCAGGACCGACTTTCTTGAGGCTGGTGGTACCGTCCTCATTCTTCACAAACAGATCGCCATCCTCATCGAATACCGGCATGTCGAAGTTTACCGGATCGGAAGTCACAGGTTTCAGATTGAAGGATGTGACGACCAGCTCCGACATTTCGAGCGAGGAGACCCGCATTTCATAATCGCCATCGAAGATTGTGCTTTCTTCCCGATTGGCGAGCAAATTGTCCTGATACGCCTTCAATTCCTCGGTCGCCTTGGCGTTCTCCTCGCGCGTTTCACGCAGCCATTTTTCTTGCGGAGTCTCTGTAACGAAGCCTTGTTCGGCGAGAGTAGGCTTTGGGGGCCTGGGCCTTTGCGTTGCATCGGGATCGCGCGGCGGCGCGGTCGGATATTGCGGTTTGTTGATCTCTTCAGCCAGCCCGGCTCTCAATTCAGCATCGCTCGGTCCTGAATCGGGCTGCGGCGGTCTTGTGCCTGCGACAGGCCTGGGCTTGTGCTGGGGCCCCACGCCGCCCGGCCAGCCACCCACGGGCGCTTCGGGATCGATGCCATAACTGGCCAGCGTGCCGGGATAATTGTCCTTGAGATATTGCCAGTAGCCCGGAGTTGGCAGACCGGTTGATGGATCGATGCGGGCATCGGTCCAGTTCGGATCGTTGACCTGATGCGGCTTCAGGCCGCGCTCTTGCATCCGCTCCTTCAGCGCATTGTCTGCATCTGCATCATATTTTTCAAGCGTGGCGATTTCCCGGTCGAGCTTGGCAAGCTCGTCGCGGAACGCTTTTTCCTTGGCTTCCGAAAGAGCGATATATTGCTCCTTCTGTCGCCTCGCCAGATCCCTGCCCAGCCTGGCTGCTTCGGAATTGATGACATTGATATCTTTCAAGCCTTTGGCCGAGATGATGATATCGGAAACCGAGCTGGTAACGATCGCTGTGGCCGTGGTGGTTGCCGTTATCAGGTCTCCCGAAGCGGCCGCCCCCACGACACCCAGAATGTCGAGCGCCAGATTGAGGTCCATCAGACCCGCAGCGGTCATGCCCCTTTGATCGCCGCTCAGGGCGCTGCCATAGGTGCGCGTCAGCTTGGGCGCGTTTCCAGTGGCCAGATTGGAGCCTCCCTGATTGGAGAGATTGGCGAGCGAACTGCCGATGGTATACCCGTTGATGGCGTTGCCAAGCAGGGTAAGACCGCCGCCCAGATAGCTTTTGGCAGCATCCCAATGGGTTGGAGGGATTTTCTTGACCTGTTCGATTATGACGATCCCCTCGTCGCCATAGCGGGCAAGATCGGTTGAAAGATCGATCAGGTTTTCGCTCGCTGCCCTGAATTCAGCTGCGGCCCTGGCTTCGGCAGGACTTGGCACCAGGCGATAGGAACCAGGATCGTTCACCAGGACTTCGTAGCCGGCAAGGGCATATTCCAGATCGGTCTTTGCTCGTTGCCAGTTTTGCAGCACCTGTCCGATTTCCATGCCTTCCGTCATGGTGCGCTGCGTCAAGACATCAGCGGCGTAATCAAGCGCCTTGCGCTTATCGAGGATGAACTGCTCTGCCGCTTTGAGCTCTGGCAGGGCTTCAAAGACCGGGGCGGAGCGCGATGACACAAGGGCATCTTCGGCGGCTTCGAGCCGCTGCACAGCCTGATTTATCTGCCCTTTGATTGTCTGCGAATTTTCGGCAAAGACATCGGCGGTATTCATGATCGCCAGCACCCGCTCGACCGATTGCGGGCTGCCGACTGCAAGATCTGTCCAGGTATACAGATTGCCGACAAAGCCGCCTGCGGTGCTGGTGAGCCCGGCCATGTTCGAAATGTTGCTGCCGGTGTTTTGCGAGGTTTGCGCAGCGGCGCCCGATGGCGCTTCATTGGCGCCGTTCTCGGCGATGCTCAGCGCCACCAGATCCAGCCGCCGCATCAGGTCCAAGGGTCCATAAAGAGGCTCCGCGTGAAAATGCGTTGCCACCACGCGCATGGCTTCAGCGCTGAAGAATTCGTCTACATATTTCTGCAATTGTGGAACTTCACGGTAATCGATCATCGCCGATCCATCGGGATTTGCCGCGACCATCGTGCGGGCAAAGCGGTACGGAACCGAGGTTTTGTTGTCGCGAACCACTGCCCGATGAAGGGCCGAGTTCAGATAAATCATGCCGAACCCCGGATCAGTCAGCGAAATGCCGCTTCCCCACTGAACCGCCGTCATGCCAGTGCCCGGATCATAGCTGAAAGCGGGGATGGCATAATGGATAAGCACCATGGGCTTGCCAACATGGACAAAATATTCGCGGCTTAGCTCGACATTGATATCGGCCCCGCCGAGATTGCGCAGACGCAGCTCTCCCAGGGCGATTTGTTGCGACCAGCTTGCATCGCTGCCGAGTTTCGGAGAGCGGTTCAGAAAAGGTCTGATGACGACGTTGTGCAAATTGGCAATTTCCAGATCGCCTTGCATCGTCTGCGTGGAATAATCGTACATGACCGTTTTTTCGGTCCCTGTAAGGTTGAGGAACCGTTCGGCCGAGAGTTGGCCGTCTGCCGCTGTAATGACGCGTGCGCCGTCCCCATAATCAAATTGCGTGTAGCTCTTGTCGCCCTGGCGCACACGGCCAATGCCCAGCACTTGCGAACTGGAGTGGTCGTTGCTGCCGTCATAGATCTGCGTCATCAAGCGCAGCGCATAGCTTTGCCGTTCCTCGATCGGAGCGGCTTGCGTTGCCGTTTGCGCCGAGATTGCCGCATTCTGAGCCGCCGCCGGCATGCCCACCAGCGCCAGTCCCCCGACCGCTGCGCCCAGCAGCAATTTTGTACGAATATCAGCCATGATCAGCTCCCCACCTCGATAGATTCGATGAATGCGAATTCTGTCGTGCGGCGCAGGCCGATAACGGCCGCGCCCGCGCGCCAGAGGGTTTCCTCGACCTGCTGCGGGGTTGCCTGGGCAATGGCCGACCAGTCGCGCTGGGCGATCAGGCTGCTGGCCATCGCCAGCCGCGCTTCGTCGCCGCCATGGACCATTGAGCCAAATCCGTAAGGCAGCGGATCGAGCATTTCTGCCACCGCCGCGCTATCGCGCGCGGCAAGCGCTTCGAGGAAGCCGGTGACGATCCGCTCCTCCAGAGATGTCACCGCTCCATCATTGACGAAGCGGGCATTGCGGATCGTGGTGCTACCAACCCGCTCGCGCCGGGCCATCTCGGCCTGTGCCGAACCCATTGTTGCGACATTGAAAGATGTTCGCCCCAGCCGTCCCAGGAACACCCCGCGATCCTGTGCGCTTGCCAGCTTATCGAGCATCGCGACTGTGGTGCGCTGCGCCACAGTCTCTTGCGCTGAAAGGGCATCATGCAATCGCCGTGCGTCGAAGCGCTGGACGCCAGGCTCCTGCCCAAATGGCGGGATCAGCACCATGCGGCCTTTTTCGACCACCATATCGCCGAGCGCGGCTTGCCCGTCGATGACGATGAGGTAGGCGATCTCGCTGCCATATCCGGCAACCCCGCTGAAGCCGCCGAGCATGATAGTGCGCCCGCCAAAGCTCACGGCGCCGTCCGCATTCTCGATCACCAGCTGATCCCCGGTGGGGAGCGATGCGAGCTGGGCTGAAAGATCACCGCCATTCGCTTCAATCGCATCCGCCCTGGCGACCGAAGGGTGTGCGATATGCCCCAGGGATAATGCGGCAACTGCGGCTAATTGAGCAAGTTTCATCGTATTCGCCCCTCGAATATGATCCGGCGATTAACGACCGGTCTGATTTTCAAGGCGGGAACACGCGCAATAACGGCTCAAATTTTTTTCAGACTGTGTGCCGACCGGGCACATCGGCGGCAGAATTGCTGGATATTTTGCTTGGCTATGGCATTGTCTCCCCGACAGGGAGGAGCATCGCCAGGCCGTGAACGCGGTTGATCTGAGAAATTATGCCAACAATTGGCGCGATGGCGACGCTGCGGCTGGCGATGCGCTGTTTCGCGCTTTGGAGGCCGATTTGCGTCTCATCGCCAATGGCCGCCTTGCGGCAGAACGCACCATGTCCTTGTCAGCGGGAGAATTGGTGAACGAGGCGGTCATCCGGCTTGCCGGGCTCGATCGTATCGACTGGAAAAGCAAATCGCATATCCTGGCGCTTGCATCCACGATCATGCGGCAAGTCCTGCTCGATCATGTGCGCCGCAAGCAAAGTCAGAAACGGCATCACGAACCCGTTACCCTGTGCACGGATATTGCCCATACTGAGCCGAAGATCGAGCTGATTGCGCTTAATATGGCGATGGCTGAATTGGCACAAATTGATCCGGAACGGGCCCGCATTGTCGAGATGCGCTATTTCGGGGGCATGTCGTTATCTGACATTGCCGAGGTCCTCGATCTGTCCGAGGCGACAGTGAAACGGCGCTGGGCAGCAACGCGCGCATGGCTGCAAGATCGTCTGGGTGATCAGTGACAACGCGGCGTGATCCGGCGCTGGAGCGGGAGGCACTCGATCTGTTTGAAGCATCGCTGGAAGCAGGAGTGGGCGATCCGGCAGACTTTATCCGCAATAGTGGAGAGATTGACCGCGCGATCCGCGA
>Ga0100391_1003840_pt1 | contig 14886 bp, 7 predicted proteins | sample CryGeymeta201515_FD_81541 | JGI IMG/M metagenome (GOLD analysis project Ga0100391, IMG submission 81541) | Groundwater microbial communities from Crystal Geyser aquifers in Utah, USA - Crystal Geyser metaG 2015-15 | ecosystem: Environmental > Aquatic > Deep subsurface > Groundwater | place: USA...
CATTGGTCCTTCTGTAGAGTACCCCACAACTGTGATCTCAATCAGTGACTGCGCAGACCTGGACTGCTCAGTCTCCTGTCTGGTCCACTGTGTCTATCATTAACAGCAATCCACATTACTTGTACTGTTGTTGTTGTTGTTGTTGTTGTTCCTGGCGCTGCTGGTGCTGTCTTACCAGCTGTCGCTGTTCACAATCTTTTTGAACCAAAAGTGCTTCTGTTTCTTGAAGTTCTGAAAAAGCTCCTTCCATAGTACTATGGACCGTGTCCAATACTTTTTCAATCGAGGTAGCAGTATCAGTAGTAGCAATAGTAGTAGCAGTAGTAGTTACGACAGCTTGATGCTGTTCAGCTTCGTTTTGGAAAAAGTGCTGCCAAAATTTGTCAACATTCAAATCTCTGTCCTTGTTGGAACAGCAAGATTGATCGTCGAGTTGAAGATCATTGTTAGTACCAGTATTCTTGTCTTTATTGTCGTCGTTGTCGTTGTTGTCGCTGTCGTTGTCGTTGTCGTTGTCGTTGTCGATGTTTTTGCTCATGATGATCGTAAAATTTAATAATAATATTTTGCGAAGCATACTAGTACCAATATTTACTCAGTACATTACTAGTAGTAGTAGTAGTTATTGTTATTGTTGGTGCTACCTGGTACTTAGTAGTAGTAGTATACCAGTATGTTTTGGGTCAAAGAATAGGCGGTGACATGAGTCTGAAATAAAAAACTCCAGCAGACATTAAAAAATGGATGTCTGGTACTAGTACACACGACCACTAGACTACTAGACTACTACCAGATACCAGGTACTAGCTACGTAATACTAGGTACTTTACTGCAGTCGATATTTTATCTACTATTACTCTGCTAGTAGAAGTAGCTGCAGCAGCAGCAGCTACTTCGTACTGTACCTGGTAGTCTACCTGGTACGGTACTTGGTACCTGCTGGTTTGACTAAAGAGTAATAGTACTCGATTATACTGTTCTTTCCATTCGAAAGTCTACTACTAGCTAGCAAGACTCCTATGGTACCAGGTACCAGGTACATGGTACCGTACTGGTATCTATTTTGTTTTTTTTGGCAACCGAATACTGGTTAAATTGAATGGTCAAGCATAAGCTGAAGCATGACCGAGAAGATGCTACCTTGTCAATAGTATCCTCTCCACAATTGCAGGATGTGTACCATACCTCCTATCGTACGGTACTAGCATAGTCTAGCTACTACACGGTATGACTATCGTAGTAGATAACTACTAGTAGTACTGAGTAGCTACTAGTAGTATTACCAGTACAGCGAGAAAGGAAGAGAACGAAAAAAAGGTTTGGAAAAATTGTAGAGTAACCTGGTAGAAACGAAAAGGAATTGATTGGTCGTGTCCTAGCTAGTAGTAGTGCCGTATCATGATTACTTCTACTGCCCTAGCAGGAACCTGGTACCAGGTACCATGGTACTAGTAATACTACTGTAATCAACACGACATTTCTTTTAGCTGGTATTTGTATTGGTAGTAGTGGTACTAGACTAGTACTGATAGGTACCAGGTACCAGTAGGTATTACAGTGGTACTTACCCGAGAAGAACCTGGTACCGGGTACAGTAGTTACTACTACAGTAGTACAGTACCAGGTATGTTTCAATGGAAACGGTACTAGTACCTGGTAAACCGATACTTGAAGTGGTAAGGTTGCCAGCACACGGGAATGTATCGCTCATTATGTCCGAAAACGGTTCTGTTTTAAGGACTTCGCATACCTGGTATAAGCTGAACGAATGCCAGTGATGTAGTACCAGGGTAACAGGTACGGGACTACTAATACTAATACTCGTAGATTACCACTAGTAGGTAGTGGCAATATTTAGTACGATCGAATTTGCTGCTGGTATCGACTACTACTACCGTAGCACTACACTACTAGTAGTAACATACCACTTCTTGTACATGGTAGTACTAAACAATTTTTTATTATATCCTGCGTTCCTGTAAGTTAACACCCAATCAAAATCCTGGTACCGGTACCTGATACGAGTTTGTGGACATCCATGGTATGGTACCAGTACTAGAGTACTATAGTAATACTTAAATAAAAGTACTTTCATCAAATTAATGTATTGTACCATACAGGGTACCTTCTTAGCTAGCTACTAGAAATTTGTACTAGTACTGGTAGCGGTATCGTACCATACCTAGTCTAGTGCAATATTCTCATTTGTGTTTATTTAGAAAGCATATGACGAAGGATCAATTTAAGGTTGCCACGAATGTTGAAGCTCAAGTAGCACAATAAATAATATTGATAGAGTACGTTTTCTGATTCATCTATATTCTTCTTCCTTCAAAAAAAAATACCATATTACGTTGTACGAATCTACTAGACTAGAAAAGACGTCGCTCTGCATCCCTCTGCAAACAGCAACGACAACAACAACAACAACAATAATAATAAGAAGAAGAAGATAAAGAAAACAACAAGAAACAAGAACAGAAGCAGGTACTTAGTAGTTACAAGTAAGTCTACTGGGAGTACCAGTACTACACATCTTAGACCAAGCCCTACTTGAGAAGTACCAGGGTACTCTACACAAATAATAAGAGTCTGCAACTGCAACAACAATGATGTCCATCACATCAGTTGCTAGTACTGCTACTGCTACTACAACGACGACTACCAGTGGTACTACGGAAGTTGATAACAATATAGGTGATGATGAACTGGTTGTCACTTCCTCCTTAACTCGTATTGTACGATTGATTTGTCGTTGTAACAGTTCTTGTTCTCTGGCGATCATTAGCATTCCAAACCATTCCCATGATCACAACCACAGCAACAACAGCAACAGCAACAGCAACTATTCCTTTCAATTGCTAGCAGAATATAGACGCAATGATACTTTTATGGCGAAAAGCATGTCACAACAACAACAGCATGAAAAATCCGATCGTCAGCAGGTTTTGCAACAGTTAAAGGAATACTATAACAAGCAGAAGCAGCAGCAGCAGCAGCAGCAGCAGCAGCAGTCAGATGATAATGATGTGATCATGAAGGACACCATGGATACTCGTTGGAATTGGCAACATTTGCCATTGGCTTTGGACGCAACAGCAACATCAACTTCAGTAGTAGTGGGAACCTTGAGTTTATTGATGTCCAGCACTACTACAACGACTACCACCACCAGCAGCAAGAGAAATCTTCCATTTTGTTCTTTGTCTGCAGAAGAACAACAGGATATGAAGGATCTCATGGCTCTAGCCACGCATGTTATTGCTCAAGCTCAGCAACAGCCACGAGTTGCAAATCATGTTTTGCGAGAAGCAACTTTTACTAGTCATGCTGACGCTGATGCTGATGCTGATGCTGATGCTGATGCTAATCATAGCACCTGTGACCTTGCGAATCAGAAACCATCCACACCACAACCATCATCATCATCCATGATGATGGTGATAAACGATGATAATGACCACGACACGTACGTAGAAGAAGATCCATCCAAGTGTATCATTGCCTGCACGGCACATGACTTGATTACACCACTCATGGGACTGCAATTGTCCTTGAGCTTGCTACAAGAAGATGCCAAATTTGTACAGTTATTGCAAGAAGAACCGTTACAACGAGAATCCTTTTGGACGGCATGGCAGTCGACGGAAGTGATGTTCCGAATGTGTCAAACAACGATACAAACACTTCGTGACAATAAGCAGCAAAGTCAACAACAACAACAACGTCAACAACAGCAGCAGCAGTATTGTACGAGTATCATTGGTGGAGATTATACAACACGGACAAACAATTACAACAACAACAACAGTAGTAGAAGTAGTAGAAGTACTCATACACCACCAACACATTCCATTTCGTCACGTTCTACATCAACAGCATCGACAACAACAACAACGTCGTCGTCGTCTTCTTCTTTGGGAAGTAGGAACAGCATTCCCTCCATCACCAACAGCACTACTACCAACGACAGCAGCAGCAACAACGTGGCAGTAGTCGTTCCTTTGGATTTGAACAATCTGGTACAATCATTGAAACGATTTTTGGATCCACTGCCAAAACATGTTCCACTACAAATGAAATGGGACGAACAGGTACCAGATTTCGTACCCATTCAAGTAGTAGTACCATCATCATCATCATCATCATCATCATCATCATTCAACTCCAACAACAACAAAAACAATATTGATGATACAAATAGTGTTGATGATGCAACACTGGACGTTCAATGGCATGTATTAAGGTGTAGTATGACTATCTTGTCCTATGCTTGCCACGTGAGTACACTGCTACCATCGTTCTCGTCAGCAGCATCAAAATCAGCAGCAGCATTTGATGTGCAAACAAGTGGTAGAAAGCCTGTGGAAATGACCATTCGTGTGAAAGATGGTCGATTCATTGTAGAATGTGAATACAACTGTCCTACTGCAACAAGAGTTCAACGCACTGTTGAAAATAAAAATGACAAGGATGCACAGTTCAGACAAGAAGAGGAACAAAAATTACATTGTTTGTTGGATTCTTCTCGGACAGTGGCAATCCAATCGGTTGCACTTCAAATGCAATCGATGAAAAATGGCAACTACGGATTAGTTCGTTCTTGTTGTTCCACCAACAAGAACCAGAACCAGAATGAACGTGATCTGTTTTGGTTTAGTATTCCGGTTTCCGAAGATACGATACTACTGGCATCATCAACAACACGTCCTTTACCGTTATCTGATCGTGTCACTACTTTGGAACCAAGATGGACACACCCACTTTATCAGCAGCAGCAGCAGCAGCAGCAGCAGCAGCAGCAAAAAGGACCCATCACTACTCCCACGCAGATGTCTTCCCTTCATCGACGCTGGTCAACGGTGGATGCCAAAGCAAGTCCTCTTGCAATGAGATGTCTTGATGACGATGTCATCCTTCGATCCAACAGCAAGGATCTTGCTAAGATTAGTACCCTTCATCAATTGCCATGTCGTCTACTACGACGATCCTTCAATGCTGCCAACAAAACCAGTAAGAGCAATAGCAAGAGCACCAGTACCAGTAGCAGTGCTTTAGGATCACGACGTCGTACCTTTGATGACATGCTAGGATTGGCAGATGAACGCACCATACTGTCGTCGCCTTCTCTGTTGCAGATCACTACCAGCAGGTTTCGCAACAAGTTTACTCTGGCTAATCATGATTGGACGGCACTCAACAACAACAACAACAGCAATAATATTAAATCGAGGCGACGTCATTCCAAGTTCCAGGTTCGTCGGTATTCGGTCGATAATCCATCAAACACAAGTGGAAGAATTACTGCTACTACCGATTTTTCTTCCAATTTGGACAAAGGTAGCACCATGGCGACCAATTCTCTTTGTCCTCGTCCGCCTTCTTGCAGATCGAACAATTCCTTTCTTCTACAAAGTCAAGGACGAAAGCTTGAGTGCTCTCATCAACAACCATCATTACCACTGGCACAGCCACATGCACAACCCCAAACACAACAGGAGCAGCAACAACAACAACCACAGCAACCCATTTTGAATAAGAAACAAAGTTTAGGTGGAGGCCTCGATCGTTGTTTTCAGGATGTAATGGGAAAAATGGCGGCATTACAACAACCAGCGGACGAAGGCTTATCATTGGAGCAACAACAACGCCGACAACGACGAAGATTGTCTAAGGAATTATATAGTATGGTTACCACCGCTGCTGCTACCGCCACCGCCAGTTCCACTGGCGTCTCCGACACCACCGCCGCTACTACTGTTGCGACTGTACCCAGTATTGGACGTGAACGCAAAGCTTTGGTCATTGACGATTCTTTGGTAATTCGTAAAACTGTGGCACGAGCTTTGACGAAATTGGGCATTCACACAGTAGTGCAAGCAGCAGATGGTGTCGATGGATTGGAAAAGATGAAACAAGACGTATATGAAATTACCTTTTGTGATTTTTCCATGCCCAATTTGGGTGGTATTGACTGTGTTCGGCAGTATCGGCAATGGGAAGCGTCCGAACGATCGACGACCAGTCGTCCCAAGCAATTTATTGTAGGCTTTAGTGCCCATGCCAGTCCGAGTGATATTGCCCTAGCTATCCGGGTTGGCATGGACGAATATCAACCCAAACCTTTGACCATCAAGAAACTAGCTGAACTTTTGGAAAGTCCGGCTGTCAAGGCAAGTCGTCTGGCGCTTGAATTTGGGAAAGATTTTCTCTTGTAGTAGACGACAGCGACGATGACGTGCCTGTAACTTCAACAAATGTTCGGCGTAGTAGTTCTGTTCGTCGAGAACCAGGCAACCTGTTTGCCGAGTTTACCTCTTCGACGCTTCTCGGTGCCATGAAAGATGCACCCGCGACGACTACGGGCAATACCCAATAAGTCTAGAGTAACATGGATCTAATAATAGAAAGTGGCTTTAGAACACTCACTTTTTTTAAAGTCGTAAATGTTTTTGCTTTTGTGGAATGTCTTGTTGTGCTTCATGGAACCATCCCGAAACGGCCCATCGTTCCCTTCCTACCGTAGCCAAGACTTCATGTGGCAAAACTACACTGTCAAACATTACCAATGTTCCACCCGTAGGTGCTACATCACGGATTGTTTCACCCATGTGAATGTGATACTCGTTATTACTCATTCTTTGTATCTTGTCCCAATACTCTGTCAAAAGTGATTTCGGTGGTTCAATATAGTGAAATCGTGATCCCAATTCCTGTTTCGTAATAAGTAAGTGTTGTACTACCCAATCCGTACTCAAAAATAGGTACGGATCAGCCCAAAAATCTCGTGTTAAGTAGTTCTTTTTATTCTTGTTGTTGTCGTTGTTGTTGCTGTTATCGTGAACAGCATCCACGTACAAGGCACAATTACCTGATTGTCCGTGTCGTTGTCCATCTAAAAAGACGGGTCGTTCGACAGGATCTCGCAACGTCGGTACGAGCCATCCAATTTGTAAGTCACCATGACATGATCCAACACCACCACCACCACCACCAATAGTGGTGATTGTTGTAGCAGTTGCTGCTTTCGCCATATCAGCAGTAGCAGCAGCAGCAGTAGTAGCAAGACGTGGATAGGTTCGTAATATTCCACCATCGCTTGTGGATGACCAATCTTGTTCATTCAAATAGATCAACCAACTAAGACTTCGTCTGGTTGGATTTTTCCATCCAGCCACTCCTTTTAGTTCTTCGTGATGTTCATCGGTATGTCGTTTTAAATAGGCACCGGGTCCATATCGTGTATAACTAATTTCATGATTATTTATACCATCTTGTAACTTCTGCATTCCTGGTCGATCTAATCCAATAGCTAAATCACGTCGTAAGGAAGCAATTCGATGTTTCATGAACTTATGAATCCGTAAACGTGGTGCATTACCTAGTTGATCATTAACAAACGGTCCTGTTGTTTGTTGTGATGGAAAGTAGGCAGGACAAACACTCCGATCTTTTGTTACATCGAATTGTGCCTTATCTTGTCGTTGTTTGCTACCCGAATATCCAGCAATCGCATCTGTTTGAAAGTGATGTTCCTTATATAGTGTTTGCGCATCATAACGTAATTGTGTAACTTCTGATACAGATAAGTAATTATCAATAACCGCAATTTGACCTTGTTGAATCGTACGGAACACAGAATCAGGTAATGTCAATGGGTGGTGGTGTTGAAAACAACTCCTACCGAATGACAATGATGCTGACGACGATGCTGGAGTTGTTGCTGCTTGCAACAATGCAACTGTTGTTGTTCTTGTTGTTGCAAAACCAAGGACAAAGATGAAAAGGAGTTGTAGAATGAATAAAGTCTCCCGTAGTAGTTCAATCGTCAACCCCAGGCAGAAACGAGAAGAACACTTCTTTCTTTTGAAAGGAACAAGATAAGTAGTATACTGGCGTCGTGTCATTTTCCTAGCTAGCACTACTACAGTAGCTAGTTGTTTGCCAGCTGTCCTGTATGTAAAAGAAAAGAGGGAAAGAAAAAAATGTTCTGTAGAGAATAGAAGTGATCAGGTATTTTTGTTGTTTGTTGTTTGTTTGTGGTTTGCTTGTTGTTGATGTTGTTCTGTGCATTTATTCTTTATTCTTATTATGAAAAAGCGGAAACAGGAAAAACGGAAAAATCCGATCTTTGGGGTTCAATGCGATACATTCTTATTTTTCGTTGATATCACTCAATATCCACCCGGAAGTAGACTTCAAACCCGAAATAATAATAATAATAATAATAATAATAATAATACCAGGTAGTAGAATAGTCGCTGTGCAGTTTTCTAATAATAAACAAACGCAGGAGTTGATCAGACAGATCTACTACGCCACTACGCTTGGAAACTGCACAGACAAAGATCAACCAAGATGCGTTATTTTTGTCAACAAGTAGGGTACCAGTAAGTTACAAGTTTTGTGACCCAGCAAATCAATGCTTCGCTGTAAAGGACAAACACGCTGTTAATTAAAATAAGATACTACGAGTAGGAAAACAATTCGGTAGCAAACCAAAGCAACAACAAGAAAAGATTGACAACAACGTGAAACGTTACTATCAAGTCACAAGTCACAACAGTCACAACAGTCACAACAGTCACAACACGACCGTTCCAAAAAGAGAGGAAAATGATGCCGTCGTCTTTGTCGTCGTGGTTGTCGTGGTGCCTTTGGTGGTTTCGTCGTCTGCTTGTTATTCACTTGTTTCTTCCTGTAAATTGCTCCTTCTTGTTGTTGGTCAACGCCCAATCATACAGAAATGATTCTAGACAAACTTGCGATGATGATGGACATTGTAACAATTCCATCGTTATTGCAATTGGAATTTTTGTGGTTATTTTTATCATGGTTATGATGATACTTATGTTTGTACCTTTCCAATACTGGATGTGCAATTGTATGAGCAATAGCTGTTTATTACAAGAAGTGACATTAAATCAAGATCCAGTACGTCAATACATGACTAGAGCTCAAACGCTCGAACAACAATGGAATGCCAATAAGAACAACAGTACTTCTACTACAGCTCCCGCGACTACAAATACAACGACAACGACTACAAATACAACGACTATAGACACAACCGTTGGAGAACCAGAATCGATTAATGGTGGAACATTTCAGGGAACATCACGTCAGACATTTATTCCCAATGGTTGTTGCTTTCTATCCAAAAACACCCTGGAACTACATTTTAATCTGCAGAATGGGACTGTAACAGGTACTAAAAAGCAGAACGACAATGCAACAACAGCTGCTGATACTACTGCTACAACGACAACAACAACAACGTCTACTGCTACTGCTACTACTACTACGATCACTGGACGATGGTTCAATGACAAGATTGTTTGGTTGGAAGAAACAAATCCATCATCCACTTATATTAGTAGCAGTAGTAGTAATACCAAACAAAAGACAGTCGTGAGTGGATTTATAATGTCTCCTGCCGGTAGTAGTAGTTGTGGTGGTGGTGGTGGTGGTGGCAAGCACGTATTGAGTATCAAAGGTGACTATTATTCATCAAAAACAGAATTTGGAAAATGTCGTTACAACGGTACAACCAATGATCCAATGCCACCCTCTACTGCTACTAGTGGTGGTACCAAAAGATCTTTTGGGAATAAATCAAATATTGATGGCAAGGAGAAAGGGGGATTGGACATGTTGACCTTCCTTGGTTAGAATATTAGGGCAAGAAAATGATGGCTGTGATTTTTTTGTAACTGTGTACTACGTGGTAGTACTATGATAAAACGAATATTATTTACTACTACTCGTACTACTACTAATGACTCTACAAAGCAGTACTTCAACTACTACTACTACTAGTAGTAGACTAGTAGTACCATACCACTCACTACCTACTGCCTAGCTATCAAGAGTACACAGTCCTACTCCTCCTAGCTACTCTAGTAGGGCTCAACTCTCTAGTACTGGTACTACCAGGTACCAGGTACTATCACTAGTAATATATTAAGTCACATGTCACTTTTTATACGAGCTAGCTAAAGGAGGAGTCTACTACCAGTACTAATACTAAGGAGTAGTAGCCTAGATCTAGTAGCTAGTAGACCTACTACTAATAGACTAGACTAGTAGACCTACTAGCAGTAGTAGACCTAGTAGTATTAGTAGACCTACTAGCAGTAGTAGACCTAGTAGTATTAGTAGACCTCTAGTAGTAGTAGACCCACTAGTAGTAGACCTAGTAGTAGTAGACCTAGCTACTAGTAGTAGAGTAGAGCTACTAGCTACTCTACTAGTACTACTACTAATAGGCCAGTACTACTAGGTACTACTAGTATTACTACTAATAGGCCAGTACTACTAGTAGTACCATACGCATTTGAGATAACTGTTTCAACGTCATATTCCTAACGCAAACTTGAGGTCTCATCATAAGAATACAGCAGTAACATGAAATTTTTTTATATCTTGGATCCTCCAGAATGAATCATTCAAAACGTGTCAATAATAGTAGACTTCTTCTAGTATGAAAAACTCTGACACACAGCAAAAAATACAAAATACAGAGAGACAAGAGCTAGGCAGCTACTAGGCAGCTAGACTACTACTTCACACTTTCAATATCTTTACACATTGCCCAACTTTTATACATACAAATTTTTCATACTCACTACTCACTGCCATGAATTTAAAATCCATCCGCTACATCTCAATGATTGGCCTTCTTTTTTGCTTCTTGCTGCCTGCTGCTGCTGCTGCTGCTAGGAGGTCCAATGCCTTCATCTCATCGGTACCATTACAGTCACGATTGTTGTCGTCGATGTCGACCATTACTGATACCAATGGTGCTACTACTGCTACAAGACACTTGAAACAAACAGTCGCGATGAATGCACCTTTACCTTACATGATTAGTATGGATACATCCACATTAGTACTATCCATGGCACCAGGTCGTCAAGGTGGCAATGAAATTCCAGGAACAACGGATCGGATCGTATCGTGCCTGCCTTACCTATTACCACTATTAGATGGTGATCGGTACGGTAGATTCATCTTTGCTCTGGTACCCTTTTTGGGTACGGTCGATGCCATAGTCCTTGGTCCCTTCCATTTGTTGTACACAGCCATTCCGTTTGGACAGTTCCTTGCCTTTATTGGACTTAGTATTCTATCCAGAAATCCTAACATTTCACGTCCTGTACGATATAATATGCAGCAAGCCTTACTGTTGGATATTTTACTTATTTTTCCATCTTTATTGGGACGATTGGCAGGCATTGGAGGTAGCATGATGCTGCCACGGATATTGGTCGAATCGGGTTCTAATTTTATTTTTTATGTCCTCGTAGCAACGGTAGGGTACTCCCTCTTCAGTAATTTGACAGGCAAAATTCCCAATCAAATTCCCATAGTTTCTGACGCTACCGAAGCACAAATTGGACCCTTTTAAAATATTTACTGTATATAACTAAAATAAATACTCTGGCTAGCTAGTATGGGCTTTGACTAGTATGATTGGAATCCAACAACTGCTACAACTTGCACTAATAGGAATGATGTTTGATGATGGATGGATGGATGGATGGACTACTACTGCTATCCAATCCCGATCCCACTACCACTTCCACTACCACCCGTTCCCAAAAAGTATTCATTTCCAAAACTTTCCACGGCCGTCCAGGAATCCATAACAGCCAAACTAACATCTGTGGACACACCCAACGTTTTGAAAAAGGAATTGTTGTAACGTAGTTGATTCTGAATTTCCATCAATAGTTGCAATGATGATGATTCAGACGATTTTCGGACATTACCACCATCGTCACTGCCACTAACACCACCACCAGTACAACAACCGATCATTTCAAGACTGGTAATGGAGTGATTTCGTTTCAATAGTGCTAAACATTGACGTGCGCCTCTGTTACCAAAATTATTATGCGATACATTGAGTGTCGTGAGTGTCGTATTATCCATCAAGGCATTCATCAAAATCTTGACGGTTGAACCATTTGTTATGCCACAATGAATCAGTTTTAACGTTCGAATATGTTGCTGCTGTTGTTGATGATGTCCGTGGCCGTGGTGGTGATAGTGGTTGGAGGAAAGGATTTTTTGATAATGATGATGATTGTTCTTCGTATTGTCCTGGGAGGACGAGGAGGGACGTTGCACACGCAAACATTGAACCAATAATTGAATACCCGCAAGGCCCAAAAAATTGTACGATAAATCCAATTCCGTTAGCATCGCTGTTCGTTGAACATTTTCTAACAAAAATGACAAAGATTGTTGTCGGTGCTGATAATATTGTTGTTGTTGTAATAAGCTGCTTGTGCTACTATCATCCTGAGAAGGAATCTGGGAGAGACTGTGGTTCAATTGCAGTGTTTCCAATTGCAGCAGAGGAAGCGACACGGCTACTCCATCTAACCATAACAAAGGTGCGTCGTTGTAACATTTGTTCTTGAACGACACGTCTTCCATAGAATGACATTGCGAAATGCATAAATGTTGGATCGTTTTGCAATGTTGTAATCCCATAAATAGTACAGTATGACCAGATCCAACAAATTGACAGTCCTGGAGAGCAAATCGTGTCAGGTAACGAGGAGCATTTTGTCCCAAAAATGTTCCTAAAACCTGTCCCATGTACCTATCGAGACAGTCATTGCCTTTTAACACAATCTGTTTTACCGACACATGATGGCTCAATCCTTCCTCCAACAGTACACGTAAAATGTTGTTGCTGTTGTTGCTGTGAGACATTCCTCCACCACCACCACTACCAGGAGGAGAAGGTAATAATTCCAATGCGGATGATATGGACCATCGTCCGACCAAAGTTACTTTGGTAATGTAGGAATTGTTTTTGAGAGCATTCGCAATCCGTCGTGCTAATTTGAGACTCCTACTCCTACTACTACCGTTGTGTGTAGTAGTAGAAGAATACGATGATGTAATGCTGTTTTCATCAATCAATATTTCTGTGGACAGTGTTGTTGTTGATTCGTTGTTGCTGTTGTTGGAAACTGTTAATAATTGGGTTAACAAATCAAATGCAGCAGAATGAGTATTGGTCCTGGGGGGATGACCATGATCATGATCATGATCATGATGTGGATGAGGTTCCATACCATCATCATTAGTATCATTTTCTTCATCACTGCTGGTATCATTGGTGGTACTTTTACCATCGTCGTCTGTTGTTGTAGAAGCCTCACAAGTCGAATCAGCATCGTCGTCGTTGTCGTATGATGCGTCACTGTATGCTGCTGGAATGACGGTGCTGTGTTTCTGTGTTTGAACATTATTATTTGTTTTGCTACCATTGCTCGTATCAGCAGCAGTTGTAGCAGCAGTTGCAGCATCAGCATGATCGTTGGTATCATCTGTGTCATAACCATTATTCGTAGCAGTAGTAGTAGTAGTAGATTCTTCGTCATCTTCGGATTCTTCACTACTACTGACTTCTTGGTGGTCTCCACCAAAACCTATTTGCTGCCAAAAATTGGGAATATCATCATCATCATCATCATCATCATCATGAGATTTTTTGTGTTGTCTTCTATTTCTTCCTCCTACTCGCTGCTGCTGCTGCTGCTGCTGCTGCTGCTGCTGCTGCTGCTGCTGCTGCTGCTGCTGCTGCTGCTGCTGTTGTTGATGCAGCTTGAGTTTGGAACGTCTTCTTTCACCTACCGGTCTGCGACTTATCGTAGTATTGGTGCTGCTGGCAGGAGTTCCATCCGGATGTTCTACTTTCTTTTCTTCTAGATTCATAGTCTGGTAGTGGTGTGTATGTATGTAGGAGATCGGATTCTCAATGACAGTATTTTTACGTTTCTACCACCAAGTAGTAGTAGTCTAGTCTAGCTACTCTAGCAGAGAGTAGTGCAAGTCTTAGTTGTTGTAGTAGTTGTAGTAGTTGTAATGTTTTTAATTTCATAGAGTAGTAGTCTAGTCTACTACGTAGTCTCTAATATTATTATTATTACTCCCAGCTCCCAGCAATGGTACTGGTAGCTGTAGAGTCTACTGTTTGGTTCTTTATATTTTTCAGTCTCAACGGCGTTTTATTACGCATGTTTCACAACATGTTCCCTCAAAATTTCAGGCCTAAATAATATTTTTTTTTCTTTCTTTCTGATGATGATTTCTGATGATTTGTATTTATTACCAGGTACTACAGTAGTACTACTGAGTATATTTTAGTTTTTCTGTTCAACTTCACTACATAGGCGCGAATGATAAAAACGTCACAACATTTTCATATGCTACCAGGTAGTAGACGAAAGAGACCCTACTCTACATGTAGTAGCTACTGGTAGTACTAAGTTGCGCCTACTACTCGGAGTACTAGCTAGTAGTAGTACACCATACTACTACTACTACTACATAAAAGTAGTACTAGCTAGTACTACTGCTAGCTAGTAGTAGTAGTAGTATTCCAAGCAGGATTATGACATTTTATTCATGACTGAAGAGTCTTAATTTCAATGGAAAACAATTCTACTACTCTAGTACTAGTAGCTACTACTAGTAGTAGTAGTAGTACGTAGAGTAGTCTAGTAGTACCCTGGTAGTATCCTTCAAAACGACATCCAACGGTAGTAATAGTTACTAGCAAGTAGTCGAAGAGAACTACTACTAATACTGCTACTACTACTAGCTAGCTACTCGGAGTAGCTATTTGCTACAATAGTAGCTACTACCAGGTACTATTCGGTTACTATCTACCAGGAGCTTCTACTAGAGTGTACCACGATGCATTACTATGGTTATTTTTTTTGTTCCTCTATTATGATCATTGCTTGTCAACAACAAAAACAACAACAACAACAACAACAACAACAACAACAACAACAACAACAACAACAACAACAACAACAACAACAACAACAACAACAACAACAACAACAACAACAA
>Ga0100391_1003842_pt1 | contig 14885 bp, 11 predicted proteins | sample CryGeymeta201515_FD_81541 | JGI IMG/M metagenome (GOLD analysis project Ga0100391, IMG submission 81541) | Groundwater microbial communities from Crystal Geyser aquifers in Utah, USA - Crystal Geyser metaG 2015-15 | ecosystem: Environmental > Aquatic > Deep subsurface > Groundwater | place: USA...
AACCGAACAGCCTGAATTCGCAATGTTCGATGCCCTTCTTGATACGGTCGGCTGCACGGTGATAAAATTGCCCGTCGGAGGCGGCGCGGCTCTGGTCCTGCGCGCGCTCGGTCTACCTCCGCCCGCTCCGGTCGCGGCTGCCGTCGGTTCGGGCGGCGCGCGCACCGGACTTGCTCCTATGGGCCTTTTGCGCACGGGACCGCAACGGCTGGTTGCGATCGGATCGTCGACCGGCGGCATCGAAGCCCTGTCGCAGATCCTGAAGGCCTACCCGGAAGACTGCCCGCCGACCGTCATCGTGCAGCATATCAAGCCTGAATTCCTCGACAGCGTGGTCGCCCGCCTCGACGCCGTGTGCCCCGCCACGGTGCTGGCTGCGACGGACGACTTGAAGCTGACGCCCGGCAGGGTCGTCTTCGCCCCGGGCCGGCCGGTGCATCTCGAAATACAACCGACATCCTTGCGCTGTCGCCTCGGTGACGGGCCGCTGGTCTCGGGCCATCGCCCCTCCGTCGACCGCCTGTTCCAAAGCGTCGCCGCCCTGAAAAGCCGGGCCGTCGGTGTGTTGCTGACCGGCATGGGCCGCGACGGTGCGACGGGTCTGGGCGACATGCGCCGCGCGGGGGCCTGGACCATCGCGCAGGACGCCGCAACCTCCACCGTCTACGGAATGCCCCGCGTCGCCCATGAGGAAGGGGCGGTCTGCGAAGTCCTGCCACTGCCCCGGATCTGCCGCGCGATCCTGAACGCCGCACGCATCTCATCGGAGGTCGCCTCGTGATCCTTGTCACCGATCCACGCACGCTCCACGTCATGCAGGGGCAATTGCGCCTGTCGGAAAGCCCCGATGACGTGCTGACCAGCATCCTCGGCTCCTGCGTCGCTGCCTGCGTGCGCGATCCGGTCATGCGCATCGGCGGCATGAACCACTTCCTGCTGCCCGGAAAGGACCCGCGCGACAGCGGCAATGTCCGCTACGGCGCCCGCAGCATGAAGGATCTGATCAATGGCCTGCTCCGGCGCGGGGCCGATCGGCGCCGACTGGAGGTGTGGCTCTTCGGAGGCGCAAATGTCATCGGCGCCAATACCGGCATCGGCGCCGCGAACGGCGCATTCGCCTGTGATTTCGTGCGCGATGAAGGCTTCAGCCTGATGGGCACCGATCTGGGCGGAACACGGGGGCGCCGCGTGAAGTTTCACCCTTATTCCGGGGCCACGGAAGTGTCGTTGATGGACTCCGCGCCTGTCGAAAAGCCCGCGCCGCAGAAGGTTCCGCGCCACGAGATCGAACTGTTCTAGGACCCGATCCGGCCCAACCCGGACTTCAACCGCGACCTTGCGCGACCCGGCGCGCGGCCACCCTGCCCCCCCCCGGCGCGGCTTGGCGCCGGATACCCCCGCCTTGGCCCCGGCTGGGGCACCAACACCGCCGCCGCCGCCACTGGCCACCGCCCACAAACCACCACCCCCGGCCGCCGCCACCTTCGACAGCGCGCCTCGGAAGAGGTGCTCCGCCCTGCGCCCATGCAATCAGACAATGCCCCTCCCACTGGCCCCCGCGCCCCACCGTGGACCTACCCGATCCTCGGAATTGGCCCTACCGCTTTCGGACCCTCTCGGCTCAATGACCCGCAAACGGGACGCCGTGGGGGCGTTCGCGTGCGGGAGAATAGCCGATGAGAATGACCACCGAGGAAGCCTTCGTCAAAACCCTGCAACGCCACGGGATCGAACACGCCTTCGGGATCATCGGTTCGGCCATGATGCCGATCTCGGACCTGTTCCCGCGCGCCGGGATCACGTTCTGGGATTGCGCCCACGAAGGCTCGGCCGGGTTCATGTCCGACGGCTACACCCGCGCCACCGGCAAGATGTCGATGATGATCGCCCAGAACGGCCCCGGCATCACCAATTTCGTCACCGCCGTGAAAACCGCCTACTGGAACCACACGCCCCTTCTGCTTGTGACCCCGCAAGCCGCCAACAAGACCATCGGCCAGGGCGGTTTCCAGGAGGTGGAGCAGATGGCGCTGTTCCAGGATATGGTCGCCTACCAGGAGGAAGTCCGCGATCCCACCCGCGTGGCCGAGGTCCTGGCCCGCGTCATCTCCCAGGCCCGGCGCCTGTCCGGCCCGGCCCAGATCAATATTCCCCGCGATTTCTGGACCCAGGTGATCGACATCACGATCCCCGACCCGATCGAATTCGAACGCTCGCCGGGTGGCGAAACCTCGGTCGCGAAGGCCGCCGACCTGCTGTCCTCCGCCGCCAATCCCGTCATCCTGAACGGTGCGGGCGTGGTCCTGTCCGAGGGCGGGATCGCTGCCTCCATTGCGCTGGCCGAACGGCTCGATGCGGCCGTTTGCGTTGGCTACCAGCACAACGACGCCTTCCCCGGCTCCCACCCGCTCTTTGCAGGGCCGCTTGGCTATAACGGATCGAAGGCCGCGATGGAACTGATCCGCGACGCCGATGTCGTGCTCTGCCTCGGCACCCGGTTGAACCCCTTCTCCACCCTGCCCGGCTATGGCCTCGACTACTGGCCACAGGACGCGAAGATCATTCAGGTCGACATCAACCCCGACCGGATCGGCCTGACAAAGAAGGTCACCATCGGCATTGTGGGCGACGCGGCCAAGGTGGCGCGCGGCATCCTGCGCGGCCTTGACGACACGGCGGGCGACGACGACCGGGACGCGCGCCGCGCGCACATTGCCCAGAAGAAATCGGCCTGGGCGCAGGAGTTGACCTCGATGACCCACGAGGATGACGATCCCGGCACCACCTGGAACGAACGCGCCCGCGCCGCCAAGCCCGACTGGATGAGCCCCCGCATGGCGTGGCGCGCGATCCAGCAGGCGCTCCCGCGCGACGCGATCATTTCCAGCGATATCGGCAACAACTGCGCCATCGGCAATGCCTATCCCGATTTCGACGCGGGACGGAAATACCTCGCGCCCGGCCTGTTCGGCCCGTGTGGCTACGGCCTGCCCTCCATCGTCGGCGCCAAGATCGGCTGCCCGGACGTGCCGGTCGTGGGTTTCTCGGGCGACGGCGCCTTCGGGATCGCGGTCAATGAACTGACGGCCATCGGGCGTGGCGACTGGCCCGCGATCACCCATATCGTGTTCCGCAACTACCAGTGGGGCGCAGAGAAGCGGAACTCGACGCTCTGGTTCGCGGACAATTTCGTCGGCACGGAGCTGGACGAACAGGTCTCCTATGCCGGGATCGCGACGGCCTGCGGGCTGAAAGGCGTCGTGGCGCGCACGATGGACGAGCTGACCGAGGCGCTTGGCACCGCCATCCGCGACCAGATGGACAACGGCCTGACCACGCTGATCGAGGCGATGATCAACCAGGAACTGGGCGAGCCGTTCCGCCGCGACGCGATGAAGGCCCCGGTGGCCGTGGCGGGCATCGACCCCGCCGACATGGTGCCCCAGCGGGTCGCCTGATGGGCTGGCACCTGGCGGTCAATGCCGGGTCGTCGTCGCTGAAGCTGGCCGCCTTCGGGCTGGACGGCAGGGCGCAGGCCAGCGTTCGGCTGGCAGAGATGTCCGTCGCCGATCTCGGACGCGACGCCCTGTCGGAGGCCATCGCGCGCCTGCACCAGTCCGGCCCACCTGTCGCCACCGGGCACCGGGTCGTGCATGGGCTGGACCGGACCGCACCGGCACGTCTGGATGCCGCCACGCGCGCGGTCATCGCGCGCGCCGCCGGTTTCGCGCCCCTGCACAACCCGCCAGCCCTGCGGGTCATCGACCTCTGCGCCGATCTGTTCCCCGGGACGGCGCAGGTAGCCTGCTTCGATACCGCCTTCCACGCGGGCAACCCGCGCGTCGCGACGACCCTGCCGATCCCGGCGTCCCTGCGCGATGCCGGGCTGCGGCGCTATGGCTTCCACGGGCTGTCCTATGCCTCGGTCGTGCGGCGGTTCACCGGGGTGACCGGCCAAGCCCTCCCGCGCCGTCTTCTCATCGCGCATCTTGGCGCCGGGGCGTCGATGGCGGCGGTTCTGGACGGGCGCGGCCACGGCACCACGATGGGCTTTTCGCCGATGGACGGTTTGCCCATGGCGACGCGGGCGGGCGCGATGGATCCCGGCGTGATCTTCCACCTGATGCGGCAGGGCCACGCCCCCGACGCGGTGGAACGGATGCTCAACCGCGACAGCGGGTTGCTGGCGCTTGGCGGCACGCCGTCGATGAAGGACCTGTTGGCGCGGGACGACGACGCCGCGCGCTTCGCCGTGGCGCATTACATCCACTGGGCCACGCGCCACGCCGGCGCCTTGTGCGCCGCGATGGGCGGCATCGACGCCATGGTCTTCACCGGCGGCGTGGGAGAGAATGCCGCGCCGATCCGCGATGGCATCGCCACCGGGCTGGCCTGGGCCGGGCTCGATCCCGCCTGCGTGCATGTCATCCCCGCCGACGAGGAGGGCGAAATTGCCGCTGCCCTCCGCGATCCGGCAGGTTGAACGGGCCGCTGGCCTTACTCAAGATCGGCTGTGGCCCTATACCGCGCGCCCGGTTCGGAGCGACGGTCGGCCATCGTTTTCCGGCCCCTGCCCCCCGTCGACTCCCTGGGCGCGGCGGCCCCCCCTTGAAAGGCTCCGCCATGGCCTATGATGCCGTCCCCAATTCGCTCGAAGCCCATTGGATGCCGTTTTCCGACAATCGCGGCTTCAAGGAGGATCCGCGCCTTGTCGTCCGCGCCGAGGGCGTCCACCTCTACGACCATCGCGGCGGCACGCTGATCGACGGCTCCTCGGGCCTGTTCTGCTCTCCGGCGGGCCATTGCCACCCCAAGATCGCCGAGGCGGTCGCCCGCCAGATGACCCAATACACCTACGTCATGCCGTTCCAGACCGGCCATCCCGGCAGCTTCGCGCTGGCCGAAAAGGTCGGCCGCATGCTGCCCGCGCCGTTGAATCACGTCTTCTTCACCAATTCCGGGTCGGAATCCGTCGATACCGCGATGAAGATCGTCATGGCCTATTTCGCCGCCCGGGGCGAAAATCGCCCCCGCTTCGTCAGCCGCGAACGCGCCTATCACGGCGTCAATATCGGCGGCGTCTCCCTCAGCGGCATGGTCAAGAACCGCGACATCTTCCATGCCACCGTGCCCGGCGTCATGATGCTGCGCCACACCTACGATCCCGCCGAAACCTTCATCCCCGGCGGTCGGTCTGCCCATCGCGGCGAAGACCTCGCCAACGATCTCGAACGGATGTGCGCCACCTATGGCGGGGCCAACATCGCCGCCGTCTTCGTCGAACCCGTGGCGGGCTCCACCGGGGCCCTGCCGCCCCCCATCGGCTACCTCGAACGCCTCCGCGCGCTCTGCGATCAGCACGGCATCCTGCTGGTCTTCGACGAGGTCATCACCGGCTTCGGCCGCCTTGGCACCGCGTTTGCCGCGCAGAAATACGGGGTGGAGCCGGACATCATCACCATGGCAAAGGCTCTCACCAACGGCTCTATACCCATGGGGGCCGTCGGTGTGCGTGACGACATCTACGAAACCGTGGTCAACTCCGCCCGGCGCGGCCTGACCGAATTCTTCCATGGCTACACCTATTCCGGCCACCCCGCCGCCTGTGCCGCCGGCAACGCCATGATGGAGATCATCGTCGAGGAAGACCTGATCGCGCGCGCCGATGCCCTGATCCCCTATTTCGAAGCCGCGCTGAAGGACGGCCTCAAGGGCCACGCCCTGATCCGCGACATCCGCGTCGCGGGTCTGATGGCGGGGGTGGAGGTGCATCCCGACACCGCCCCCGGCCTGCGCGGGACCGAATTGCAGAAACGCATGTTCTGGCAGGGCCTGTCGGTGAAATTCACCGGCGACAACGCCATCCTCGCCCCGCAATTCATCGCCACCCACGCCCATATCGACGAGATCGTCGAGAAATTCCGCGCCACCCTTGACCATATGCGCGACAACGGCTGAAGCTGGCGCAACGTTCCTCTCACCCACGGACACACCATGCCCAACGTTCCCACCCACGCCCGCGCGGTCATCGTCGGCGGCGGCGTCGCCGGGTGCTCCGTCGCCTATCACCTGACGAAACTGGGCTGGACGGATGTCGTCCTGCTGGACCGCAAGCGCCTGACGAGCGGCACCACATGGCATGCGGCAGGCCTGATCGGGCAGTTGCGTGCGACCAAGAACATGACGCGATTGGCGAAATACAGCGCCGATCTTTACGGACGGCTGGAAGAGGAAACCGGCGTCGCCACCGGCTTCCGACGCTGCGGCTCCATCACGATGGCGCTGACGGACCACCGCGCCGAAGAAATCCGTCGTCAGGCCTCCATGGCACGCGCCTTCGGTGTCGCGGTCGAGGAGATCGACGCGACGGAGGTCAATCGCCGCTACCCGCACGTGAACACCGCCGACATGACAGCCGCCGTCTGGCTGCCGCTCGACGGGCAGGGCGACCCGTCCAACATCGCGCTCGCCATGGCCAGGGGCGCGCGGATGGGCGGCGCGACGGTGCTGGAAAACGTCAAGGTCACCGGCATCCGGCAGGCCGAGGGCCGCGTCACCGGCGTGCACTGGGACACGGGCGACGCCACCGGCACCATCGCCACCGACATCGTGGTCAATTGCGCCGGCATGTGGGCGCGCGATTTCGGCGCACTGGCGGGCGTCACCGTGCCGCTGCAGGCCTGCGAGCATTTCTACATCGTGACCGAGCAGATCGCGGGTCTCACCCAGCTTCCGGTCCTGCGCGTTCCCGACGAATGCGCCTATTACAAGGAAGACGCCGGCAAGTTCCTGCTGGGCGCGTTCGAGCCCAAATCGAAGCCCTGGGGCCCGATCCCCGAGGAGTTCGAGTTCGACCAGTTGCCCGAGGATTTCGACCATTTCGAACCGATCCTCGAAAACGCCTGCGCCCGGATGCCGATGCTGGCCGAGGCGGGCATTCACACCTTCTTCAACGGGCCGGAATCCTTCACCCCCGACGATGCCTATCACCTTGGCCCGGCACCGGAACTGGATGGCTACTGGGTCTGCGCGGGCTTCAACTCCATCGGTATCCAGTCCTCCGGCGGGGCGGGATGGGCGCTGGCGGAATGGATGGAAACCGGCCTGCCGCCCTTCGATATCGGCGACGTGGATATCCGCCGCATGCACCCGTTCCAGCGCAACCGCCGCTACCTGCGCGACCGTGCCTCGGAAACGCTCGGCCTGCTCTATGCCGACCACTACCCCAACCGCCAGAAGGCCACCGCGCGGGGCGTGCGCCGCTCGCCCCTGCACGAACACCTCAAGGCGCGCGGTGCGGTCTTCGGCGAACTGGCGGGCTGGGAGCGCGCCAACTGGTTCGCCGATGACGGGCAGGCGCGCGAATACCGCTACGACTGGCGGGGCCAGAACTGGTTCGTCAACCAGCGCCAGGAACTTGCCGCCATCCGCACCGGCGTCGGCCTCTACGACATGTCGTCCTTCGGCAAGATCCGTGTGGACGGCCCCGACGCGGAAGCCTTCCTGAACCGGATCGCGGGGGCCGACATGGCCGTGCCGGTGGGCAAGATCGTCTACACCCAATTCCTCAACGCCCGCGCCGGGATCGAGGCGGACGTGACCGTCACCCGCCTCGCCCGCGACAGCTTCCTTGTCGTCACCCCCGCCCTGACCGTGATCCGTGACATGGCGTGGATGCGGGCCAATCGCCGGGACGAGGTCATTGTCCTGCAAGATGTCACGGCGGCCGAGGCTGTCATCTGCGTCATGGGCCCCAACGCCCGTGCGCTGATGCAGGCCGTCAGCCCCGATGACTGGTCCAACGACGCCTTCCCCTTCGGCACCGCGCAAACCGTCGAAATCGGCCTCGGCCTCGCCCGCGCCCATCGCGTTACCTATGTGGGCGAATTGGGGTGGGAGCTTTACGTCAGCACCGATCAGGCCGCCCATGTCTTCGAAACGCTGGCCGAGGCCGGGGCCGATTGCGGGCTTCGGCTCTGCGGCCTGCACATGATGGACGCCGCCCGGATCGAAAAGGCCTTCCGCCATTTCGGTCATGACATAAGTGGCGAGGATCACGTGCTGGAGGCCGGTCTCGGATTCGCCGTGCGCACCCAGAAGCCGGATTTCATCGGCCGTGACGCGGTGTTGCGCAAGCGCGACGAAGGGCTGGCCGCCCGCATGGTCCAGTTCCGCCTGACCGACCCGGAGCCGATGCTGTTCCATGCCGAACCGATCCTGCGCGATGGCACGGTCGTGGGCTATGTCAGTTCGGGCAATTACGGGCACACCCTGGGCGGGGCCATCGGCATGGGCTACGTGCCCTGTCCCGGCGAAAGCGCCGAGGCGCTTCTGGCCTCCTCCTACGAGATCGAGGTGGCGGGCACCCGCGTGCGCGCCGAAGCCAGCCTGCGCCCGATGTATGACCCGAAAGCCCTGCGCGTGAAGGCCTGAGGCCGCGCCGGACCTTCGTTTTCCCCCGACAGGCCCTGCACAGGTTTCGATTTCCTGAACGGAGTCCGAATTCCGTAAGTTTGTCATATGGTTACGCGACTTAGCACGCGTGATACCCCCCCATCTGCGCCGCGATCGCCTCCGCGATCAGGGCCACCCCCTCGGGGATCAGGGCGGTCTCGATCGTCGAAAATCCCAGCCGCGCCCGGTTTCGCAGCGCGTCTGGGCCCGCGTAGAAGGCCGATCCCGCCTCGATCAGCACGCTCTTCTCCTTGAGAGCCGCCTGCAAGGCATCGGCATCCAACCCCTCCGGGCCACGCAGCCACAGGGTCGTGCCCCCCGTCGCCCGGTCCAGCGCGGGCGTCAGACCATGCTCGGCCAGCGCCTCGCGGAGCACCTCGTTGCGGCGCGCCATCCGCATCCGCATACGCCGCGAATGGCTGTTGTAATGCCCCTCCGACAGGAAATAAGCGACGGTGCGCTGGGTCAGCCCGGGCGGGTGCCGCTCGCTGAGGGTCCGCATGGCGCGCGCATGGCGCACGAACGCCGCATCCGCCGTAAGGTAGCCTAGGCGCAGCCCCGGAAATATCGACTTGGAGAAGCTGCCGACATAGATCACCCGCCCCCGAGGGTCGAGCGACTTCAACGCGGGCAGCGCGGGCGAAGAATAGCTCATCTCGCAGTCGTAGTCGTCCTCGATGACGATGAAATCCTCCGCCTCGGCCCGCTCCAGCAACGCCCGCCGCCGCGCCATCGACATGGTCGCACCCGTGGGCGCCTGGTGGGATGGAGCGACGAAAACCGCCGCGATCCCGGGTGGGATCCGGTCCACGCACAGGCCTTCCCTGTCGACGGGGACGGGGCGGATCGTCAGCCCCTGCTGGCGCAGCAGATTGCGCAACTCGGGATAGCCGGGATCCTCCATGGCGACCTCGCCGCCGCGCCCCGAGAACAAGACTTGTACCACCAGCCACAGGGCATTTTGCGCCCCCGCCGTGACCAGCACCTGGTCGATACTCGCCGCCACCCCGCGCCCCGAGATGGAGCGGCGCACGATCTGTTCGACGAGGAACGGATCGTCGCGGTCGCTGGCATCATCTGCGATCTGCTCGAAATGGCGCTTGCCGAGGGCCCGGCGCACGCAATCGCGCCAGTCGTCGACCGGAAACCGCGCCACGTCCGGCTCTCCGAAGATGAACGGGTAGCGGAACCGCCGCCAATCCGGAGGCGAGGCCTGCGCACCCAATGCGGGCGGCGGCGGACCCAACCGCGCGTCCCAGTCCAGCCGGTCGGCGGACGGCGCCGGGTTCTCGCCCACCGCCTCCAGCCGCGTCGGTGCATCGGGCGCCACGAAATACCCCGACCGCGCGACCGAGACGATGTAGCCCGTGGACAACAGACTGTCGTAGGCCAGGCTGACAGTGATCCGGCTAATGCCCAGATGCTTGGCAAGGGCGCGCGTGGCGGGCAACCTGTCACCCGGCGAAAACCGCCCGTCCCAGATGGCCCGCGTCATGGCGTCCTTCAGGCTGGTCTGAAGGCCAACATTGGTGTCTTCCGAAAGGAAGATATGATGTTCCGAGATGATGGCCATAGAGACCTGCGCATTGATAAGGCCAGAGTGACGGGAATTGCGACGAACGGCAAGGTGCGATGGGGTTGCGCGCGGGAGCGCCGCGTGGTGGTTTGGCCGCAAATCATGGAGCGCTTTCGATGACCCAATATGCCGCCAGCCCCCGCCTGAACCGACCCGTGATCGCCGATCTGCGCTCGGATACGGTGACGCAACCCTGTGACGCGATGCGAGCAGCCATGGCTGCGGCAGAAGTGGGCGACGATGTCTATGGCGACGACCCCACCGTGACCCGGTTGGAGCGCGGGCTGGCAGCACGTCTCGACAAGGAGGCGGGGCTGTTCCTGCCTTCCGGCACACAATCCAACCTCTGCGCGATGCTCGCCCATTGCGGGCGCGGGGAAGAGGTGATCGCAGGCGAAAGCTACCACGTGATCCGCTACGAAGCGGCGGGGGCATCGGTGTTGGGCGGGATCGCGTTGCAGGCGGTGCCGGTGGCCGGGGATGGCGCGCCGGAGGCGGCGGCGATTGCGGCGGTGGTCAAGGATGACGACAGTCACCACCCCATCAGCCGTCTCCTGTCGCTCGAGAACACCAATTACGGCCGCGCCGTGCCCTTGGCGCGGATCGCGCAGGCGGTGGAGGCAGGGCGCGCGGCGGGGCTGAGCCTGCATCTCGACGGAGCGCGCTTCTTCAACGCGATCACCGCGCTCGGATGTGCCGAGGCTGACCTGGCAGGGCCATTCGATACGATCTCCGTCTGCCTCTCCAAGGGGTTGGGGGCACCGGTGGGCTCCGTCCTCGTGGGGCCACGCGATTTGATCGACCGCGCCCGACGGTGGCGAAAAATGCTTGGCGGCGGCATGCGCCAGGCCGGTGTGCTGGCGGCGGCTGGTCTTCATGCGCTGGAGCATAACGTGGCCCGGCTGTCCGAGGATCACGACCGGGCGCTGACCCTCGCCGCGCATCTGCGCGGTCTCGGGTTGGGCGAGGTGCACCATGCCACGAACATGGTGTTCCTGACGCCGGGTGCCGGGGTCGATATCTCGGGCCTTGCAGCCAGTGGCATCCGGTATTCAGCGCCCGCGCCGGCGTCTCGGTTCGTCCTGCACCGCGATATCGACGACACCGCCTTCGCGGCGATCCTGCACGCCTTCACATCCCTCGCCGAGGCGCGCGGGGCGGCCTGACGCGCGCCCGATCACCGGCAGCGGGATGATCGGGCCGCGTTGAAACGTCAAGCGGGGCCTCAGTGCGCCTTTTCGCCAACGGCCCAAAGCCGGATGCGCTTGCTCAACCAGTCGATGGCGAAGATCAGCACAAGGATGTTCAGCACCACGAAAGCCACCTGATCGTAAAGCGAGGCGCGGAAGCGTTCGATGATGATCATCCCGATACCACCCGCGCCCACGATCCCGAGAATGGTGGCCGAACGCGTGTTCGACTCCCAGAAATACAACGACTGCGAGATGAACACGGGCAAGACCTGCGGGAGGTAACCATAGCGGATGACCGCCAGCGGCCCGGCCCCGGTTGAACGGATGCCCTCCACCTGCTTGCGGTCGATATTCTCGATCGCCTCGGAATAGAGCTTCGACAAGGTGCCCAGGTCCGACACGAAGATCGCAAGCACGCCCGCCAGCGGCCCCAGGCCTACCGCCCGCACGAAGACGAGGCCCCAGACCAGTTGGTCGATCCCGCGCAGGATATCGAGGAACCGCCGCACGATCTGGCGCACGATCCGGATCGGCATGACGTTCTTGGCCGCCAGAAAACCGATGAAGAGCGAGCCGAGGGTGCCAAGCAACGTCCCGAGAAAGGCCATGGCAAGGGTCTGCGATATGCCGACATAGATCTGGCGATAGGCCCAGGTGTCCATGTCGCGCCAGACCACGAAGTTGCGCAACAATGCCCAGACCCTGTCGGAGGCATCGAAAAGCCGACCGAATTCGAAATACCACATTGAAACAAGAACGTAGATCACGGCGATGGACAGCGGCGCCCACCGTTTCACCGTTCCCCACGGGGTCGAGAATACGCCCGGATGCGCGGCGCGGACCTGCGCGACCTGCGCCTCGTCCAGATCGGCGATGGCGGCAATACTCATCAGAAGTTCTCCTTTCCGATGAAGCGGTGGCGAATGTTCTCGGAAATCAGGTCGATGACCGTCACCATGAGAACCACCAGGATCAAGACAGCCGCGACGCGATCATCCGAGTAGAAGGAAATCACCCGGTTCAACTCCTGCCCGATGCCGCCGGCGCCCACGAAACCGATGATGGAGGAGGCGCGCACATTGATCTCGAAGCGCAGGATGGCGTAGCTGAAGAAGTTCGGTGCAACCTGCGGCACGACACCGTAGAGCATCTTCGCGGGCCAGCTTCCGCCGACCGCCGTGATCCCCTCCACAGGCCGTTCGGAGGCGTTCTCATTGACCTCTGCGAACAGTTTTCCCAAGGCGCCTGCGGTGTGGATCGCGATCGCGATGACACCGGCAAGGGGGCCGATGCCGATCATGAACACGAAGATCAGCGCCAGAAGGATCTCGGGGATGCCCCGGCACAGTTCCAGGAACCGGCGCGAAAACCAGTAGACCCAGCCGTTCGGGGCAAGGTTGGCGGCTGCCGGGAAGCTCAGCACGAAGGCCACCGCCGACCCGATCAACGACGCCGTCATCGCCATCAGGATGGTTTCCCAGAGCAGTTCGATATAGGTCCAGAAATCCGTGTACCAGTAGGTGATGGACCCCGCGACCGCCCGGCCGTCCTCGGTGCGGCCCGCGAACAGGACATCCCAGCTCAGGTCCGGCATGATGGTGGCGAAATACTCGGCGATGCGCGGCACGCCCGTGGCCAGACGTTCCGGGAAAAAGCCCGAAATGTTGATCGACAGCGCCACACAGATGGCGAATGCGGCAAGCCCGAGGATGTTCCAGACCCGGCGCGAGGCGCGCAATTCGGCGCGGTGCCGCTCGAATATGGCGACGGCACCCTGCTCCGACGCCTCCGGTCCGGCCCGGCCGGTGAAGGGAATGTCAGACATGGACCGCGCCCTCGTTTGCCGGGGATTTCCGGGGGGGCAAAGTGGTCGAGGTCGCGGCCTCGTTGAAGGCCTCGTCCGCCTCGGCGCCGTAGATCTCGCGCGCCATGTCGGTGGTCAGCAAGTCCGGCGTCCCGTCGAACACGATGCGCCCGCCCTGCATTCCGATGATCCGGTCACAATAGTTGCGCGCGGTATCAAGGGTGTGCAGGTTGCAGATCACCGTGATGCCATCCTGCTGGTTGATCGAGCGGAGCGCGTCCATCACGATCTTGGCGTTCATCGGGTCGAGCGACGCTATGGGTTCGTCCGCCAGCAGGATCTTGGGCTCCTGCGCAAGGGCGCGGGCAATGGCGACGCGCTGCTGCTGGCCGCCCGACAGCGTCTCCGCCTTCTGCAGCGCGGTATGCGCCATTCCCAGCCGGTCCAGCGCCTCGATCGCGAAGGCCCGTTCGCGGGGCGTGAAGATCTGGCCCATCGCGCGCCAGGCCGGCAACTCGTAAAGCCGCCCCGTCAGCACGTTGGTGATGACGTCCAGCCGCCCCACAAGGTTGAACTGCTGGAAGATCATCGCACAATCCGAGCGCCAGCGGCGCAATTCGCGCCCCTTGAGTTGTGCGATATCCTTGTCGCCGAACAGGATATGCCCGTCCGACGGGTCGATCAGGCGGTTCAGCAGGCGCAGCAATGTCGACTTGCCCGCGCCGGAGCGACCGATGATGCCCACCATCTGCCCGTCAGGGATCTCCAGTGTCGCGGCGGCGACGGCGGTGTTGTCTCCGAACCTGCGGGTCAGTCTTTCCAGCTTGAGCATGCTCTTGTCCCTAATATTGCCTGAAATGCGCGCTGCAAACGCGACAATGGAAACGGGGCCGGAACTATCCGGCCCCGTTCCTTACGACTGTTCTCAGCGCAGGCCAGCGGCCTGGCGACGCATGTTGATGATCGGCTCGTAGAAGGATTGCTCGATCGGCCAGTAGCCCATCGCTTCGCCGTCCCCGACCGAGTTGAAGCACTCGCGATCCACAACCTGAAGTTGCATCATCGCGCCCATGACCAGATCCTTGAGCTCCTGCGGCAGATCCGAGCGGATGACGCGCGGGCCGTTGGTGATCAGGTTCGACCGCCAGATGATCTGGATATCGTTCATGTCGAGCAGGCCGTTATCGACCATCGAGCGCAGGTTGCCGCGCGAATAACCCTGGCTGATGTCGCCGACACCGCTCGTCCAGGTGACGCCGCCGTCATACTGCCCGTTCAGGACCGCGACCACGGCCTGCTCGTGACCTCCGCCAAAGCCGGTCTGCGAGAAAAAGCTTTCGGGGTCTATGCCCATTTCGCGCAATTCCGACAGCGGCACGAGGTAGCCCGAGGTGGAGTTCGGATCGGCCCAGGCAAGGCTGTGGCCTTCCATCTCTTCCAGCGACGTGATGCCGCTGTCGGCGCGCGTGTACATGACCGCGTAGTAACCCAGCGATCCGTCGATCTGCATGGTCGTGTAGAGCGTTTCGACCGCGTCGGGGTCCTGCAGGTAGATGCCGGCATAGGACGCCGAACCCAGCCCTGCAAATTCCAGCTGGCCGGCCAGCAGGCCCTGCATCACACCGGCATAATCGGCGGCTGGGAACAACTCGACATCGACGCCGAGCCGCTCTTCAAGGTAGGCGTCGAGACAGGCATTGTCGCGCAGGCGATCAGCCTCGTTCTCGCCGCCCAGAAGGCCGATGCGGAACACGGGCACCTCGTCGCGCCAATCCTGCGCAAGGGCTGCCGTGGACACGAGGGCGCTCGCCCCCATGACAAGTGCAAAAAAAGATGTCTTCAACATTGATCTCATCCC
>Ga0100391_1003854_pt1 | contig 14861 bp, 7 predicted proteins | sample CryGeymeta201515_FD_81541 | JGI IMG/M metagenome (GOLD analysis project Ga0100391, IMG submission 81541) | Groundwater microbial communities from Crystal Geyser aquifers in Utah, USA - Crystal Geyser metaG 2015-15 | ecosystem: Environmental > Aquatic > Deep subsurface > Groundwater | place: USA...
GCGAGGAATTGCTCAGAGCCTTCCCCGGCACGCCAAGCAATGATGGCTTTGTGCAATATGTGATCGAGCAGGACGGCCTGCTGATCATCGCGCTCGATACGATGGAGCCGGGCCGTCACGGCGGCGCCTTTTGCCCAGCGCGGCGCAACTGGCTCAAAGCCGTGCTGGCCGAAAACAAGGGCGCGCCCACGGTGATTTTCATGCACCATCCGCCGATCATCTCGGGGATCGCATGGATGGACCCGCATGAAGGCGAGCCGTGGCTGCGCAATCTGGCCGATGCACTTGCGGGCTTTGAAGATCAGGTGCGCGCGATCCATTGCGGCCATCTTCACCGGCAATTGAACGGCAGCTTTTGCGGCATTCCGGTCAGCGTGACGCCTGCGGTCGCGCCGCTTGTTTCCATGGACTTGCGCCCGATTGATGCAGAAATGCCGGACAACCGTCCACTTATCACCACTGAACCTGCCACCTATGCCTTGCACCTGTGGCAAGGCGGACAGCTGGTCAGCCATTATGAGCGGGTGAGCGATTGGGATGTGCTGGCTTATTATGGCCCGCATCTGCAACCGATGATCCGCGAGATGGAGGCCGAGAAACGGCCGGGTTAGCGCGCTTTTGCCCGTCCGCCCCCGGCGCGATTATCGCCGTGCCAAGATCGGTCCCGCGCCCGGCACCCAGGCGGTCATGTCAGGCTTGTCGCTGACCTTGTAAGGGACGCCGGAGCGGGTCAGGAACAAGCGCTCCATCTCGGCTCTGGTAAAGGGGCGTGAGCCGAGCCTGCCGAAGACCGCCATCTGCCCGCCGGTCTCATCCACTGCGCGGTCGCGGTCCAATCCCTTTGACAGCGAAATGGCCGGGGATTTGGTCCGCGCCCAGGCGACCATTTGCGGCTTGGGGGCGGGCGAGAAGCCATAGAAATTGGGCTGCGTATCGGGCGCGGTGAGTTGCAGCACCTTCATCCCGTTCACCCCGTCAGCGACATAGGCAAACAGCGTCGCATTGGTCGAGCCCACGATCACATCCTCGACATCGTTCATCGTGCCGCCCAGCGTTTCCTTGGCATAGATCACCGGGGCCAGCGGCCGCGTCACATTGAGGATCACCAGCCCCTCCTGCTTGCCTGCGACATAGGCGAATGTGCGCGCAATATAGAGCCGCTGCGCATTGGCGAGGCGGACACTGCCTTCGGGCCGCGCGATCGGATTGCGCAGGTCCGTGACATCAAACAGTTTCACCCCGTCAGCATCGGTGACCCACAGATAGCGGAACTGGATCGCCGAAGCGCGCGCATCATTGAGCTGGCGCACAGCCGTCACGCGGGGCCGTTCAGGGTTTGCCAGATCGACCACCACCAGGCCAGCGTCCGCCGTGATATAGGCGATCTCTCCGGCCAGATGGATGTGCCGCGCACCATTGAGGACGCCATCGGGGTTCCATGCGGTAGTGCCATCGGCATAGGCCATGCGGCGCAGCTGGTTGTTGCGGAACTCGCCATCGGCCAGCGTATTCACATTGACGAGGATCAGCCCTTCGAGCGCATCGGTGATCACCGCATAATTGTAAATCGGCAGGAAGGCCTGCTCCTGATTCATTTCGCGCATGGCCTCGGTATTGCGGGTCGGCGCAATCGGCTGATTGGTGGCGAGCGCCATGCAGGTCGCATTGGCGCTCTTTACATGGGTATCATGGCCCAGCGGCGAGAAGGGCGCGCTGATGATCCGCTCGGAAAAGCCCTTGTTGGCGATGCTGGCGATATCATAAACGCGGAAACCGCCTTTGCCCTCGGCAACAAACATATATTCGCCGCGCATCTGCAAGCAGCCCACCCGGTCCCTCGTGCCTTCATGCACATTGGCGAATTGTTCGACCGGCTTGGTCTCGCCCGACAGATTGCTGTCGAAGAACACGCCGCGGGTCCAGTTCTTGAGCTCGCGGCCATTGTCCTCGACGTGCTGGCGATAATAGTCGGGATAGGAATAGCGATGCAGATAGGAGCCGAGCACGGCTTGCGGCTCGTCATATTCGGTCACGCGAATGGCTTCGAACCCGTCTTCCAGCCCGGTCCATGCATGCATCCCCACGAAATTGACGAAGTTCGTGCCGAGCAGCATAAGCTGCGCCATCACCGCATTGTTGTCCTCGGCATCGGAGAGATGGCAGTCCGAGCATTGCTTGGTCTCGGTCAGCCGCACGGTATGCGGGAAATGCGGCGCGAAAGCCTGGCTGGAGAAGCCCACCGCGCTGATCGGGGGTTGCTGCACATAGATGCGCTCGCGGTTGATATTGGTGGAAGACAGGATCAGCGCCGAGGTCGAACGGACCGGCGCGATCTGATTGCCCTTGGTGGTCTGGTGGCGGCCGAGCTGGAACATCTCGTCGCGTGCGACCTGCGGATTGTAAGTGGCAAAGTTTCGCGTCGTCTCCCCGTCATAACGGTGCACCGCGCTTTCCCAGTTGGCCTCGATCGGCAAATGGCAGCCGCCGCAGCTGGTGGTCCAGGAAAGGTGGCAAGTGAAGCAAGCCATTTCGGTTTCGCCATGGGCGCGCTGGTCCGGTGCGATGCCGGGGCCGAATTCGAAATTGCCCGTTTCTGCGCCTGCTTTGCTCATCAATTTGGCGCGGGCCGATTTGGCGTTGAATTCTGGCGCAGTGGGATCGACGCTGTCCTTCGTCAGGCTGACCACCCATTCCAGCCTGGGATCGACAATCGAGCGCTGGATCAGCTGGCGGCGGCCATTATCGGCTTCCACCCATTCGAACCGGCGGCGGCCATCGGGATTGCGGATGAGCGTGAGATCATGGCCCTGGGGCGGGGCGGCAGGGCCAGAGGTGCGCAAGGTGGGATAGGCATCGGCGGTGCCATGGCAATCCTTGCAGCCGATCTCGATGGCATTGGCAACTTCGCCATAGATCAGGCCATTGCCGTGGCTGTCCTGCGAATAATGGCAATCGGCACATTGCATGCCAACCTCGGCATGGATGCTCATCAGATGCACGGCCTTGCCCGGATTGGTGCCGGGCTGCACAAACTTCTCCTCGCCCTTGCGGCGGAACTTCTCGGGATCGTCTGGTGCGACGATATTGTTCTCGGCATCGAGCAGATTGCCTTCGCGGTCGCGCTTGAACACGGCGCGGAAGTTCCATCCGTGGCCGTGATAATCGGCAAATTGCGTGTCAGTCAGATGTTCGTTGAGATCATAGACATTGCGCAGGAAATCGAGGTCCGCCCACAGGCCGCGCGGTGCGGCGCCTTCGGGATTGCGGTCGAGCACCTTGCGCACTTCCTCGGCGGTCGGGAACTGCTGCGTCTTGTAGCGCGCGTGATAATCCTCATCGCTCATGCCCGGCGGGCGCGGCGTGGTGTTCTCAGGGCCGGGCCACATGAAAGGCGCATCGCTCTCATAATCCCACATCGTATAGCCGAGGAAGGAATTGAGGAAGATGTTGGGCTGATGCATGTGGCAATTCATGCATTGTGCAGTCGGGATCGCGCGGGTGAAGACATGGCGCAGCGGATGGCCCTTTTCCTTTTCCCCGGGTGCGCCGTGATGATTGTCATCCCCATGGCCCGGCTGCTTCAGCCCGGCGTGGCCATTGTCGTCCCCGTGGCTCTTCTGATACAGGCCGGCAATGGTCGGATCGACGGTGACGGACTGCCCATCGCGGCCATATTGCGCATAGGTCAGCGAATGGCGCGGTTCGCGGTCATTGGCATAAACCACATGGCACGAGGCACAGCCTGAATGGCGATAATCGCCCGGCTGATCATTGGTGCCCATGAACCAGGTGAAAGGATCGTTGAGCCGCGTCTTGTGGATGTTGAGCACCGGAATGGCGGCGCGCAGACCCGTGGCGGGGCCGCGGTTCGACTGTTTGAGATCGGGGCGGCCCGGCTCTTCAAGGCGCTGGATCTGCCCGGTCGGATTGGGAATGCCGATTTCGGGGAATTGTGAATTGATCGTGCGGCCACCGCGCTCGAACACGCGGAACACATCGCCCGGCGGCACCACTTGCCAGTTTGGCAGCGGATAGAGCGCACCAAGCGCACCCCGGTTTGCCTGTGCCTCGGACACAGTGCCAGGAGGCGCGCCGGGGCTCTGAATCTGCGCGGCAACGCCGTCGCGTGTATAAGCCTCGCCGATGACATAATTCTTGTAGGGCAGGATGCCATTGTTATAGGCCGCGCCGCCCAACAGCATCGCGCCGGTCGCCATCAGCGAGCGTTCATTGGCTTCGACCAGCGGCATGTGGCACGCGCCGCAGGCCTCGCGCGCCACCCGGTAATCGGACGGGTTCACGAATTTGACGAATTCCGGGCTTTCCCGGTTGAGCAGCGAATAGGACCGTTCCGGATTGGCGGAGGAGGGGAAGTGCCAGCTTTCGGGATATTTGGGCAGCACATGCGCCGCATCGCGCGCAGCGGCATATTGGGGATGATCAAAGCCGAGATCGGGATTGCCCCGGATTTCCGCATTGCCGCCGTGGCAATCGGTGCAGCCCAAGTGCACCGATGCGCTGACGTGCATGGTCGGCGCGTCGGTCTGCGTGTGGCAGGAATAGCAGCCATCGGACTTCGCCATCATCTGGGCAAAGCTCTGATTTTGCGGTGCGGGGGCGGAGGTGACCAGCGAATAATCGCGGGCCACCGGCTTCTCCTTGTCGCCTGCCGCCAGCAAGGCTTGCCCGGTGAAGATGGCCGAGGCAGCAAGGGTGATCGCAGCAGCGATGAGGTGCATCGCATGGGTGGGTTTGAAGACGCGCATCAGTAACTCAGCACCACATTGGCAAGGATGGAATAATAATCGCTGCCCGATCCCAACCGGTCGAACAGATCGTCAAACCCGTCTCCGCCCAGCAGCGCTGCGCCCGACAGGCGCACGACAATGTTCTGCGTTGCCTTGGGCCGCCAGATGGTGCTGGCAGACAGGTCATAGCCGATCTCCTTGGGGATCGAGCCTTCGACGCGCAGTGCCTGCAAGGTCGCGGTATCCTCGAACCACAAATGGTTGGCATTGGTCGACAGGCGCAATTCCGGTGTCAGATCGAAATCCGCGCCCAATCCCAGCAGCATCAGCCCCGGATTGTTGAAATTGCTCTGCCCCTGTTCCTTGGATGAACGCAGCGAATTGAGGATGCCGTTGCGGCCATTCACCGCAATTGCGCGGCCCCCGCCGGCAAAGGGAATGGTCTGCCTGATCCAATAGCTGGTATCCGCGCCGGCAAAGATCGGGTTCTCGAAAATCGCGTCGTAGCCGGTTTCGGTATCGTCGAAAGGGTCGCTGTCGCCGCTGGCATAGGCGCCCGACAGGCGAAAGCGCATCCAGTCCTTGTCATAGCTCAATTCAAGCGCGCCAAACTGGGCATTGATATCGGCCGGGCGGCTGGTGAAGAAATTGTTGCGATCTTGCCCCAGCGCCCAGTAAAAACTGCCCGAGACATTGATCCGGCCCACCCGGCCATCGGCGTTATAACCCAGATAAACCACATCATATTCGCGCCCGCGCAAATCGCCGAGCAGGGCCGGGCGCACCGGGAAGCCATTGTCGTCAATCTCGACACGATTGCGTTCCCGGTTCATATTATAAACTACAGTAACCTGACTGGTTAAAGCGGGGATCAGGAAATCCTGCCGGTAGGCATTGGCCATGAAGACATAGTCGCGGCGCGGCGCCTGCACGATCGAATTGAGGCCGGAATTGGTGTCCTTCTCCAGCCGCCAGAACGCGCCCAGATTATATTGGAAGCGGTTGTTGTCGCGCGTGCCGAAGAGGCGAAAACCCAGCTGGTTGTCATTGAACAGGAAGCCGCGGAAATCGGCCTGCATCGGCTGAATCCCGATGCGGAAACTGTCAAAGTCATAGCGCTTGGAGGTGTTGCGGATGTGATAATCGAAAAAGGCTTCCTGCACGCCGAGGAAATGATCGGTCCGGTGGCTTGGCGCGCTGGGTTCGACCAGCAGCACGCGGCGTTCGGGCACATCGACATGGTTCACATTGTAGGCCAGCGTCAGGCGATATTCGACGTCTGGCGGCTTATACGCGGTGGACCCCTTGATCAGCGCAAAACCGGCAATGAAGGTCTGCGAGAAAACCGGCGAGAAGGTGTTGCCGAACACATCGAGCCGGTCGGGGTCCTCAGTCGTCTGCACGCCCACCGGAATTGGAAAGCTGCGCGGTTCGAACACGCTGTCGCTGATCAGATTGGCGACGAAGAACCACTCGTTCTCCGCTTTCAATCCAAGGAATTTGGGCGTCCGGCATTTCGCGCTGCCATAGGGCGCCGGCTCGCCGCGCGCCGCGGCCTCTTCGCGGGCCAGGCGGCGGCGCTCCTGCACGTCATCGGACGGTATGCAGATCGGGCGGTCACCCTTATAGGTGTTCTGATTGTAGGGATCGGACCATTTCTCGGTCACCAGCCCGAGGCTCTGGATCAGGCGCCAGCGATCGGGAATGGGAATCTGGTCGGTCGGGAAGGCTTGCGGCGGCGGCGCGCGCACGGCGCCGGGATTGTCCTGTGTGACCGCGGCGGGCAATTCGGCGTTGAAGCCGGGACGGCGGCGGCCCTCGATAATGCCCGGATCGAGCGGAGCGGCCTCCTCGACAGCGGTGCCAAGGCCACCTTCGGGCCGCGCCTCTCCTGGCTCTGGCTGATCCTGCTGCGCCTCTTGTTCCGCCGCGATCCCGGCTTGCGCATACAGGGCAGGCTCGGGCGGAAATTCGCCGGGTTGCAGAGCCAGGAACATGGCAAATCCAAGGTCCATCACAGCCCCTCGCACACGTTTTGCGCAGGATCATCAAGGAACGGCGCGAAGGGACAGCTGATATAACGCAGACGCACAAGACGCCCGTTCACATTGACCTGGATCCGGTCTGCCCTGATGGCCTTTGGCGCATGGCCGATTGTGCCAAGCCGCACGCTGGCATTGTGCAGGCCCAGGAAGCTGGCCATGTCATCCTGATCGATTCCGTCGCCCGACACGCCAACCCCGCCGACAAGCTGGTTGCCGCGATAGATCGGCACCGAGCCGGGAAAAATCTGGATCCCATTGGCCAGACGCCGCTGGCCCGTCGATGCTGCGGGAACCTGTGTGCAGCCGACTTCGGTATCGGGCTCAACTCCGCCTGATTGGACATGCGCCACATGCTGCGCCAGATTGGCAATCACCAGATCGGTTTGCAGGCCCACGGCAAAGGGGCTGAATTGCGCGCTATTGGCCACGGAAAGCGGACCTGGCGGCTGGCCGACCTCGCCGTCAGGAAAATAGGGCCGGGAAAGATTGCCGCCGGACCGATCCGCAAAGGCAAACCCGCCGGTCAGCGCGCCTTGATCGCCAAGAAAGTTGCGCAAGCGCTGCACATAAGCGGCAACATCGGCAATTCCGGGAATTGCGGGCACGGCGGACAATTGCTGGCCCGCGACGGAATTGGAGAAGAAGGTCGCCGTGCGCGCTTTCTGCAAGCTCACATCGGTGCCGAAAATCGGCCCATCGGGGGTGCGGATTATGCCCAGGATCGCGCCATGCGTATCGACGATGGAAACACTCGCCTGCATCCGGCTGTTCAGCGGCTGGCGAATCTGCGCGCGCGCTCGGCCAAAGATGCCGAATGCCTCTGCGAGAATGGCGCGCACTTCGGCTTCGGTGAGCGGCTGCGCCACGCTGTCAATACCGGGCCCGCCATCGGTGCCGCCGCGCGCGGGATAGCGGGGATTGCCGCTGCCATCGGTGAGGATGAAAGCCTCGCTGGTGGCAAATTCGCCTGCCCGCGCGGCGCGAATGCCCGAAGCCTCGCTGCCATAGACGGTGCCCGCCCTGATCGTCCCGTCGCTATAGCCGGTGACCGGGACAAGGTTGCCTGCCACGCCATTAATGGCCGCAAAATTCGTCGCAGCAGGGCCGATATCGCCCACGGTGACATCGGTAAAGCGCAGCGATGTGCCATCGACGAAAATGCGCTCGGCGCGAATGGTGGGGGGCGGCATGAAGCCTTGAATGCCCGCCAGTGCGATGGCCTCTTCCCGGTCGATATCAATATCAAGGATATTGGCATCATAACCATAATCGCCATCGCCCATCACGCCGATGCCGCCGACAACCACGCCGTTCTTGTAGATCGGCAGACCGCCCGGATCAGCCGCCAGGCCGAGCGGCGAACGCTTTGGTCCGATCAGCGCGCCCGGACCACCGCCCGCACCAAAGCGCGCAGACAAATCGGAACAGGGCAATTGGCTGAACTGCACGCCGAACAGCGGGCCACTTTCGAGGCCCACGGTGGTGGGTGCAGGCGGGAAATGCTGTTGCACGATCTGGCTGGCTGTGCGGCTGGAAAAAGCATTGCCGCCGCTGGAAAGATAAGCGCCGGTGATCGCTTTGGCGATGGCTCCGGCGCCGGCGGGCACGATAACGCCTTGCAAAGCGATGCCATTGCCAGCCGAAGCAGTGCCGCCAAGCTGCTCAAGGCTGATGCGCGCTTCAGGGTTGGCCCCGTTCATGCTGAACACGGCCAGCACATTGCCGACCCGGTCGGTCACCGCGATTACCGATGGCAGGCCGCGTGCCTGCGCTTCGCCAACGGCCTGGGCGATAATTCGCTGCACATCCGCGACAGACAGCGATTCTTGCGCCGGGGCAAGATACAGTGTGCCGGGCGGAGTGGGCGTTGGCGCAGGTCCGCCGCCATTGCTGCCACTCCCGCCGCTACTTCCGCCACCACCCCCGCCGCCGCATGAGGCGAGGACGAGCGCGCCAGCGGCCAGCAGCGATGTCGCCCTGCGCAAGCGCATTATCGCAACCGTCCAATCGCGGTTGTCGCGCTGCCAAGCGCTGTGCGGAAATCGCCGGGACGGTAACTGTCAGGCGCGCGCACGGCGGCATAGGCGCGGCCAAGATCGGCCCTGATCCCGGCAGCTGCGCCATAGGTCACGCGGCCATCGGCGACCATCGCATTGAGCATGGTGTCAATCGCCATCACAGCCTGCACTGATCCCGCATAATCGGTAAACCGCGGCGCGGACGCCTTGCTGCCGATGGCGGCGATGACGGCGAAGGCATCGTTGCTGCGCCCGGCAGGCGAAGCAAGCAGGTCCGACAAGGCCCGCGCCTCTGCGCGAAGCGCAATCGCGGCGGTTTGCGCTTCGGCGCGGCCGCGGTTCATCGCGGCATGGAAATTGCTGCTGGCATCGCGGAAGGCATCGGCGCGTCCGGGCGCCAGCGTTTGTGCAATGGTGCCCAGCATGATGATGTTTTCATCGTTGAAAGGCGGCTGACCAAAGGTGATCGGGCGGCCCGGATTTGTTTCGAATGTCAGGCGGCGCGCATCGCCATCGGTGATCGCCCGGTGGCACGAATGGCAATCGTAGAAATACAGCTGCGGAAACACACCCTGGGTGCCAAAATCGGGCCGCGCGAACAAATCCGTTGCCCGCACCACCGCTTCGGCTTGCCCCACGGCCCACAGCTGGAGCGAATCGGGCTGCCCCTTGCGCTGCACATAATCGCCATCGACATTGTGATGCTGCTGGAACGCGCTGAACAGATCGAGCTCGAATGTGATGCGCGGATGGCCCGCTGCCATCATGGCATGAGTGACGAATTGCCCGCGCTGCGTGCTGCCATAATGGCAATCGAGGCAAACTCGCGCGCGTGCCTGCGGCTGATCGAGCGGGGTCAGCCCATTGGCAACATTGTTGGCATGGCTGCCGGCCACCTCATAATGCGAGGCGATCCAGCCAGCAGCAGGGCCATGGCAACTTTCACAGCCCACCCCGTCATCGAGGCGGAACTTGGGACCGCGCTGCGCAACCGGGGCGAAGGTTGCGTGGCAACCAAGGCATGCCTGCGCTTCGCGCGCATCGCCCATGCCCAGCGATGCCGTGATCTGTTGTCCGCGCCTGCTGCCGAGCAGGGCATAGGCGCGGCTATGCGCGCCGCTGACGGCGGAGGGCTCCTGCCAGGTGGCGATTTCATCCTGCCGGACCACTGCGCCATTGCCTTCGCTGCGGCCATGGCAGGTGGAGCCGGCGCAGGAGGCCACGCCGGTGAAACTTTGCGCATTTTGCGCTTGCAGACCTTGGGCCGGAGCAAGGGCGCTGACAATGGCGAAGGTGAGCGCGAGCAAGAGCGCGATGCCCGGAACGGTGCGGGGAGATATCCGCATCAAAGCAGCTTTCCAGCTTGCGGTGCCTGACATCCGTTTCGCGCTTTCACGCATGCCTGCTTCCCCCCTTAACCCGGCAGCCCCCGCTGCGACCCCAAACCGGGGCAGTGTAACAAGTGTGGAGCTTAGCTCAAGTCCTAAGCGCCTCATTATTGGCCAGAACTTCAACCTGCCCCATACAGCCATGCTCGATCAATTTTGCCGCCAGCGCTTCGGGATCATCGGGAATTTCATCGAGGAACACGAAGTCGATCTGTGCGGCTGGCGCACCGCCTGATGGACGGATCGAATAGATCAGCCCTTCGGTCAGGGCGAGGCGCGAATCCCATCCGGCGAGCATATCGCCTTGCGCGAAACTGATCGAAACGGTTGTTGCGGGCTGTGCGACAGCGGCAATCGTATAGCTGGCATCGGCGCTGGTATCCGCGCGCCACAGCCGCACGGATGTGGGATCGCTCAGGCACATTTTGCCAGACTTCTCGATATCGACATACCACAGGATCGGGCGCGTCACTTCGCTTGCGTCGCCGCGCGAGGACGCGACCCGGGCGGTGCGTGCCTGACGCTGCTGCGTCAGCGCGGAGAAGGCCGAGTTGGTCGACTGCGCGCTTTGCCGGGCGAGAATGAAAGTGCCCGGTCCGCTCAAAACGCGGGTGCCCGAAGGATCAAGCACTGTCAGCCGGTCGCCTGCAGCAAGCGTGATCCGCTGCGTATCGCCGATTTGCGTGCCGACGGGATATTGCCCCGCAGAAGGCCCCGTGACGGCAACAACTGTTCCGGCAAGGACGGCGGGCGCGCCCATGGTCAGCGCGGCAGCCGCCCCAGCCAGAGCCCAAAGCCATTTCTTGTGTGAGATCATGATCACCCCTCCTCAACCGATAACAGCGCCCTAGCAAACTCAGACCGCTATTGTGAGTCTGAATTTCCCGACCGGACCGGGCATCAGGGAAATTTTTTGCACGCGCGACAATGAACCGGCGATGTCTGCCTGTGGCCTATTTCGAACCCATGATATGCGCGCCGGCATCATTGAGATCGTGGCTGCGCAACGCCAGCGCCTGCAAGGCGGTATCCTCGGGATAGCGCGCAGCCAGCGCTTCGATCTGCGCAAGTGCTGCCTCCCGATCGCTGTCGATGAGCGCGACTGCGGCATTGAGCGCCGCGCGGTCTGCTACCGGAAATTCAGGCGCAGGCTCATACAGATCAACCGGCTGGGCCCGGCCAGAAAGCACCACGCGGCCCATCCGCCGCCACCAGTCGAGCTGTGACCTTGTGGCAAATTCCGCGCTCGCCATGACCGAGCTCTTGAACGTCTTGTTGCCCGATTCCAGCCGGGCGGCGGTATTCATGGAATCGCCAAGCGCAGTATATTGAATGCGCGTATCGCCGCCGAAATTGCCGACCACCGCCTCGCCATAGTGCAGGCCAACGCGGGTCTTGCCGATTTTGGGAAGAGCCGGATCCATCGCGGCCACTTCTTCCCGGAACGCTTCGCCTGCCGCCCACACGGCATAGCCGGCCCTGGCCGCACGGGTCGCATCATCGGGCCGCGAAATCGGCGCCCCCCAGAACGCGACCACCGCATCTCCGATGAACTTGTCGATCACCCCGCCATGATCGAGGATCACGGTGCTGATCAGTTCAAGATAGCGGTTGATCAGCTTGGCGACCATTTCCGGCTCGACCGCATGGCTCATCTTGGTGAAGCCTTCCAGATCGGAGAACAGCACGAAGATCGCCTTCTTCTCGCCATGCAGGGCGAGCAGATCGGGGTTTTCCAGAATCTGTTCGGCCATTTCGCTCGGGAGATATTTGCCCAGCGCACCCTGGGCGAATTTGCGCTGTTCGGCATTGGCCGCGCGCGCGGCCGAGACCGTCGCGGAAAAAGCCAGGATCCAGCCGAGCAAGGGACCAATGGCGGGAAAATCCAGCGTATCCACACCGCGCGAATGGAGGAAGAAGGGCAGGCCCAGAAACAGGCCTGCCTGAATGACAAAGACCGGCACCAACTTCCAGCTCTTGAGTTCCAGCAATGCGGTAAAACTTGCCGCCAGAATCACCAGCACGGAATATAGCCAGAGCCACACGGCCGAGGGTTTGGGCAGCATCGCGCCATCCAGCATCTGCGCTACGGTATGCGCATGCATTTCCATTCCCGGCGGCCGCACATCGCGCACGCCAGCCTCTACCGCGTCATCGACATAAGTGCTGAACGGGGTCGATGCGCGGTCATAATCGATGATGTCTCCGCCGATAATGACATAGCGCCCGGCCACCTGCGCGGCGAATTGTTCGCGGACCTCCGGGATCGCCAGCAGCGTGTCATCGGCAAACAGATTGATCGTGAGCTTGTCGAACACGGGGCGATCGAGCAGGGCCGGCTTGCGATAACGGATCGCCCCTTCGTAGCCGGGGAAGGCCTGGTCCACGCGATCATCAGCCTGCTCGATCATCACGCGCCCGAGCAGCGGCGGCAAACCATTGATGATTTCGGGCCAGGCGCGGATGATATCGCTGTCTGATGAGGACAAGCGCACGCTCGCCCGATGGACATTGGTGCCATCGAGCGCGCCAAGAAACTGTTCGAGATATTGCTGCTGTTCAAACTGGATGTCGTTCGCATTGGTGGTCGTCTCGGCATAGGCGATGGCGACCGGCGTCTGCATGGCGCCCAGGGCCGCGATCAGTTCGGGATCCTCATCCTGCGGCTGATCGAACAGGATATCGATCCCGATCGCCTTGGCCCCCATCGAATCCAGATTGCGCAGCGCCCGCGCCAGCATCCCGCGATCGAGCGGAGAGCGTTTTTGCAGCTGGATGAGCAATTGATCATCATAAGTGACCATGAGAATGCGATCATCCTTTTCAACCTGCTCGGCCAGGACAAAGCTGCGATAATCGAACAAGGCGCGCTCGGCATTGTCGGTGAAGGGCAAGACCCAGCTCAGCCGCGCGAGCAGCAGGGCCACAATCAGCAGCACCGCCGTGATGGCCAGCCGTTGCGGCCCCGCCTCGCGCATCGAGCGCCAGCCTTTGCCGATAATTCCGCGTCTGACCGCTGCGCTCATGTCGTTCTCATCCCCTCCCCAATTCCTTTGGCGCAATGGTGCGCAAGCAATTCGCACAAGGCAAGGACGAAAGGGACCGAAAGGGCTTTGGAAGAATCTGAAAATTGCGCGATAAGGCCTTCGGGAATCGCCTGTGTTGGGGCGATCAGAGAAGGGGGAATTGCAATGGCTGTATCAGATCACGTCGACTTTCCGACATTCATGGAGGGCGTGAAGAAGCGCAATCCGGGACAAACCGAGTTTGTCCAGGCAGTGCAGGAAGTCGCTCAGGACATTTATGATTTCATGGCCGACAAGGTCGAATATCACGAAGCGCAGATCCTGCGCCGCATTGCCGAGCCTGACCGGGTCGTCTCCTTCCGCGTCTGCTGGGAAGATGACAATCACAATATCCGCGTGCAGCGCGGCTGGCGCGTGCAATGCAACAACGCCATCGGCCCATACAAGGGCGGCATCCGGTTCCATCCCAGCGTAACGGAAAGCGTGCTCAAGTTTCTGGCTTTCGAGCAGACTTTCAAGAACTCGCTGACCGGGCTGCCGATGGGTGGCGGCAAGGGCGGCGCCAATTTCAACCCCAAGGGCAAGTCCGATGCCGAAGTCATGCGCTTTTGCCAGAGCTTCATGATCGAGCTGTATCGCCATATCGGCCCCGATACCGACGTTCCGGCGGGCGATATCGGCGTTGGCGGGCGCGAGATCGGCTATATGTTCGGCCAGTACAAGCGCATCACCAATCGTTGGGAAGGCGTGTTGACGGGCAAGGGCCTGGAATATGGCGGCTCGGCCATGCGGCCCGAGGCGACCGGCTATGGCGCGGTTTATTTCCTGCAGAACATGCTCAAGCATGTCGGCGCCGATGTTGAAGGTCACACTGCGGTCATTTCCGGTTCGGGCAATGTCGCGACCCATGCAGCCGAAAAGATCACCCAGCTGGGCGGCAAGGTGCTCACCCTTTCGGACAGTGGCGGCTATATCCATGATCCCGACGGCATCGATCAGGAAAAGATCGACTGGATCAAGCATCTCAAGAATGTGAAACGCGGCCGGATCAGCGAATATTGTGACGAGTTCAAGGGCGCAAGCTTCCATGAAGGCCGGCCATGGGGCGTCGCGGCTGATCTGGCGCTGCCCTGCGCAACCCAGAACGAGCTGAACGAGGATGAGGCCAAGATCCTCGTGAAAAACGGGGTGAAGGCGGTCTCCGAAGGGGCAAATATGCCCACGACGCTGGAAGGCGTGCATGTCTTCCAGGATGCCAAGGTGATGTATGCTCCCGGCAAGGCGGCCAATGCCGGCGGGGTGGCGGTTTCAGGCCTCGAAATGAGCCAGAATTCCGAACGCATCAGCTGGAACCATGGGCGTTTGGGCGAAATGCTGACAGAGCTGATGGAAGGCATTCATGGCAAATGCGTGGAATACGGAGAGAAGGACGGTCACGTCGACTATGTGAAGGGCGCGAATATCGCAGGCTTCAAGAAAGTCGCTGATGCCATGCTGGCCTTTGGCGTGGTGTAAGCCGGGAAAGTTAGCCCCCTCTCTTTCGGGGGAGGGGGCCACATTTCAATCCGCTCACCCTGAGTCTGTCGAAGGGTTGTCCTTTTCTTCTGCGCCACGCCAGAGAAAAACAGTCCTTCGA
>Ga0100391_1003858_pt1 | contig 14848 bp, 17 predicted proteins | sample CryGeymeta201515_FD_81541 | JGI IMG/M metagenome (GOLD analysis project Ga0100391, IMG submission 81541) | Groundwater microbial communities from Crystal Geyser aquifers in Utah, USA - Crystal Geyser metaG 2015-15 | ecosystem: Environmental > Aquatic > Deep subsurface > Groundwater | place: USA...
CGAGTCGATGTCCTGACCAGACATGCCGCGCCATAATTTTAATGCGATCTCGTGTAATTTTCATATCGATCGTTCACTAACGAGCAATTCTACTTCAGCTGACCATGACTTTCCGTCTTGGCTCTGCAACGCTGCAGCAGCAGCATACGACCGGTACGGTACTGTCTCAAGATACGCAATGAAGCGAGATACGTCGTCATACGGTCCACGCACCATCATCGAAACAACCAGCCAGGCAGTGGTCTCTGACTCTGGTTTTTTGGCTAACGTGAGTACATCAAGCCCGACTCCAAATTCTGGTGCAGTTTGTTCCAGCTGACTTAAAAACGCTACCGCTGCCCCTTCGCCAGGCAAAAAGGCCTCGGCAATCTGGGCGCGTTCAGCCACTGTCTCATCGGCGGTGCGACGAAGCTGCAAGACCGCTGCCTCACGACTCGTTTGTTCGGTCATTGCCGCAAACTGACTTGAGAGTTGTTGTCCATCTTTTCGAATAAGCCCCACCGCTAAGATGAAGAGTGCGACCACCGCTCCGCAGATAATGAGCGAGACACCAGCTTGATAGAGTGTGGTACGTTGCAAGGTCATACTGTAGATAGCACTATCGTGAGGGTAAAAGTGATATTTTTATCTTGCGCAAGATTTGCAATCGGAAGATCCACTGTCGCAATGTGCTCATCAGCCAACAATCGATCACGAAACGCGGCCAGTGATTGACGATCTTGGGCCACTCCTGTCACCGTCAGTGGTGAAAGGCCGCCATCAGCACGCGAGAGCCGCATACTGAGAACGGTAATCCCTGCATCGGCAGCTGATGTTATAGCCGCAAAATAACCGGAAAGAGGTTCTAGTCTAGCCGTCTCTACGATGAGGCGAGCCTGATTGCTCGTTTGTACGAGCTCATCAGCAATATCCTTATAGCTGGCAACTTTTTCTGACGCAGCGGCTGCAGTGGCACTATACACTTGGACTTGAGAATTAATCAGTACGTACGTAGGCAAGAGCGTCACTCCCCCGATCACGATCGCGACCGACCAAATCAAAAGCCATACCGCACCAACACGAATAAAGTATTCTCGCTTCACGGCTGTTTTTGCTGCTGGTGGAATAAGATTTATCATACGTGTTTATGTAGCAGCACTTAAGGCCAAACCTATCGCAGTTGCGTATCCGTACGAATGTCGCTTATCAATCGGAGGTACCGAGGTACGCGCATCACATGCATTTTCCCACGCATTGGCCCGAAGCACCTTCACTTGCAAGGTTTCAGATAGATACTCGGGCAGTCCATTTAAGTTTGCACTTCCACCACACAAGTAGATTGCCTTGATCCGCCGTTCACTCGTCCCCGAGGCTTGGGTATGCCAATACTGCATCCGCGCACCTAATTCATCTTTGATGGCCGAAACAGTCGCCAGGAGCGTATCTCGAATAGTCGAGGAAGTGGTCTCACGGACCAGACCTTTTGTATTCTTAATCTTCGTTAAATCAGCTTCTGCGACTCCCTCACCCAGTTCTTTTCGTAGCATCTGTGATAGATGCATGCCGCCGATATCAATCGTCGATGTATACAAGAGTTGCCCACCATGCAGTATACCCACACCCGTACGGGTCTTACCAAAGTCAACCAACATCACTGAACCGGCAATATTATTTGGAATAACGGCCCGTGCCATTGCTTGTGCCTCTACCTCAAACGAGAGTGGGGTTAGTCCAGCCAGCACACACGCGTCATAGTAGGTCTGAATCGTCTCACGAGCGTATGCGGCCACTACCACCTTCGTTACTCGACTCTCAAGTGGTACCGGCAATAATGAATAATCAAAAAAGACATCGCGGGCGGGTATTGGCACGTTTTCTTCGAGTCTAAATTCAAGCAAGCTTCGCACTTCTTTAAGTGGTACCCCACGGCGAATTTCCGTCTCAAATAAATACGCACGCTCTTCCGGTAGCGATACCCGGACAAACTTCGTCTTGGTCCGCTTAGAAAGTTCAGAGAGAACACTGGTGAGTTGCTGTGGATTGATCACTTCACCACGTTCGAGTGTGCCTGCTGGGATATCAATATCTCCCCACTCCGCTACACAATGTCCAGACCCGTGCGCGACGCGAGAAGAGAGGCTGATGTACTTGAGTGAGGTATCAGAAATATCGACTCCCAGAGAAGGCATTTTTAAATAGCTTGGGGGTGGAAAAAAACGTAAAAGAGCTGACACGGCCATGTCTCTAGTATACGCGGTATCGTGTTCCCAATCGAGAGCGGTAACTCACATCTTGAGTAAAACAAAGAGCGCTGCTCCAACGATCACAATGAGTGATGAAAGACCGAGATATCGCTTTGCCACCTGGAGTGCGGTCGGACCAAGAAAATACGCACACCCGGCTACAATGGCGTATCGACCCCCCCGACTAAGGATAGATATGATTATAAAAATAAAGATACTGCCCTCAAGTGCACCAACCACCCAGGCTGTTATCGTGTACGGTACAGGAGTCACCGCGCCGACGAGTGTCAGCCAGGCGATGTCGCCTGACGCCGCGGTGATTGATTCAAAATCTGCAATTTGATTGGGGGACAAAAACGTAATGAGGGTGTCAAAAAAGTATCGTGCGTACCAGATTGCCACCACTCCCCCAAACACAGACGTAAGCGTAACGATGAACCACGCTTGTAGTGCCCTCGCTCGATCTGCCAAGACAAAACCGAGTAAAAACGGGTCAGTCAGAATCGGAACTGGCAACGCTGACTCTAAAAATGACAGGAGGCCAATCGCTGGTAGCCCATATTTTGAACGGGCCACATTCCCTCCCCATGCGACGGTTCGGAGCGTTATCGTTCGCCACTGTTTTTTTACGCGCTGCCACATACCTATCGCACACCTGTCCCAGCTGGAACGCCCGTCGCTGGATGCAATAGTGAAAACACTTCATCCGCACCAACAGCCAGGATCATACCCTGACTCTCGTAGCCGCGTATCATCCGCGGAGCTAAATTGACCAAAAAGGGACATTGCTTCCCGACCAACACTTGCTCATCAGGAAAAAACTCTCTGATGCCAGAAATAATTTGTCGTGGGGTAGCTTCTCCGATATCAACCATCAATTTGAGTAATTTGTCGGCCACGGGAACCACTGCAACAGTGGTAACCGTACCAATAACGATCTGTAGCTTCGCAAATTCATCGTACGTTATTGTATCCATACTATGCATTATGCCTTACGTTGCAATAAATAGGAATCGAGAATCAGGGCGGCGGCGGCGGCGTCGATTTTATCGTGTTTACCTTGCAATCGGGCTGCTGCTTGTGTCGTATATTGCTCTGGGACAAGGTGAATAGGAAGCCCCACCGCCAAGGTCAGATCCATCATCAGTGCTTCAACCGCGGCATGAATACTGTTTGGGTTTCCTGTTCGGTCAAGCGAGTGCCCGATCACGATTTCTTTTACCTGTTCTTTCGCAATAAGACGCTCAAGTGTGGAAACCAATTTTTCGTCATTCGGTACCACCATGTGTGGAAATGCCATCGTGGCACTTTCGTCGGATAGTGCGATACCGACCCGCTTACTCCCAAAATCAATACCCATGATTCGCATGGCGTATAGCATAGCATATGCTCTGATAGATCCTAATTAAGCACATGCATTATTGTGCTATCATGTTTTGTGCATGACGGGGCTCTGGATCACAGCTGGAATAACGTTAAAAGTAATCTATCTGCTGATTTTTCGTTCAGCCAAACCCGAATCTGTTCTCATCTTTGGACCAGTCATTATCCCACTGCTGGTAGGTATTGGGGTATTAATAATTGGAGAATTACTTTTCGGCCCCCCGGGCGGCGAAGTCCTTCTGCCCTGGGGGGCAATTGCAGCCTACTATGCGATCTGGGTCTTCATGTTCTTTAAAGATAGTCTGTTACCATACATCACCGAGGGCACTCTATTCAGCTATGGATTAGTAGGGTGTTACATTTTTTTCACTCATGCATATACATTACCCTATGCGTCCATTAGCCCACCCATAACCCTATTCGTCGTATTTTATTTTTTTCTGTCACTCATACCAATCCTTACAAAAAGGACACCGAACAAACTGGTCCAAACTTTTTTTATGGCAATGTTTCTTTGTATGAATATATACATAGGCTTAACATTGGTTGAGATATCATTTTTTTCTACCAATAACCCATGGGAACTGGTTATCATTGGCTATAGCCTCATCGGTCTGTTATCAAATGTATTTTATGTCACAAACCTTTTTAGATTTGGAGACATGGATGAGTATTTACGTCATGCCCGTGAACTTGAAGAAAAGTATATCGCTGTTAATAGCACACGACATGAAATCGCACTCACCATCCTCGTATTTATAGGCTTACTACTACTACACTATGTTGGTATTAGCAATGAAATATTTGTCGTCTCCATTGCATTAGTTTTCATTTCGCTCATTCATACTCCCCCTGAAAAAAATAAATTTATTCCAATGGGAATATCTGCCAAGCTCTAGGCATGGGGGTCTGCTTGGAAGGCAGCAAAATGTTGGCCGGATAGATTTTATTTCATGTTCCCTCACGGGCAGACAAAAGTAGGATACACGGTTTGAAAACAACCCCCCTCGTGAGATCAGGATATATTACTTGTAACCAAACTCTGAGTACAAGATATGTTGTCGATAATGTTTTCCAGAGCTACTCTGACGTAATCAACCATGTTGTCTGGTAGTGCATCAATTTTAAACCAGCGTAAATCATCACACTTGTGCGGTTCTTTATTTTTAATTTCACCGGTGTAAGCTTTTGTGGTCATAAAAAAATCAATTCTTTCGTCTTTCTCTGTTTTACGATGCATCACATGAACCACCTCAAGCATTTCTGGCTTAATCATGATACCAATCTCTTCTTCTATCTCACGAGCACAGCCTTCTCGAGCCGTCTCATTTCCGTCCAAATGACCAGCTGGCACCCCATAGTAGCCATCCATGAATCCAGTTTGAAAGCGTCTCTGCAACAAAATCTGGTCGTTCTGTATCAAAAATAAATACGCGGAGCCAATGTATGTGTACCTGTCTGACATAGTGGTAGTATATCAAACGTTTTTTGAATGAGTGCTCTCGCGGGGTAATCTTCCCCTACAGGGACGGTACAGGCTTCATATCGTACTCACTCTTACTTCGCTCCGTGCGATATATTCAGCCTCTTCGATTCCTGGACGAAGACTCCGTCTTCTCTCAGGCACAAACACAAAAAGCCCCGGGAGGGGCTTCTTATATTTGTGCTCTCGCCAGGAATCGAACCTAGAGCGCTGGTACCGCAAACCAGCATTTTATCCATTAAACTACGAGAGCAAGTGCCTGCGATACTACCACAGGTTTTTGTATTCGTCACGCCATTATTTGCACGTGATTAAAAACCAAACAACTCAAACACCTTCATTAAAAACGGCTCCTCTAGTTCGTCTTCTGGCAACCGGCTTTCGAGGATGGATTCAATATCATCGATGTACTCAGCCGGTAATGGTATAACAAGCAGTGGCATGAGCTTGCGGGTAGACCTAAGTAACAACCGTGGTCCACGAGGATCCTCCTCATCAATTGCGTACGCATCAAGGGTAGTGTACGGGTAGAGTCGATCATCTATCCGCACTCCGCGTACGGTTACGGCAAACGGAATGATGGATGGTTTTTTGGTAGCCGATACACCGAGTGCCCCGCCAGCAAGACCAATGAGTAGTGCAAGCAGTACGTTATTAAATAATACAGCCGAAACAACGAGTGCGCCGATAATGATCGCAAGGGCAAAAAACCAATCATTGCCCTTTTCGACATGATGATGCTCGGGAGCCTCCCAAGTCACTGCGCGTGGTGAACCATCCATGATAAACAAATTGTAGCACAAACAGTGTACAAGTCGCCTACGATTTGCTAGTATCTGTTGCTAATGGGTTCGTAACACGCACGCACCGAGATCGGTAGACAAACCACTACCGATCAATCATATTTGGAGAGATGGCTGAGTGGTTGAAGGCGGCGGTCTTGAAAACCGTTAAGGGTGAAAGCTCTTCGAGGGTTCGAATCCCTCTCTCTCCGCGAGTACAACAGCGCCTAATCGGGCGCTGTGCTGTTACCTGATCAGCACAAGCTAACCGTACACATCGTGTGCATGTCCAAGCGATAGCGCCAAACGAAAACCGCACTCGTGTGAGTGCGGTTTTCGTGTATGCCGAAATTTATTTCGTAACGGTTTTTACCCGTGCGGTCAATCGTGATTTTTTACGATCAGCAGTATTTGATTTAATCACTCCACGCTTGGCTGCTTTATCAATTGCTTGATACGCCTTCGGAAGTAATTCTTTAGCTTTGACAGCATCACCTGCTACCACTGCCTTTTGTACGTCTTTCACAAGCTCTCGCATAGTCACTTTACGACGAACGTTGAATACCTGCTTACGTGCAGACTGACGAACGGCTTTTTTGGCTCCTTTAGTAATTGGCATATGATTGGTTATCGTTAGTACCGAGCACTTTACCGCACAAATGGTAATTCCGCAAGTCTCATACGAATGCTTTGAGTAGGGTACAATACATGCATGATACGACGTTTAACTGGGCATGTGATCGAAAATGATCCAAGTAACGTCACCCTTGATGTACATGGAGTGGGCTACCTCATTGCTGTGCCCGCTCAGTCTGAGTACACTACCCTACACGGTGAGATTACTCTCCACACCTACTTAGCCGTACGTGAAACGGCACTTGATCTCTACGGCTTCTTGACCCCGCTTGAGCATACCTGTTTTACTACTCTACTCAATATCCCGAAGATTGGGCCAAAGTCTGCCCTCGCGATTATGTCTCAAGCACGTCCCGCAATGATCGCGGAAGCGGTCTTGAGTAACGATCCAACCAAACTCCAACGGCTATCAGGCATTGGCAAGAAAACTTGTGAAAGTATCGTCCAGTATTTTAAGAATAAGAATATTGATCTAGGTATCACTCCTACAGATATCCTGCCTCCAGTTCACGCTGACGCGATTGAAGCACTCGTCACCCTCGGCTACGATCGTGGGCTCGCACGAGAACTGATACGTACCCAGCCTCCAGACCTTTCCCTCAATGCGCTCATAACCTACGGTATCAAAAACCTCTAGACATGCAGTCTAGAGGTTTTAATGATTACGGCCTAACAATAATTTATACAACCATTGAAACAGCTGCTCCAACCAGCATCACTACCATCCCAATCGTCACTGCCAACAGAACCGTGCTAATATACCGTTCTCCTCCTGAGCGTTTTTGTTTCATACGTAGTAGTGATTAGGTGCAAATTAAATCTCCTCAAACTCTGGTACAACATCCACCGCAATCGTGACTGGTGGGAAACTCGTGCTCGTTGTTGGTTCGGTACAAGTAAGGGTGAAACGACTGCTGGTTGTAAGTGTACTCGTAGTCAAGCTACCACTCGTACTACCTGGTGTAGAAAATGACTGCGTTGTCATACCTGGTCCAGAGACTGTACAGGAGAGCGCGTACGTAACGGGTACATTCCACGTCAGGGTTGCACTTTGACCAGATCGAATCAGCACGCGGTCTGATGTCAGGGTCATTGGCGGGGTTGGTACTGGGAGTGTAACTGTGGTACAAGCAGTGTTGTTCGCTGGATCTACCACTCGCTCAGGGAAGTTTGGACTACCGTCAAGATTCACTCGGGAACAGAACTCGTGTGTTCCAAACGGGAGATTATTGAAGGTGTGGGAAAGGGTGGGCGATTCGGTATACGAACTCACAGCTGGTGCAGCAATACCATTTGAGTGGTAATTGGTTGGACTAACCACATCTGGCCGACCGACAATCTCGATATACGAGACATAACTGAGTGATTCTCCATTTGGTACTGCTCCCGGACCATGGTTTTGAATCAGGGATAGTACATTCACTGAATCATACTCACCAGTTGCTGGATCAGTGGTCGCTGCCGCTAGACTAATCGACGGGGCGCCAGCATGTAGATCAACGGCATTCATACACTGCCCTCCTGGACCCACCATTTCCCATGGTTCAGTCGGACGAGGTGTACCCGAGCTGAGACACTCACCCGCTGCCACAGTTGCAGCATCATCAATAATCTCTGTTCCGGCATTAAGATTTACCACCGCACTCTCGCTGTCGGTAAGACTATCGCCAGCTCGTCCACAGACCGCAGTAAAGGTGGTATCATCATAGACTTCGTACGTCCCGGTGTGACTAGGCCAGGTGTTTGGGAGGGTGTAGTCAGAACCAGTTGCGGGGTCTGCATTTACCTCGCAGTACGTGGCGTTCGTCGCTGACCATGATAGCTCTACTCGTCCAACTCCATCTGCCTCCGGGTTGACCGCACTATCTGACGCTGTAAATGTTACCACCGGAGCAGGAAGGGCGCCTGGATTAATCAGCTCAACCCGGTGCTGATCCGTCACCTCTCTACCATCGGCTGTCCGACACCGTGCTTCGAAGACAGTGGTTTCGCTGATAGTAATGTTTCTACCAACACTTAGGGTACTGCGCACATTGTCAGTCCAACCCGGAAGACTGTATGAACTCCCATTCGCTCGCAGTGCTCGGAAGAAACAAGCATTTACATTGCTCGTAGTAAGCGAAATGTAGGGATTTGGTGAAGAAAGTCCAGTCAGTGGATCGCGATTGGTTTCTGTTCTATCCCCGCTTACAGTAATGACTGGATTTGGTAACGACCCTGCGGGGGGGTTGTATGGAACCGTGACCGAAGCAGTGGCTCTATTGAGGTTACCTGAGGTATCATTACGAGTCTGTCGACACTCAATGTTAAAGGTAGTAGTTTCCCAAATACCATATACCTGGTCCATGGTCATTTTATCGTTATGCCATACATATGCAGAACCTTGGATTGTTGCTACCCCCCACTGATCTCCAGACCCACTTCCAAATGTTATCCATCGTTCACACCAACCAGCATTTTGGGCGGTTGTACGAACCTGTACCCAACCAAGTCCAGTTGGAGGATGAAGGGTAACATTCGCTAGATTTGCTGAACCGTGACTAGGGCCGGCCTTCGGCTGAGCAGTAATCTGCACTGCTGGATCGGGTGCTGGTTCAGTTCGGGTCGGTCGTACTATCAACTCCTGGGTAGTTGACTGACCATTTACGTCGTTGTAACAGGTCAAACGTATCCGGGCATCACCTCGAAGCCATTTTGTATCGACGAGAGATCCGGAAATTTGCCTATTGATTGTCCAGCTTGCATCCAAACCAGCTTGTGACCAACCGTCAATTGGAATGATCCGGATTCGATCATCACACCGTGTAGCGTAGGTGGTTGACCACGTTACCCCATTCACCCGTGCAGACTGTGATACTGCCATTATTATTGGTTGGGCAGGATCAATTGAAAGTGAAATTTCAGGACGAATTGACACCACGACACTGTCACTACCTCCTGTACAGGTCATACGATAAGTCGTTTTGTTGTTCGGTGGTGGTACGTGTGTTCTTGAGCCAATTGGTAGCTCTGTGTTAGGAATTGCACCAACACCGTTATTGATTGAACAATCTCGTACAGTACCCGTAACCTGCCATCGTAGCGTTACTGCAGTACCGTTGGTGATGGCTGCAGACGAGCCGTTGTTGATAGTAAGCGTAACACTATTTGCTGCATGCACGCTCGTAGCAGTCATGGCAAAAAGTACTGCTGTGAAACAGATCATTAGGAAGGGTTGTACGATATCCTGAATCTGGGTGTAATTTTTCATACGGTTTGATAATTAAGCCTATACTGGTAAACGTCGTAATACTACATATCCAAGTAGTGCGGAAACCAGTACAATGAGTATATAAAAGCTGAACGACTGATTAAACGGAACTTGTGAAGTATTATCTTTATACGTTTTTGAGTCTGAACTTTTTGTGCACAAATCTGACTCACAAACAAGCGACGTCATTTGGTCATACTGCTCCTCACCGTATTTGAGTGCTAGTGTTTCATAGCCTAGCTGCAAGCCTTGTAGCGGGTGCGACAGGACAGCGTATAGGACGTCTGATTCGTTAGCTGTGATTTCTCGGGTGGTAACTAAATTGTCATTATTACTAAGGCTAAATGTGATGCTCTCTGTCTCATCTCCTAAATATCGATTTTGATTCCCTAGATAAGCACACGCAACATAGGTATCACCCTGTACGCCCACAAAGGACACATGGGGCTGTTGATATGATACTGAAATTCCCTCAGGAATAAGGTAAATCGGTATCAACAGCTGCTCCGGCGCATCTGTTGTGATGGTGACAAGTAGTAGCCTTACATCTAAATCGGAGTCTGGAATCTCAATGTCATACACTCGCTCTGCGGTGGGAGTTAATTTAATTTCTTCCCTGCCCTGTTCAATTTTCCTCGAAAGAAATGGCGCATTCCCATCGTATACGGCCCACGACACATCACCCCTAATTGATTGCTCAGTCAGGTGGTTCTTAACTAAAAAACTCGCTCGCGATGGACTCAATCCATCACCTGACATCTGAACTGAAAGTGGATCGACAACCCGAGATCGTACGGCTGGACCAGTAACTGACACAGGTACTGATCCCATCCCCTGCACATCTGTCATGCCTCGAGCCAGTACATCGGGAACTGAAAATTGGCCATGGTGTAGGACAATTCGATATGAACCAGCTCCAAGATAATCTGGTACATTCCACGTCAAATCAATACGTTCATTTTCGTGTGGCAGTACGGTTATATTTTCATCTACGACAAACCAGTCCACCGGTACAACTGGTGTTTCAAGGTTCAATGCTTGCTCATCGTACACAAGTGCAATAACCGACGCATTGGGAACGTATACTTCACTAGACTGATTCGTCAGTGTCACTGGCACAGTGACTGAACCAGCTGACGTTGTCCTTAAATCTAACCTGCCAAACATAGCCGCTAGCGTACCTTGCTCAAAAGAGACCCCTTCCGAATCTAGACACTGATTACGCGGGGTGCCTTCCGGTTCCTGAACCGGGTCTGGAGGTAGAACATCAACTGGTTCCTGCGCCCCGGCAAACGTCGGCAGCACACTGAGTAAAATTATAAGTAAGGTTACTACGATGGATAATCCGTGCGGGGCTCGATGTTGGTTTCTCAATGTATACATTAGCTACATTATATTGGTGCTTCGTGTATAACTCGTTGAGAACGTGTGTATAACTTCACGCCACACACGACTAGACTAGCCCCTGATCTAAAGAAAGCTTATAATAAATTAACTATAATATAAATCGGGTGATTAATTTAATCAAATATATGATACCTGACTCAATGGGTACCCTCTTACGACCCTGTTACCACTTCATTCTCGCCTGGCTCGGTGCCCACTATTACCGCCACCCATCACGAAACATCATGGTTATTGGGATAACTGGTACCAAAGGAAAGTCATCCACTACTGAGCTCCTGACTCGAATTCTGCGAGCCGACGGCAAGCGCGTCGCATCCCTTTCAACCATTCAATTTTCAATCGGTGACGTAACGGAACGTAATTTATATAAAATGACCATGCCCGGGCGTTTTTTTGTGCAGAAATTTCTACAGCAAGCCGTTGATGCTGGTTGCAGCCACGCGGTTATTGAAATGACCTCGGAAGGAGCCAAGCAATTTCGTCATCGTTTTATTGAGATCGATGCGCTTATTTTCACCAATCTCACTCCTGAACACATCGAATCACACGGGTCTTTTGAAAAATATAAACAAGCCAAATTAAGTATTGCAGAGGCAGTCGCTAAATCCTCAAAACGACCTCGGTACCTGGTTGCAAATACTGACTCCGAACATGGAAAGGATTTTCTTAATTTTCCAGTTGAACACTGTATCCCCTATTCACTTAAAGATCTAACCCTGTATTCTCTACATACCGATAGTATAAGCTTAGTTTTTAAAGACCTCACTATGCGTATTCCACTTGTCGGACTCTTTAATGTGTATAACTGCTTGGCAGCCATCACGCTCTCCCGCGCCCTTGGGGTATCGCTGACAACCATTGAAAGAGCACTGAGCAAAACCCCTGCGATTGCTGGTCGAGCTGAACAATTCCATGCCCCACTAAGCAGTCCACACCCCGTAACGGTAGTAGTCGATTACGCACATACCCCAGATTCACTAACCGCAATTTATGAAGCCTTTAAGGATAAACCTAAAGTGTGTGTCCTTGGTAACACTGGCGGGGGGCGCGATACGTGGAAGCGTCCAGAGATGGGCAGTATCGCAGAGCAATATTGCGACCATATCATTCTCACGAATGAGGACCCCTATGATGAAGACCCAAAAAAAATTGTCGAAGATATGCGGCGTGGCATGAGTCAGCAAGCCTCGGTCGAAATCATCATGGATCGACGAGAAGCGATTGCGACTGCAATTGAGCGGGCGCCTGGCCATGGGTACGTGATCGTCACTGGTAAAGGAACTGATCCGTATATCATGGGTCCACACGGCACCAAAGAGACGTGGAGTGACGCAGCGGTAGTACAAGAGTTACTACAAGTACAATCAATTAAGAGCGAGTAGGAATCTCAGCCACCCGCACTTCCCACAACGCTCCCTTGGCGTACAGCTGTGGAATATAACGGTCACCACTTGGAAGATAAACAGCTCCCACTCCCTGATTACCCGCACTCACAATACTAATAGCGTTAGCCCTAGCCTGTAGCCGCAACATCATCGTCAACTGCGGTGTGAGCAGTGAGGTAGATTGAAACCACCCGTGTGAGAAGGGGTGGGCAATAAATGGCACGTTTCGTACGCGGAGCTTCTCCACACTTCGTGGGTCAACTCCTTCAAAACAAAAAAGTATACCGGGGATATGGGTGAGATCGGCTGATAGCCGATCAAACGGTCCTGGCCGATAGCCGACTGATCGTTCCAAAGCTGCAAACACACTGCCCCACCCGAGTGCTGTAAACAACGGAGTGATCACGTAGCTGGGGACAAATTCACCGACCGGAACGAGATATTGCTTATCGAGAACATGCTGCGTTACCTGCTTTCCATCAAGAATGGTGGCGCGCAAGAGAATACCCGCTGGGGTTGGTATTGATCCGCTATCAATCACCACCACACCATCAGTCTCTAGTTGCTGGAGATACGTCAGTGCGGCAAATGATCGTTCACTGTCATCACCTCTCATGAGGCCGCTGTCTTCCGGGAAAATAATATACTCAGCACCGCTCGCTCGTGCAGACTGCAGTGCTTCTATGAGTGCCCGTTGCCGAATCACTGCCCCACCAACACGACTACCCAAAGTGGCTTTGAAATTTGTATCTACAATCGCAACTGTGGTGGTAGTACCATGAGACACAACAGGCACACGATCGTCTTCAGATACTATCAGACTCAGGGCGATACTACCGACAAGAAACCCCGACAACAAACCCCGCCGTACGCCTGTCAGACGGCTGATGCCGTAACCACAGATAAGCACAATAAAGACCGTCATAACAGTGACACCATACACCCCACCGACCGACGCAAAAAAGAAAAGTGGTTCAAGAGACGCACTTACATACCCAATATATCCGAAACTAAAAGCGGTCGTAATCGTTCCACCCTCCCCATAGGTAACAAGTGAAAACAGTAGAGAGCCCAATACTTCTGCCCCCACCCACCCCAACGAATAAAGGAGGTACCGGATGGGTACTGACGACAGATACCGGTGCGTCAGACCCACCACCAACCCCAGAAGTACTCCACCTATTCCAAGTGAAAGACCACTGACAAACCAACCAAGGCCGATGGCGGGTAATTGCCAGGCTGAAACTGGTATCGATAACCATTCAATCGGATAGACTGACCAAAACCACGCAATGCCACAGAGTGATTTTAGACTAAATGCCACCACCACTCCTCCACACCGGGCATACCAACTGGTTGTTTGTTCCAGGGCAGTGATGAGTACCCAAATACCCAAAAGTACCAACGGCCACATAAAACTGTACACAAAGCCTGCACCCAACAAACCGCCACTTATCAAAAATTGTATTGATAGCGGTATGGATGATACATGGATCATAATCACTTGATGAATTGATGGTATAGCACGATGCCGGCAGCCACCGATACATTGAGGGACTCCTTCTGCCCCATCATGGGGAGTGCGACGACATAGTCACACGCGGCACAGGTTTCGAGTGGTATGCCAGCAATCTCATTCCCGAACACATACGCAATCTTTTCGACTGGCGGGAGTACGGCGAGCGGAAGTGCGCTTGGCGTCTGCTCAATAGCTACCACGGTTACTCCATCAGCCTGAAGGCTTTGTATGACATCACCAAGATGGTCAACTGCTTCCCAACTGATCATCGTACTCGCACCAAGCGAGGTCTTTTCAATCTCTGGTTGGACTCGACCAAATCGATCTCGAGGAGCAGGAGTATAGCCCGCTAACCAGATTTTTTTTACGCCGGCTCCTTCAGCAGTCCTAAAAATCGCCCCTACATTATAGGCACTTCGGACATTATCAAGCACAACGTACACCTCTTGCATATGGTTTTGTATCAGCAGTGTACCGCACTTACTTCATAATTAGTTTGATTTTAAATCCAAAAATGGTATAGTTTTGCCACTTTTTGCGCAGCAAAAATTTCCGCCTTTAGCTCAGTTGGTAGAGCAGCTCCCTTTTAAGGAGACGGTCCCAGGTTCGAGCCCTGGAAGGCGGACAGATTTGGTGGAGTGTCTCCAGAACATCCTGGGAGGATGTTCTCTAGGGCTCGAAGCCCGATTGTACTGGATTATGAGCGACAGTGAAATAATCCAGCCAATTGGGATACTGAACCTGTAAGGTTCAAGCCCTGGAAGGCGGACAGATTTGAACG
>Ga0100391_1003860_pt1 | contig 14847 bp, 10 predicted proteins | sample CryGeymeta201515_FD_81541 | JGI IMG/M metagenome (GOLD analysis project Ga0100391, IMG submission 81541) | Groundwater microbial communities from Crystal Geyser aquifers in Utah, USA - Crystal Geyser metaG 2015-15 | ecosystem: Environmental > Aquatic > Deep subsurface > Groundwater | place: USA...
GGATGACGCTTCCCGTCAGCGTAACGAGGCCGACATCCGTCAGCAGCGTGACCACCCCCAGTGCCTGGGCGCCCGGCAGGTTGCCGCGGGCGGTCACTCGCGCAATGGCCTGCCAGATCCGCATGCCTGAACCCATCACCAGTGCGGTCCACACAGTCCAAGTCGACGCGCTCGTTCGGCGCCTCAGCAGGACCCCGCCGGCGACGATGAGCACGAGAATGCTCGTCCAAGTTGTGGTCAAATGGATGGAGCCGGCCATCAGTGATAGATGGAGCGCCGAATCAAGGCGGAAGTGATGGAAGCCGCGGAAGAGACCACCGAAAGACCCGGTCCGGTGGGTGGCACCCGGGTGACCACCCCACACATGACGCAGCCACACCCATTGCGCGGTGGTCTCAATGCCCCCGATCAGGAGCGGCACGGCAATGAGCCACGGGCACGCGCGCACCATCTCAAGCGCCTCGCCCCACCGCCCCAGCAGACCGCCAACGCGCTTCATGAAGGCGCTTCCCGCCTGAACCTGCTCGCCGCGCAGGCGCTGAACGAGAGCACCGGTGGTCACAACTGCGATCACCAGCACCACGCCGATCATCAATAGCTCCGCACGTGCATTCACCATGGTCTGATCCTCCTGTTCTGCTTGCGCCCATTGGTTCCGTGCCAGGGACTACCAAGCCGCTCCCCTACAACCACTCGTAGCCGATGCTCTCCATATCCGGTGCTATGCGGCGCTTGGCGTTCTCAATCAGCGCCGCGGCCTTCGGCGTGAAGGAAGCGTCGGGGTACTTCTCGGTCATCTGACGGAACGTCGCCTCCGCGGCGCTGAGCTTCCCGAGCGTGCACTGGACGGCAATCAGCTCCTGGTACAGCGACGGAGCCCAGCGAGGGTTGCCCCCAGCTTCTTCGAGCGCCTCGGCGTACAGCCGGTCCGCTGTCTGCCAGTTGCGCCACCGCCAGGCTCTGTGCAGCCGCTTGCAGAGGCGCCAGCTCACTTCCGTGTGTTGCCGCACCTCTTCGTCGGACAGTTTGCGCATGGGGACCGGGCCAGTCGTGGTGAACGCCCGGTCGTCGAACGTGATCGCGTTGCGCCTGCACTGGTGCCACGGCTTGCGGTCGAACAGAATCGGCTCCTTGGCCAGCGCTCCCAGCAAAGCGACGGACTTTCCCGCCAGCCGGTAGTTCCACCCGTAACAGGGCATCCGCGGCTCGTCCCCATTCCCGACCGGACAGAAGCTCAGCGACCAGTTCTTCGTGTAGGGGTGGATCTGGTCTTCCAACTCGAAGAAGCTGGTCGCCGGAGGCAGCACGTCGTCGTAGTCCTGCGTATACATGAGCACGGACAGAAAGAGCTGCCGAAGGTTAGCGCGGCACGCCTCGGCGCGTGCAGCTTCCACGTTCGGCCTGTACACCCCGAAGTAGAGCGTGGCGCCGACCACGACGAGGACAGTCACGGCAGCAAGCGTCCGGATGATTCGGATGACGAGCATGTCAGTCCACCTCCGCAGTCGCCGCTGGGCCGGATGACCCGGCCGTCACCACATCCCCCAGGCCGCCCTCCGGAACCGAGACATGTCCGGCTCTACACCGCGCTTTGCGTTGTCGAGGACTTCCTTCGCCGTGTCGACTTGCCCGGCGTCGGGGGTACTGGCGCTTCAGCTTCTCCCACGTGATCTCAGCGGGTCCGAGCTTCCCCAGTTTGCACTGAACGATGATCAACTCCTCGTAGACTCGGGGCGCCACCCGCGGGTTGTCTCCCGCCTCCTTGAGCGCTTCGCAGTAGAGCCGCTCGGCAGCCCGCAGATTGCCCCAGCGGAAGGCCTTCTCCAGCTCCCGGCTGACGCGATAGCCGGGAGCAGTGTAGCGCCTGAACACCGACTCGGGCAACTGCCGGATCGGCACCGGTTCGTCGGTTGGGTAGGGCCCCCCCTGGAAGCGAACCGCATTCCGCTTGCCTCCGTGCCACGGCTTGCGGTCGAACAGCATCGGCTCCTTGGCCAGCGATCCCAGCGAAGCGACGGACTTGCCCGACAGGTGGCGGTTCCAGGCGTATTCGTATATGTTGCGGCCTTCGCGAAAGCCCGAAGGGCAGTAGAAGACCGACCGGTTCTTCGTGTACGGCCAGACCAACTCCGACAGTTCGAGGAAGTGGTCGGCGGGAGGGAGCCTCCCGTCGTTGTCGCTGGCATACATCTGGACCGCCAGCGCAATCTGCTTGAGATTGGACTGGCAGGACGCTACGCACGCCCTCTCGTGCGCGGCTCGGCCCCAACCCCACCACACGACGGCCGCAGCCGCCGTCAGCAACACAGCCAACAGCCCGAGTGTGCGGGTGATCCGAAGGAGCAAGGTCATGAAGCAGGCGCCCTCCCTTGTTGGGTCTGCCGCGCGCCGTCTGGACTCGCGTCCCCCGGAGCGGCTGCCTCCACAGACTTCTCGACGCTCTCCCACAGGCTCCGCGCAGACCCCTCCACGGTTCTCCGGTCGATGATATCGGCCAGAGCCGCCCGGTGGATCGTTGAGTGACACAGGAACGCCACCCACAGCGCGCCGCTCAATGCGGCGCCCAACAGGAGCGGACGCCCACGCACTGGGCGAGACTTGGTCGCCGGCATTGCCTGGACGGTCTGGGCGTGCTGGGCGGCGAAGACGACCAGCGCGTAGAGCGCCACCGAGCCGATGACGAAGCCAAGAGCTACGACCGGAGAGAGGTTGCGGTAGTACGGCGAACCCGTGGACTCAATCCGGACGACCCACCACTGCGGCGACATACGGTCCACGAGGGCGACGAAGGCGAGGGGAGCGCCCCCCACGCAAACCAGCCACGCGGTCAGGCAGACCCAACGGGACGGTTGACCGGCCGTGGTCGCCTGCCGCCGCCGGGCGCCGACGACGCCAAGAGCCGCGAGGAGCACGAACTGGGCCAAGGCCACGCTTGCCGCGAATCGCGCGACTGCGAGGTTCCGCATGGGAGCCTGGTAACCGGGCTGCCGCACGTACTCACGGAAGCTGTCGAGCGCGGCTGCCAACCGGCTCAGTTCGTCGCGGACGAACATCCCGGCTTCGGCAGCGCCGTGGTCCGTCAGGTAGCGAGTGAGCTTGGCGACCATGGCTTCCCGGCGGTAGCGGGAAGCTCTCCGTGCCGACGCCTGGTTGCCCCGGCGCAACTCCTGGAACCGAGCCGTCTCTTCGGGTGTGAGTGGGAACCGGGCTGAGACAATCGCCCCGCAGGCCAAGCCCACCAGAACCTCGTATTCCTCCCAGCCCGTCTCGCCCAGCAGCGTCGCCAGCCGGAAGGCGCCGACGTACCAACGAATGGCAGTCTGGTGGTCACCGGCTTGGCGCGCCCCGTCGCCCAGGGAACACGCCATCCTTGCGAAGCTGCGACAGAGAGCGTACGTCTTGAATCCCAGGTTCACACTCTGAGTGCGTGCCGCCCATTGGGCCTCCATCTGCGGCAGTCCGCTCAGTCGCCCAAGGCGAGTATGCGCCTGTGTGGACTCTTTCACGTGGAGGTTGAACTCGCGTGCCGAGGCCGCCCGTTCGAGTGCGGCAAGCGCGTCCGTGTTGCGTCCTTGGCCAATACGCAGCAGCGACAGAACGAACGGGCAGAATGCGTTCGCCGGCTCCACGGCCGCACCACGGCGCACGAGGCGCTCGAGGTCGGAGAGCGTACCCGGCCAACGCGCCGCCCTGGGGTCTCCGGACACCGGTCCAACTGCAACGCTCCTTGGGTCTTCTTCACGGACGTCAAGCGAGCGGAGGATCCAGATCAGGTAGCGACACAAAGGCACCTGGTCCTCCGGTGCGAGGCTGAGCGCCCGCTCGTAGCGGGCCTTCACCGCGGCTGCTTTGGGCATCACCTGCGGCCGCTCCGAGTAGCTGCCGTCCGGCTTCTGCTCGAACGCCTCCGGCGGCATCGCCATCCACTCTGCCGCAGCCAACTGGACCTGCCAGTCGCGCGGCAACCTGTCTGCCATTCGTTCCGCCGTCTGCAGCGGCAGGCGGGGGTAGCCGAAGTAGCTCTGGATGCTGAACCCCGTCCAGACGGAGGGCACGCCTACGTCGTCGCCACCAATGAACGCACGCCACTGCACCCAGAACTCATCGCCTAGCTGTGGCAGCGGCACAGCCCCGGCCCCTCCGACACACACGACCGCCAACACAGCGAGTGCCATCCTCACCGTCACGCCGCTCCGTCTTCCGACTGGCTGTGTCATGGGTCACCCTCCACGGGTCTGACAACGTCGTTCCATCGTCTGTCATAACGAGCGACCTGGACGCGAGTCTTGGTTGAGTCGCTCAGAACGCCAGCAGATCCCCAGTCCGCTTCCGCCATTCGATGGCGGCTGGCGCGTAGAGCACCTCGAAGGGACTGCGATCATCAAGCAGGACGCGCCCGCTCGCGCCTGCTGTAGTCCCGATCACGAACGATTGTGCACGCGTCAGTTCCCGGGCGTTTGCTTGCGAGGCCGGGCCGTGCGGGATTGGCTCCGGGACCAGTTCGCCGTCTGTCGCGAAGAGGGTGACCATCTGGGCATTCCCCGGGGCATCGGTTCCGTAGGTGACTCTGCGCACGAACACATCCCGGAGTGTTGCGTCGAGTGTAGCCAGGACTTGCCCGTTCGCGGGGACCTCTATCACGTTGATCGCGAGGACGCCGTTCGGGTTGAGGACCCGCTTTGCCTCACGGAACGCCTCCCGGGTCAGCAGGTGCGAGGGAGGCGAATCGCCGGTGAAGGCGTCCAGGATGACGAAGTCGTACTTCTCCTTCGTGTCGCGCAGGAAGCGACGGCCGTCGGCGACCGTCACCCGCCCGAAGTAGCCGAAATGCTCGCGCGCCACCTGTGCAATCGTCGGGTCGATCTCGACGGCGCGAGTCTCGATCCCGTACCGGTCGAGCACGCGTGGCAGCAGGCCGCCGCCGAGGCCGATGAGAAGGGCCGTCCTTGCGCGGGGACGGAAGTGAGGCAGCAGTTCGAGCCAGTACTTCTCCGGGAGCAAGTGAGGCCTTGCGCCGATGCTCGCCAGGCGAACGGGCATCGCGGTCTGGAGCATGCCGTCTACCAGCAGCAGCCGCTGGAACCCAGACGTCCACACCTCCACCCTCCCTGCGAGGCTCTCTCGTCGGAACACTCTGCGGGAGGTGCTCGCCTCGGCGACGGTTGAGCCGGCCGACCCCGGTTCGGGGTGCGGTTCATCCGAGTCGCTCGCGTACATCGGCAGGGCAAGGCTGAGCTGCTTCCGCTGGTCCATGCACGACGCGCCTCTCTGCTTCTCTCTGCCGCGCAGTGCGGCAGGGGCAACCAGGGCACTGCCCGCTACCAGGATCGCGGTTACCGCGACTGCCTTGAGCCGCCGCTTCTCCAGGCACGCACTCACCCCAATCGCTGTCAGACCGACCGCAGTCGCGACGAGTGACGCGGACATCCCGACACCGGGGATCAGCACAAACCCGGCCGCCAACGTCCCCACGCAGCTCCCGACGGTCGACGCCAGGTAGAGGCTGCCCACCGTCCTGCCGACGCGCTCCCCACCCGGCGCTGCCAGCTTCACGCAGAACGGCATCGCCGCCCCGAGGCACGCCAACGGGAACCCGAACAGCACCAGCGATCCCAGCAGCGCGGCGAGCCGCAAGTCGAGGGGCGCCAGCAGTCGAAGCACCGGTTGGGCACACGCGGCCAGGACTCCCGTGCTGATCCCTGCCGCCAGCAGAAGATGCCCCAACGGCCGCGCGTCCCCCGCCTCGTCTGCCGCCTTGCCACCGTGTGCGTATCCGACGGCCACCGACGCCAACGTTACCGTGATCATCGCCGCCCACACGTGAATGCTCATCCCGCAAACCGGCGCGAGGAGGCGCGTGCCGAGAAGCTCCAGCGCCATCACGGCGGCACCAGAGGCGAAGGCGACGAGGTGGAGGTAGCGTCCTCGCCGCGGGGTTCTCTGGATGGCTGAAGGTGGTTGAGCGTTTCTGTCCATCATCAGTCCACGCCCCCACTTCGTGGGCGCCCGGGCAGCTACACCCACCTGGCTGCAGCGCCGCATGTTAGCAGCCACACAAGCCAAGCCAAGCCTGCGACACCGTTCGCAGTGAGGCGAACGGAACGGCGCGAGACCAAGAAGCGCGACAGCAGCAGTCGCAGCCACAGCACCATCAGACAGCCCCACTGCGTTCCACAGACGAGCAGCCAATCCTGCCAACGATGCCAGCGGTACTCCCGCCACCACCGCGCGGCTTCGTCAGGATCCTCTGGAACGTCGGCGGAGACAGTCACGAATAGCGGGAAGAGCTGCCGGTAGTACTGGACACTCAGCACGGCAGTGCTCAGGGAGGCAACCGCCAAGAGGGCAGCCATCATCAACTGGGTCTTCTTCATGGCGCTGTCTTGCGGACACTGGCTCGGCATGTACTCCACCGCGGACAGGGGTTCTCAGAGCCAGCCCTCGTCACCGCCGCAACACTTCCTCCGGCGGCAGTTCGATCTTCGCGCCTGTCCGCTCCGCGATCTTCTTCAGCGCGTCGTAGGCTGCCTTTCGCAGCGGGAGGAAGTCGCCTTTGCCTCGTGCCGGGTCCGTGCGCGCAACCTCCATGAGAGCCGGAACCGCGTCGACATCGCCGATCTCGCCCAATCCGCGGATGGCAACGCTTCGGCTATCACGGTCTTCCTCGGCAAGGAACCGGAGGCACATCTCCTGCGTGGCGGTGCCGATCCCCAGCAACCCGCTCAGTGCCGCCGAGCGGACACGTGCCCACCGGTGCTCAAGTCCCCTCAAAAGCGCCTCTCGCGCTCGGGAGTCCTTGGTAGCTGCCAACGCTTCCATCAGCTCGGCGCACCAGGGCTTGTCCTGCTGTTTCTCGCAGGCCTCAAGCAGAGCGGGAACCGCGACCGGGCTGATCCTTGACAGCGCCTCCCTCGCCACAAACCTGTGCGTGCCTTCCCGCACCATCTCGTCGATGAGACCGGGGACGGCTTCCTCGCCAAGGGCGACGATCTCTTCATCGATGGCTCGGCGCCTCCCCTGGTAGGCTCGGCTTTCCTCGGATCGGATCGTGTAGGAGGCGAAGCCGCGCAGTTGGCGCTCCCCGTCGGTTCCCTTCTTGGTGAACTCAGCCAGAATGCTGGGCGCTTTCTCTTCAGTGAGGGCCGCCAGCTCTTCCTTCGTGGGCCCCCCTTGGCGCTGGTGCTTCACGATGATCCGCGCCTTCTCCAGGTCGCTCAGTGCCTGCCAGCGCCGCCACGCTAGGTCATCCCGCTCCTTCCAAAGCGCGTCGAGCTTGGTCCAGAGCTGCTGGAGCCTCGCGCCCGAGGCATCCTCCGGCCACGCTGGTGCCAACACCAGCGTGCAGACTGTGGCGCACATCACATACTTGCTTGCCATGGAAAGCCTCCCATGAAGACAACGTACAGCGGGGCAGCTTGCCCGCTCCAGCTCCTCCCCGGCAGCAAGACACGCCGCGGATGGAGCGGGCGAGCTGCCCGGCTGTACGGTCTTCCGCCGATGGGGACACGTCTCCCCCACACCCGCTCGGCGAGGCGCAGACGTCGGCTGCGCCTTAGTCGCCTGTCGGCGTCCCTGCCGGCACGGTCAGGTGCCAGATCTCGCTGGCCGCGAGGTCCTGCTGTGCGATCCGGGGCACGTGGCTCAACCGCACCGTCACTTCGTTCACCAACAAAGCGAAGCCGCCGCCGGGCGCGCTCAAGACAATGGGGTCGGTCTGCACCTGACGGCTCAGGTCGACCTGCGGCAGAAGCGGCTTCGTCTTGCTGTGCAGCACGAAGGCAAACGTCCGCTCGTCGGTGCAGTCGAGGAGTCTGGGCGGGAGGGCGACCTGGCCGAGGAGGAAGCCGGAGCCGGTGGCGACTCCCGCCGGCTGCGCGCTGTCGCTCTCGATCACTGTGCCCGGCGACTCGGTCACCCGGATCGCGACCGGCTGCGGGCAGCGCACGTTCACCTCGCAGCGGTAGCGCTGGCCGCCGAGGGGCTCCAGCCGGCGCTTCACGTACAGCCCCTCCACCGGGCACGGGCCGACGGTCGTCGGCGTCTGCGCCGAGAAGAGCGTGCCGAGCTTTCCGTGCCCGGTCTCGATAGTGGCGGCCTCCCACGAGGCTGCGGCGCCCTCCGGACCGGCTGTCGAGAGGCGCGCCGGCGGCGAGGTGGAGCCGAAGCGCATCCCGCTCACGGACAGCGATCCCTTCAGTGGCTCCTCGGCTGACAGGCGAACGCGGAAGTCGCGGTGTTGGCGTGCCGTGAAGCCGGCTGCCTCCGCGCCGGAGTCTGCTTCCAGTAGCGTTCGGTCGAAGACGGCCAGCTTGACGCCGGCGGCAGCGCCTGGGCCGACCAGGGCGGGAGCCGGCGCCGGAGCAGGCGAAGCCGGGCGGCTGGACGAGTGCATCGCAAGTGCGCGCATCTGGCGAGCGCTTTGGTCAGTGGGATCTGCCTTGAGGCGTTGCTCGAAGTACTCGACGGCGTCCCGGTCGCGCCCCGCCTTCGTGAAGCAGAGGCGGAGCTGGTAGTCCCACGAGGCGCGGTCTCGGCCGTCGAGGGTCGCCAGCAGCAGCTTGCCCACGTCAATGGCCCGATCGTAGAGCTGACGGTCACGGTAGAAGTCGAACGCTTCGCGGTGGAGGTCGAAGCTCCTGGGGTTGGCCTTCATGCCGGCCAGCAGCGCAGCCTCGGCACGGCCTTCGTCGGCTTGAGCGAGGTAGAAGCGCGCGAGCTCCCGCGCCACGGACACCTCCTTGCCAGCGACCTCCAGCGCTTTGTCGAACGACGCCTGCGCCGCTTCGCGTTCGCCCTGCTTCCAGAGGAACTGCCCGCGGATACGCCACGCCGTCGCCTGTCCGGGCTCCTTGCCGGTCCATTCGTCCATCCGGGCGCGCAACGCTTCGGTCTTGCCGAGTTGCTCGGAGAGCGCGATCACCTGCAGCCAGAGCTCCGACTGCTGGTTCGGGGCGACCGGGAGCTTCAAGGCGGCTTCGTAGCATTCCAGTGCTTTATCCGGCTGCCCCAGCTCGCGATGCAGGTCGCCCATGCGCGCCAGCGGCACCGAGGTGGTGTTGCCCAGCTCGCGGCACTTCTCATAGGCCGCGAGGGCTTCTTCGCGCTTCCCCGCCGCCGTGAGCAGGTCGCCCAAGCCGAGGTAGCCTGATTGGTTCTCCGGGGCCAGTTCGAGAATCTTGCGCCGCTCCTCGAGTGCCGCCGGCAGGTTGTTTTCGACCCGCTGGTAGACCTGCTCCCGCAGAACGTGCAGACCCACACAGTCGGGGTGTTCTCTGAGCTGCGCGTCCAGCACAGCAGTGGCAGTCGGGTCCAGCCGTTTGGCCGTCAGGTCGCCCAGGAACCGATCCCGGGCGAGGCGCGATTCCCACTCGTCGGTCTTCTCCAGGCGGAGTGTCTTTGCCAGCAGAATGCGCGCTACGTCGTCGGAGCGCTTCAGCGCTCGCATCCGGGTCTCGAAGGCGTTCAGCTCCCGCCACTCGTTGTCGAGAGCGACGGCTGTCAGGTACTCGTCGAGTGCCTTGTCGTATCGGCCGGTCTGCTCCAGCGCCGAGGCGTATCCCCGGTGCGCGGCCGGGTCCTTCGGCGAGGCGTTCACCTTCGCCAAAACGTCCCGCAGCACGTCGTCCGGGCCGAACACCTTTGCCCGCGCCTGCGTCCGGAGTCTCCCGAGCCGCTCGAACACGGAATCGCCGTGGAGTCGCTGCCGCGTCAATTCCATCGCCTTGTCGAGAGGCTCGAGCGCCTCCTTCTCGCGGCCGCACTCGACCAGCATCGACGCCAGCGCTTCGTAGTTGCCGTAGAAATCGGGAAGCGCGGCGATGGCGGCACGGTACGCCTGCTCGGCTTCGTCAAACTGCTTCCGCTCTCGGTAGGCGCTGGCGAGGGACCGCTGCAGGCCGCTGTCCCGGGGACAGTTCTCCACCGCCCGCCGAAGGAGGGCGAGGGCGTCGGCTTTGCGGCCCGCGACCTCGTGTGCGCGCAGAAGCCGGGTGTAGTTGTCCGCTTGAGTCGGGTCGCGCTCGAGCGCCTGCTCCAGCTCCCGGGTGACCTCGCCAAGCCTCCCCGCCTTCGCCGCCAGCTCCATCAGGTCAACCCGGGCGGGGGCGAGGCTTCCCGCCAGCTTGAGCAGCTTGTCGGCTGCCTCGTAGGCTTCCTTGTATTGCTGCAGCTCGTACTGGAGGTTGACCATCTCGGCTAGCGCCTCGCGGATGGGCTGTCGCTCCGCCGGCTCGTCGGAGCGCGCCAACTCGACGAACTTCGCGTAGTGCTCTACGGCGTCGGGGTACTTCCGTTGCTGCTTGTAGATCGTGGCGAGGTAGTAGTGGGCGGGCTTGAGCTTGGCGTCCAACTTCAGCGCCTGTTCGAACTCGCCAACTGCCTCGCTGAACTTGCGCTCCTGGTACAGCGCCTCGCCCTTGAGAAAATGGGACAGGGCGTCTTCGGCGCCGGCGGGTCGAGCCACCGTGCCCAGTAGCAGGAGCACAGCCATCCGTGTCGTCGCCTTCATGTCACTGACCTCCTCGCTTCCTGCTGAACGTCAGCACCACCGCGCCGGAACCTCCGACCACCACCTCATCGCTGCCGTCCCCATCGAGGTCGGCCACGTCGAAGGAGTTCACGGCCAGGGCGTCCGGCCACGTGCACAACAGGTCGCCCTTCGCCTCGCAGACGGCGATGCCGCGGGTCGCCGCGACGATCTCCCGTCGCCCGGTTCCATCCAGGTCCCCCATCTTCAGGGCGGTGGGGCCACACCGACAGGCGTTCGGCCAGACTCGCCCCCCGTCGGGGGACAGCGCCTCCAGGCACCCGAGGCCGAGGATCGCCTCTTCGCCACCCACGCCGTCGAGATCGTGGAAGAGCAGTCCGGTACCCCGCACATAGCTCGGACGGTCCCGCCGTTTCGCGACGTGATCGAGCGCGCGCAGGAGCGTCCCGTCCGGGCCGTAGGCGTTCACGCGGTCTTCCAGGACGGCGAACAGCTCGCCGGGGCTGCCCTCCTTGGCGCACCGCACCTGAACCTCCCGCGGTTCCCCGTCGGTCTGCGCGTGCCACAGCAGCGCGCCGCGCTGGCTGAGCACGGCCAGCCCCTGGCGGTACCACAGGAACACCAGGTCCTGCTTCCCGCCGCTGAGCTTGCCGACGCTTAGATTGGTGACGAGGCAGAGCCGGCCGTCGAGATTCAGCCGACCTTCCCAGAGCTTCCGGCCGTCGCTGTCGAAGGCGTAGTACATGGCGCCGTCCGTCGCCACTACTTCCTGCGCCTCATCGTCGTCCAACTGCGCGGCGGCCACCCGCACGTTCATCCATCCAGTCTCCTGTTGCCAAAGGAGGCTGCCGTCGGCCCGCATTGCCAGGAGCACGTTGTCTTCGCACCCCACCACGACCCCTGGCTCTTCCCCCTCCTCGAGTCGGACGAGGACCAGGTCGTTGACTGTGGGCACGTCGGACTCCCACAGCAGCTTGCCCGCGAGGTCGTAGCGCTTCAGCGTGGCGGCTCCCGCATACACGGTGCCGGTGCGGTCGCCCGTCGCGCCCGTAGCGGCGACGTGCGTCTGACAACCGCACGGATGCCGCCACAGGAGGTCCCCGTTGCTGCCGTCGAAGGCGTAGAGATCGTCAGCGAAGGCGAGCAGCTCCTTCCGGCCGTCCCCGCGGAGGTTCGCGGCGAGCGTGAGATACGTTCGGGTCCCAACGTAGTTCCGCCAGAGGGTCTCGCCGGTCGGTTTCGCCACAGTGAGGAACGGCTCCATGGGGCCGGTGCCATATACCAACTCGCGGGCGCCGTCGCCGTCCAGGTCGAGGAAGTCCAGACAGCTCACGCCCGCGCCCGTGGCGATCTTGCCGAGCGGCGCGCCCGAGCCGTCCCACGTCTCCAGACCACCGCGGTAGTTCGCCGTGCCGGCCGCGATGACCGCCGGCTGCCCTCCTCCAGCAGGGCTGGCGGCGACGCGGTCTGCGCTCACGGTTGTCGGGGCGGACCACATGGAGCTTCCCTTCGCGTCGAACACCTCGATCTTGTCCCGCGATCCGACGATGATCTCCGCGCGGCCGTCCCCGTTGACATCGGCCACCGAGTAGGGGACATACCTGGCCTCCGTGGGCTTCGACCACAGGACGCGCCCGTCGCATGAGAGGACGGTGAGTGGACTCGACACCACGATCTCCGTCTTCCCGTCGCCGTCGAGGTCGGCCAGTTCGAGCGTCGTCGCCTTGACCTCGGCCTTGGCGACCCAGCGCGTGGCGCCCTGTGCGTCCCAGCACGTCACCCGATCGCCCGCCGTCACAACCTCCATGGCGCCGTTCCCGTCGAGGTCAGCGACGCGCACCCGGGCCAGGGACGGCGGGTTGGCGCCCTCCGCAGGTTTCGTGCGCCACCGAACAGTGCCGTCCAGGGACACGGCGCACAGCTCGGACCCCTGTACAACCAGAAAGTCCATGGCGCCATCCCCGTCCAGATCGGCCGCCTCCAGCCCGACGACGAAGGCCACTCCCGGACGCAGCCGCCGCGTGACCCGCCCACTGGCGAGAACGGCGATCTCGCCGGCCAGCGTCCCAACCACCAGCTCCTCGCGGCCGTCCCCGTCGACATCGCACACCAGCGGCGACCGGACCTGCCCCAGCGGTCGGTCCTGCCAGGCGACTCGCGGCTGGAGGACCGGCTTCGGCTCCGGCGGGGGCTGTGCGCTGGCCGACGCGCACAGCAACCCGAGGAGAAGCAGACCGCAGTTCGCTGGCTTGGCTCTCGAGACCGTAACGTTCATCTGTGACGCCTCCTGTCCAGAACGAGTCCGGCGCCTCCCGTCGCTTCGCGCGGGGTGGGATGAGGCCTTACGGTCGGACCTCAGAATTCCGCCGCGTAGTTCACGGTCGCAGTGCTGGCGACAACCACGTCGGTCCACTGGTCGGCCGAGGCGGCGTCGGCTTCGGAGTACGGCTGTCGCGAGGTGTAGACGCGCTCGGCGCCGATCTGCACCGATTGCACTTTGCCCAGCTTCGCACCCAGCGCTTCCGCGACGGTCTTCGCTTTCGGTGCCGCCTCCTGCACCGCGCGTCGGAGCGCTTCGAGCTTGTGCTTGCTGGGGTCCTTCAGCTCGAAGAGGACGAAGGAAGGACCTTGCTGGCCGCTGTACCGGCCGTACGAGTTGACGTTCGGCACCGTCCGAAGCGTCGCGCCAGCATCGAGGGCGACTTGCGCCAGCTCGGCAAGCCGGGCCGTGCTGAGTTGGGTCAGGTCCGTCACCACGTCCACCTGACTGGTGACGCGGTACCCGACGGTGGACGGGCTCGCGCTGGTGCCGGCGTAGTTGGTCTGCACCGGACGAATGTCCAGTGCCGCAACCTCGACGCTGCCCTTGTCGCCGAGCTTCGCTGTCAGCTTCTCCTTCAGCTCGGCAAGCAGCTTGTCATGCGCCGCCTGCGCCTCCGTCACCGAAGAAGCCTGGCCCGCCACGCTGAGCAGCACGCGCGCCACGTCAGGCTTGACCCGGACCTCGCCGGTACTGGTGACCGTGATGAGTCTGGCGCGGTCCCCCTCTTCCGCCCCTGCAAGCCGCGAAGCACCGGCCACCAGGCCGGCAAACACACCGACGACAACGGCTGCTCTGTTCATCGCGCGAGCCCTCCTTGCTGGGAGTATACCTCACTCCCGTCTGCGGAACGACCTGACGAACTCCTTCTCCGATTCGTCGAGGGTGCTCAGACTAAGCAACCACCTGCACTCCTCGCGAGTCGGCCGGCGCCTTGCCCCGGTCACCACGTCCACGAGCGGACGGCGACCGGCGACAGCCGAGCGCCCGATGTAGAACGTTTCGCTCCCCGGGAACTAAACGAATCGCCAGGGCTTCAGCGGTGCCCAGCCGCCGCGGAGCATCGGCGCCGCGAGGAAACGCCGGCCGCCAAACGTGGCCGTGCCCCCCGCATACAGCCGGTGTGCCCTCCCGTCGGGACCGCGCCACTCCATGAACGCGCGGTTCCCCCAGCCCGGCACAAGGCCTGCCCACGCGCGCCCATTCGGCGCACCAGCCCCGACCGGCTTGCCCGGCTGGGCGAGGAACCATCCGTCCGGGAGGGACAACGTCCAAGCGACGGCAAGGATCGGCAGCGCCACGGCCAACTTGCGTCGTAGAGACCGCCGCCGGCACATTGCGAAGCCGATCCCAGCGAGTGGGACCCAACCGAAGCTAACAAGCAAGGCGTATGCCTGGTCCATGTCGGTTCCACCTTCCGTTGCCATCGTCTTGTCCGGGCGCATCTTCGAGGCGCACCATCGATCGACCTACCATGCTGCCAACACGGGCAGGACGACCAGCCAGCGACGGGTCTGGGGACCCAGCTCAGTCGATGCCAGGCTGTTCCTCGTATGCCGCCGTTTCCCGCAGTCGCCGCTGGAACTCCTCCTCGCGCAGCCACTTCACATGCCCGTCCACGAAGCAGCAGTTCCGGCCGCCCTGATGGACGGACGCGCAGTCATAGGCCAGTATCGTGCCGTGCGCGGCGAGCTCGGCGAGTGGCATCCCGGCGATACGGGGGTTCCAGTGGTAGCCCACCTGCGCGGAACTCCCTCCCGGGGACTTCAGGGGCATGCCAATGGGCAGCAGCGACTTGCGCCTCCAGTCTTGGACCGTCGGGCAGTCAGCCATGTTGATGCTCATGCCGAAGTAATCTGTCCGCCCTGACTCACCCGCCTCGGGTCCGAAGAGCGGCTTCACCCAGTAGTATTCGTCGTCGCGCTTTCCCGCTGGCGGCAGCCGCCCGTCCCAATCCGTGGTGTAGAACTGCAGCGCGAACGCCATGTACTTGAGGTTGGCCCTGCACGACTGCTCGCGGGCCTGGTCACGCTTGTGACGA
>Ga0100391_1003862_pt1 | contig 14846 bp, 9 predicted proteins | sample CryGeymeta201515_FD_81541 | JGI IMG/M metagenome (GOLD analysis project Ga0100391, IMG submission 81541) | Groundwater microbial communities from Crystal Geyser aquifers in Utah, USA - Crystal Geyser metaG 2015-15 | ecosystem: Environmental > Aquatic > Deep subsurface > Groundwater | place: USA...
TATCTCCAGGCGCTCGGACTACCCGAATCCATCTTCATCACTCCCGTACAAACCATCCTTAAAAACAAAAATTGACTCAATAAATTACTTAAAATCGATCATCCGAGTTCAGGAATGTGGGCTTCAACACCGGTGAAAAGTCCATTATTTTTTGCCAGGCAAAAAATAATATTGACTTTATATTCAAGACCTAGTGTAGTGATGGTATGAGTGTTCGGAGATTGAAGATTTTTTGTGGCGTTTATCATTGCATGACGCGGACGGTAAATGGTGAGCGATTGTTTAAGGATCGTGAGAAAGAGGTTTTGCGTAAGATGATCTGGCAGGTGGCGGATTTTTGTGGGGTGGAGGTGCTGACTTATTGTGTGATGTCGAACCACTTCCATGTATTGTTGCGGGTGCCGGAACAGGTTGACTTATCGGATAGTGAGCTGCTGCGGCGTTACCGGGTGCTGTATCCGAAGCCGACAAAATACCAGACGGCCTCGTTTGCGATGATGGAACGTACGCTGGGGCAGGACAGCGAGGAGGCGGACGCAATCCGGCGGAAGTTGCTGGTGAGGATGGGGGATGTTTCGGAATACATGAAGACCTTGAAGCAGCGTTTTTCCGTATGGTATAATCGTTCACATGATCGATTTGGCACGCTTTGGTCAGAGCGTTTCAAGTCGGTGCTGGTGGAGGGAAAAGGTAACCCCTTGCAAACGATGGCGGCTTACATTGACTTGAATCCGGTTCGTGCCGGCTTGGTTGAGGACCCTAAAGATTATCGTTTTTGCGGCTACGCTGAGGCGGTGGCTCAATCTGCAAATTTGCTCCGGTCACAGCGCGATCCGCGAGGACTGCATGCAGTAAACGGCATTCGGCGGATTTGGGTGGCTTATGCTGACGGAACGATGCGACACGAGTTCTCTGTGGCTGAAGCATTACAAATGCACCGCGAGCTGATTTTTGGTAAACTTGCGGGTCAAGCCGGACTTTCGGAAGCAGAGCGGAGCCAAGCACTAAAGATCCTGGAGCAGGAGGATGCCGTGTTGCCGGTTGCAACGGTGTTGCGTTGCCGGGTACGCTACTTTTCCGACGGGGCTATTTTAGGCAGCAAAGAATATGTGCGGGGCTTTCTGGCGGGCTGGCAATTGAATAAGGGCCGTAAAAGCATGCCCAGGATCAATCCATTACGCGGGGCGGATTGGCAGGGCCTGACAACGATTCAAGGGCTAAGGAAGCAGATTTTCGGTTAAGGTTGAAGCGGTTGAATCCGTGCCCCTTTCGGAGGAACTTTAAACGATGAGTGCCTGATGTCAGGAGTCGCCAGTTTAAAACAGGCTATTTTCGCTTGAAAAATATACAGTGGCGAAAAGCTAAAAATGCTTGAGGTATTTTTTATGATTCTCATCGATGAAAAGAGCCCGCTTTTCTTCGATGATGAACACTCTGAGGCTGAGTTCCGGGTGCACGTATTCGCCCGCCGCGTAAGATTTACCGTTGAGTCGAATGCGGTTCTCGTTGGTGGGAAGTCGTTCGCCGCTGATTTGGATACGAGCCAGCCAATCAATGATTTCCTGGTTGGGCTGAACTGTGGCCTGTTCTGCTGCTGCTGTGGGTTGAGCTGCGGCAGCGGCCATCACCCCGGCAGCGGCACTGGCCTGGCGTAATTCTTCGATTACGGGTGCATTCGTTAAGCGTTCTAACGCAGCAGGTGCCGCATTCGGTGCCTGGGCTGAATCCGCCGGGGTCGTTGCGGCAAGGGCGGGTTCATTCGCCGACGCGGGTTCTTCAGTTGCCGGGGCAGTCGTGGAGGACGCTACGGCGGGTTGCCCGGCAGATGGCGTCTTTTTGCTGTTGAGTAGCACCAGACTCATGCCGCCAAAGACGCCCAGCAGCAACACGACCGCCGCAGCCAAGAGTCCGATCATCCACGAGGGCTTCATGCCGTTGGGGGTAGTGAAGGGGGCGGTTACAGCGGCCCCGGACTCCGGCATACGCTGGGGCGTGCGGTCGCGTTGGGCTTTGCGGAGTGCTTGGTTGATTAATGACATTTTTATAAATGGCTAATGACAGATGGCTAATTGCTAATGACTGATGGTAGATGATTAATGATGAGGCATTTTGGTTGATCTATTAGTCGTTAGTCATTATTTATTCGTTAATATGAATGTAATCGGTTGATGTCTTTGAGGGCCTTGCGCACATCCCACCAAGTAACCTGGCTGCCGTTGCGGATGTAAGCTGCGAGCAGGGATTTGTCGCAGATATGATTGATCAAGCGCGGAATGCCGAGGCTGCAGACGGCAATTTTTCTGATGGCGCGCGGGCTGAACTGCAAGCGGCCATTACTATTGGCGAGAGTGAGCCGGTGGTTGATGTAGCGTCGCACTTGATCGGAGTTGAGAGGCTTGATATCGTAGTGGACCAGCACACGTTGCCGCAATTGGCGCAAGCGCTCTTCTTTGAGCTTGGCGTTCAGTTCCGGTTGACCAATCAGGATGATTTGCAGCAGCTTTTGATCGTAGGTTTCGAGATTGGAGAGCATGCGCAGCATTTCCAGCACTTCGAAGGACAGGTTTTGCGCTTCGTCGATGATGACGACGATCTCGCGTCCGGCGTGAATACGTTCGAGCAGGATGTCGTTCATCTTGTCGAGTAGATCGCTGCTGGAGCGCGCCTTGGCGTCTTCGCCCAGTTCCTTCATGATTGCCCGCAGTAACTGGGTTTCAGAGACACGGGGATTGAGCAGCAGGGCAGTATCCACTTCTTCCCGCGATTCCAGTTCCTCCAATAATTTACGACAGAGCGTGGTCTTGCCGCAGCCGACTTCTCCGGTCAGCACAATAAAGCCTTTTTTGTCGTCGATACCGTAACGCAGATGCTGCAACGCCTCCTCGTGGGTCGGGCTGAGGTAGAGTAAACGCGGGTTGGGCGTGACGTGGAAGGGCATCTCCGAAAATCCGAAATAGTCCTGATACATGGCTTTAGCTTAAATTTCCCTTTCCAACCGGCGCAAATTCACCTTCTGTGGGAAGCACATGTCAAGCAATACGGCACAGCGAAAGGAGCGCTTTTTAATCCTCATGCTTTTAGGCATGCTGGGCATATTGGTCGTTTTTTTTGGAGGGATGTTACTGAAGACCCACCGGGAGTTTCAGAACTTTAAAGAGCGGCAGTTTAGGATTGAGTCGAAACTCATACAAGCCCGAAAAGAATTCCGCGAAAAAGAAGCCTACCTCAACCGCCTGCTCGAAGATCCCGATTTCCTGGAGCGGGTGGTGCGCGAGCGTTTGGGATATTCGCGGCCGGATGAATTACTTTTTCGCTTTTCCGACGACCCGTAACTGGGCGTGCGGCCTGAACCTTGAACTTTCACCATGAAATTACCCGGCGGGCAGATCGAAGTTTGCTTTTTGGCCCGAAAGATTTTTAAAAACCCGTTAACGAATAACCCAGGGATCACAGATGCAATCACTTATCGCAAAATTTCAGGCAGCCGGTCAGGGGCAGGTCTTTCAGTTTTTTGATCAACTTGATGACGGGCAAAGGCAGCAACTGCTGGCCCAGGCTGCAAGCATTGACCTGGCTGAAATTACCGGGCTGGTGCAGGAACATGTTTTGGGCAAAGCCCATGCGTCGCTGAACCTCACCGGGCTGGATCCGGCTCCCTACATAGCGCTGCCTGAGGACGAAGCCAGTGCCACGCCATGGACGCGTGCCTTTGCAGCCGGGGCTGAAGCGATTCAGGCCGGGCGGGTGGCCGCTTTTACGGTAGCTGGCGGGCAGGGCACACGCCTCGGCTACGACGGACCCAAGGGCACCTATCCGGTCACGCCCTTGACGCGCAAGACCCTGTTTCAGGTGTTTGCCGAGAAGATCCGGCGCTCGGGCGAGCGTTTCGGGGTGACCATCCCCTGGTTCATCCTGACCAGTGAGATCAACAACGATGCGACCATCGCCGCTTTTCAGGATAACGATTACTACGGCTTGCCGCCGACGAGTGTGCATTTCATCGTGCAGGGTCTGGTGCCGGCGGTTGATCTTGCGGGCAAGATTCTGCTGTCGGATCAGGCGACGATTGCGATGACGCCGGACGGTCATGGCGGAGCCCTGCGGGCGCTGGTGCGTAGTGGTGCGGTGGATACGATGAAGCGCCAGGGGGTCGATATTGTCACCTACTTCCAAGTGGACAATCCGATTGTGCAGTGCGTGGATCCGGCCTTTGTGGGCTTCCACGTGTTGGGGCAGTCCGAACTTTCCAGCAAAATGGTGCCCAAGGCCTATGCGCTCGAAAAAGTCGGGCACTTCTGCACCCAGGACGGGGTGACCAAGGTGATTGAATACAGCGATATGCCGGTAGCAATGCAGGAAGCGACCAGTGCCGATGGTGAGCTGCGCTTCAAGGCCGGCAGCGTGGCCATTCATATTTTCGACCGCGGGTTTATTGCCCGTGTCGGCGCTAGTGCCGGCGATGCGAAGTTGCCGTTTCACCGCGCAGATAAAAAGATTCCTTATGTGGATGTCACTGGTGCCCGGGTGGAGCCGGAGGAACCGAACGGAGTAAAATTTGAGATGTTTGTTTTTGATGCGCTGCCGCTGGCCAAAAATCCGGTGATCATTGAAGCCGCGCGGGGCGGCGACTTCAGTCCGGTCAAGAATGCCGAAGGCGTGGATTCACCAAAGACCTGCCAGCAGGACCAGTTGCGGATGTTTGCCCGCTGGCTGCGCGCCGCTGGCGTCGATATCGACACGGATGACTCCGGTCTGCCGCGCATCACCTTTGAAATCAGCCACCGCTTTGCGGCCGACCAGCAAGACTTCGTTGAGCAGTGGCATGCGCTGCCCACCAAGCCCGAGATCCAGGACGGTTTAGTCATTGAGTAGGGTTCCAACGTAAAGATGCTCATCCCCATTAAAACAACATGGTGAATGTGGACACAATCAGTTTACGAAAAGATCCCGCAACACCTGAAAACTCTGAAGTCCGTTTTACTGACACTGCAATAAAGAGCCCCATTCATTAAAGAAAAACAGTTATGAATATCATCGAAACAGCACAAGCCGCCGCCAACGAGGGCAAGCTCCTCGCCAGCGCCCTGATCAATTTGAAAACCTGGGCCGGGGCGGACTATCTGCCGCAGTGGGTCAACGGCAGCATTACCGAACTGGTCGAGCAGGGGGCATGGGATGAATTGAATGACCGCTTTTATCAAGACCTGGCTTTTGGCACCGGCGGCATTCGCGGGCGCACTATCGGCCGGATCGCTTCGTCGGTCGAGACGGGCGTGGCAAGTCCGGAGGGCACGCCGGAACATGCCGCAGTGGGTTCCAACGTGCTGAATGACTTCAACCTGATCAAGGCCACCATCGGGCTGTTCCGCTACTGTCAGGCATACCTGCGCGAGAGTGGACGCTATGATCTGCCGCGCTTGGTGATCGCCCACGACGTGCGCCACTTTTCCCGGCATTTTTGTGAACTCGCGGCATCGACCTGGTGTAAGCTGGGCGGGCAGGCGTTGATCTTTGACGGCCCGCGCTCGACGCCACAGCTCAGCTTTTCCGTGCGTGAGTTTGGCGCCACCTGTGGAGCGGTCATTACCGCCAGCCACAACCCGCCACATGATAACGGTTTCAAGGTTTATTTTGAAGATGGTGCACAGGTGGTGGCCCCCCATGCCGAAGGCATTGTCAGCCTCGTTAATGAGGTGGCACTCGATGAGGTAACGGATTTTCTGAAAATCGACCTGACGCCGGTGATCACCATCAATGAGCAGGCCGACGCACCTTATCTCCAACTGTTGGAGGAGATGGTGATTGACCAGGAGGTAATGCAGCAGGAGTCGCCTAAAATCGTTTTTTCTCCCATCCACGGCACCGGGGCAATTAGCTCGATCCCGGTTCTCAGGAAGCTGGGTGTGGAAGTGATTGAAGTGCCCGGGCAGATGCAACCGGATCCCCGCTTCCCGACCGTCAAATCACCCAACCCGGAAAATGCCGAAGCGCTGGCCATGGCAATGGCCCGGGCGGACGAGACCGGGGCGGATGTCGTCATCGCCACCGATCCCGACGCCGACCGCATGGGCGTGGCGGTGCGTGACCGCAACGGAGAGATGGTCTTACTGACCGGCAACCAGATTGGCACAGTGCTGGCCGAGTATCGCATCTCCACGCTCAAGGATGCTGAAATCCTGCCGGAGGAGGGCAGTGAGAACGCAGTCCTGATCAAAACCTTCGTGACCAGCCCGATGCAGGAATCAGTTGCGGACTGGCACGGGCTGAAGACGATCAACACATTGACCGGGTTCAAGTGGATCGGCGCGAAGCTGGCCGGTTATGAGGCTGAGATGAAAAGCAAGCTCCACGAGCAGGAGGGCCTGGCTGTCGATTACGACGCCTGCGATGTCTGGACGCGTGCCGACCTGCTGCTGGATTATTCCACTTACTTTGTCTTCGGCGGCGAGGAGAGCTACGGCTATCTCGCAACCGACCGCGTGCGGGATAAGGATGCCAATGCCGCCGTTGTCATGTTCTGCGAACTGGCTGCCTACCTCAAGGCCAACGAGATGACCTTCCCCGAATACCTTGACGCGCTGTATCTGCAGCACGGCTACTACGAGGAAAAAACCATCAACATCTACTACGAAGGCGCAGCCGGCTCGCAGAAGATTAAAAACATTCTCGACTCCTACCGCAGTTCGTCCCCCAAGGCTTTCGGCGAGGTTGAAGTCTCCGGTTTTACGGATTTCGGCCAGGACGAGATCGTCGATGCCGATGGTCAGAAAATTCCGCCGCAGGATTTCTTTTTTCTGGAGCTCAATAACGGCTACAGTTTTGCCGTGCGCGGCTCGGGCACCGAACCCAAGATCAAGTTTTACGTCTTCGGACGCTCCGAAGTAACGGACCCGGAAGAACTGCCGGGGGTCAAACAGGCCGCCGCCAAGGTGATGCAAAGCATCCTTGAGGCCATCGAAGCCGACGCCCGCCAGCGCGCGTCGTAGCGGCTTTGTCCACGCTTACCGCGCACCGTCTTGCCCGCGGTGCGCGGATCTTCTCATGCCGTTCGGCGTCGGCTCAAGTAAGTGCTGTCGAATCTGAAACGTCAGGTGCGTCTTCGTCGGCCCCGTCCACTTCGTTCTCTTCGGCGGCATCTTCTTCCGAGGCGATGACTTTGGAGATGCCGATCAGTTCGTCCTTGCCGCTGAGGATAACGAGTTTGACGCCGGAGGCGGCGCGGCCGGTGATGCGGACGTCCTTGATGGGGCTGCGCACGGCCTGTCCCTTAAGGGTGAACATCATGATCTCGTCGTCGTCGGTGACGGAGAGGGCCCCGGCGACCTTGTCGGACTTGATCGCGATGATGCCGGAGCCGCCGCGCGACTGGGTGCGGTATTCGCTGAAGTCGGTGCGTTTGCCGAGGCCGTTGGCTCCGGCGATAAGCAGCTTGGCTTGCGGTTCGGCGGGGTCTTCGCTGACGGGCGGCACGATCTCGATGGCGACCACTTTGTCGTCGGCGCTCTTGAGCTTGATGCCGCGCACGCCGCGGGTGGCACGGCCCTGGTCGCGCAGGTCAGTCTCGGCAAAACGGATGGACTGGGCGTTGGAGGTGACCAGGCAGATCTCGCTGCTGCCCTCGGTGAGGCGGGTCCCGATCAGGTTGTCGCCCTCGTCGATCTTAATCCCGATGATGCCGCCCTTGCGGTAATTTTTAAAGTCGGCCAGCCGGGTCTTTTTAACCACGCCATTTTCGGTGGCGAGCACGATGGACTGCTCGCCTGCTTCAAAGTCTTTGACACAGATGGTGGTGGCGACGCGTTCACCCTCCTGGAGTTCGAGCACGTTGGCGATGGCACGGCCCTTGGCGGTGCGGGTGCCTTCGGGAATGTGATAGACTTTTTCCACATAGACGCGGCCACTGTTCATGAAGCACATGATGTAGTCGTGGGTGGAGGCGGTGAAGAGGCGCTCAACAAAGTCGTCGTCATACTGGCCGGAGCCGATCACGCCCTTGCCGCCGCGTTTCTGCGAGCGGTATTCGTCGAGCGAAGTGCGCTTGATGAAGCCCTTGTGGGTGAAGGTGATCATGCAGCCCTCGTTGGGGATAAGATCCTCCATCGAAAGGTCGCCGTCGATCGCGAGCACCTGGGAGCGGCGCGGGTTGCCGTATTTCTCCTTCATGTCGCTGAGCTCGTCTTTGATCACCGCCAGCAGTTTTTGTTCGCTGTCGAGGATGGCGCGCAGCTCTTCGATCAGTGCCATCAGGGTGAGATACTCCTCTTCGATCTTGCCGCGCTCCATACCTGTGAGTTGGTAGAGCCGCAGTTCAAGGATGGCGTTGGTCTGAATCTCTGTCAGCGGATACTTGGCCATCAGGGCGACCTTGGCCTCCTCGCGGTTTTTGGAGGCACGGATAATTCTGACAAAGTCGTCGAGATTATCCAGTGCCAGTTTGTAGCCTTCGAGGATGTGGGCGCGGGCCTCGGCCTTACGCAGGCGGAAGGCAGTGCGGCGGTAAACCACCTCGCGGCGGTGGTCGATATAGCAGTTGATCATCTCCTTGATGTTCATCTGCTTGGGGCGGCGGTTATCCAGCGCCAGCAGGATCACACCGAAGGAGCTCTCCAGCGCGGTGCTCTTATACAGTTGGTTGATGATGACGCGGGGGATGGCACCGCGCTTGAGCTCGATCACGATACGGGTGGTCTCAGTGGACTCGTCGCGCAGGTCGGAAATCCCATCGATGGCCTTTTCCTTGATGAGTTCGGCGATGCGGATGACGAGTGAAGCACGATTCACATTGTAGGGAATCGCGGAGATGATGATTTCCTCCTTACCGCCGGATTCGACTACTTCGACGATACCCCGGGTGCGCACGATGCCGCGGCCGGTTTTGAGGTAACTCTCGATACCGGATTTACCGTGGATGAAGCCGCCGCCGGGGAAGTCGGGGCCGGGTATGAGCTGGATTAGTTCGTCGAGTTCAATCTTCGGGTCGTCGATGATGGCGCAGGCCGCGTCAATTATCTCGTTGAGATTGTGCGGCGGGATGTTGGTGGTCATCCCCACGGCGATGCCGGTGGAGCCGTTCATCAAAAGATTGGGCAGGGCGGAGGGTAGCACGGAGGGCTCGGTGGTGCTTTCCTTGTAGTTGGGCACGAAGTCAACGGTATCCTCGTCAATATCGCGCAGCAGGTCTTCGGCGATGTTTTCCAGCTTACACTCGGTATAACGATAGGCTGCAGCTGAGTCGCCGTCGATCGAGCCGAAGTTGCCCTGGGGGACAATCAGCGGGTAACGCATGACCCATTTCTGGGCCAGGCGGACCAGCGTGTCGTAAACCGAGGTGTCGCCGTGGGGGTGATAGTTCTTGAGCACTTCGCCGACCACACCGGCGCATTTGTCGAAGGGGCGGTTGTGCAGCAAGCCCTCCCGCAGCATAGCGTAGAGGATACGGCGCTGGACGGGCTTTAAACCGTCGCGCACGTCGGGCAGGGCACGGCTGACGATGACGGACATCGAATAATCGATGTAGGCCGTCTGCATGATGTCGGTGATCGAGGTGGGTTCGGCGCGTTGGATGCTGGGATCGATGGGAGGTTGTTCGGACATGGATGAAATGGCTAATAGCTAATGGGTAATGACTAATGTGGACTGAACATTGAACATTGAACGTCCAACATCGAATATGTATTAGGCGATAAATGAAAGTTGTGATGCGGTTGCCTGCAAAACGGAAAACCGGAGAACTGAAAACTGGTGAACTGCCTTAAACGTCTAGATTCGAGACGTTTAAGGCGTTATCTTCGATGAAGGCACGGCGGCTGGGGACGTCTTCACCCATCAGCATGGCGAAGATGCCGTCGGCCAGGGCCGCGTCGGCGATATTGACCTTAAGCAGGCGGCGGGTGGTGGGATCCATGGTGGTCTCGTAGAGCTGCTTGGGGTTCATTTCTCCCAGACCTTTGTAGCGCTGGATCTGCAGACCGCGGCGACCAATGGCGCGGATGTTTTCCACCAGTTGGATGATGGAGTGCAGTTTGATAATACTTTCTTTCTTTTCGTCGCCTTTGTTCTCAATCAGGTGGTAGCGCGGCTCATCGGTCGGGGTGAACTGCTTGACGTCCATGCCGGCAGCGGCGATCTCGCGCAGGAGTTTGCTCATCTCGGTGGACTCGAATATTTCGTGCAGGGAGATGCGCTGCTGGACTTTGACCCCGTCGTCACTCATGACGTCCTGCAGAATGGTGTCGGTAAAATCGATTTCGGTGAGCTCGAACTCACGGTGGAAGTCCGCGCGTTCATCGTCGTCTTTGAGGAAGCGGAAGGTTTCCTCGTTGCCGGTGCGGATGCGCACGATGTAGCGGGGCAGTGCCTGCGTCTGCGGATCGTGCTGATCCAGGTATTCGGCAAAACCACAGCCGTAGCGGGTCACGCCACGCCCGATCATTTCGAGCCGCGAGAGGATTTCGACCACATGGTCGATGTTCCCACCGGAGAGGTCGGTATTGTCGCGCAGGCGGATCAGGTTGACGTCTTCAGTGCCGAGTTCGAGCAGGATCCGGTTGAGCTGGGCATCGTTGTCGATGTATTGCTCGCGGCGCTTGCGTTTGATTCTATACAGCGGGGGCTGGGCGATATAGACGTAGCCCGCCTCGATCAGGCCCTTCATCTGGCGGAAGAGGAAAGTCAGCAGGAGGGTGCGGATGTGCGCACCATCCACATCGGCGTCAGTCATGATAATGATTTTATGGTAGCGGGCCTTTTCAATATTGAAGGCACCCTCGCCCTCGTGCTCGCCGATGCCGGTGCCGACGGCGGTGATCAGGGCGCGGATTTCATTGTTACCCAGCACCTTATCGAGGCGCGCTTTTTCCACGTTGAGCAGCTTGCCGCGCAGCGGCAGGATAGCCTGAGTGGCGCGGTCGCGGCCCTGTTTGGCCGAGCCGCCGGCGGAGTCGCCCTCGACGATATAGAGCTCGGAGACGGCCGGGTCCTTGGACGAGCAGTCGGCCAGTTTGCCGGGCAGGCCGCCGCCGGAGAGGGCCCCCTTGCGCACGGTCTCGCGGGCCTTGCGGGCCGCTTCACGGGCGCGGGCCGCATTCAGGCACTTGTCGATCAGGCGCTTGGCCACCTGCGGGTTGGTCTCGAAATAGTATTTCAGCTCCTCGCCGGTGATTTTCTGGACGATACCATCGACCTCGCCGTTGGAGAGCTTGGTCTTGGTCTGCCCCTCAAAGCGCGGCTCGGGCACTTTGACGGAAATCACAGCAGTGAGGCCTTCGCGGGTGTCATCACCGGAGAGGCTGGGATCCTTGTCCTTGATCAGACCATTTTGCTTGGCGTAATTATTGATGACGCGGGTCAGCGCGGTGCGGAAGCCGGAGAGGTGGGTGCCACCCTCGACGTTGTGAATCGAATTGGCATAGGCGTAGATTTGATCGTTGTAGCTGTCGTTATACTGCAGCGCGATATCCACCACGATATTGGCGTCCAGGTCCGGATTCGGGGTAGGGACTTCACCGTGGATGCTGATCGGTTCCGGATGGATCAGGGTCTTGTTTTCGTTGAGGAAGGTGACGTATTCTGCAATGCCGTCCTCGAAAAAATATTCATCCTTACGATTACTGCGCTCATCCAGGAAAATAACGCGTATCCCGGGGTTGAGGAAGGCCAGTTCGCGCAGGCGTTTGGCCAGCAGTTCGGCCTTGAACTCACGGGTGGTCAGGAAGATCTCCGGGTCGGGCGAAAAGGCGATGCGGGTGCCGGTGTGCTTGGTATCGCCGATGATTTTCATCTTCGAGGTGGTGATGCCGCGGGAGAACTCCATTTTATGCACCATGCCCTCGCGGCGGACCTCGACCTCGAACCATTCGGAGACTGCGTTGACGCACTTGGCCCCGACCCCGTGCAGGCCGCCCGAGACCTGGTAGGCACCTTTGCCGAACTTGCCGCCGGCGTGGAGATTGGTCATTACCAGCTCAAGTGCCGGGATATTGTATTTCGGGTGAATATCGACCGGAATGCCGCGTCCGTTGTCTTCAACCGAGCAGGAGCCGTCGTTGTGGATGCTGACGGTGATTTGCGAACAGTGCCCGGCCAGTGCCTCGTCGATGGAGTTGTCCACAATCTCAAAGACGCAGTGGTGCAAACCGCGCTCGTTGGTATCGCCGATATACATATCGGGGCGTTTGCGGACGCCTTCAAGGCCCTCCAGTTTTTCGATTTTTGACGAATCGTAAACGTCATTTGCGGCTGCCGCTACAGCGGCTTCGGAACTTGAATTTTCGGGCGTGGTATCTTCTGACATAAGCGATAGATAATGAAGCAGCCAGACTGACTAAAGCGACTAAAAAGTCAGCCTTTTTCGATTTAAGTTTACTTCTATAGTCGGGAGCCTAAGAAAAGACGGGTGAAGCTTTCGCATAAACTCGAATATGCATGCCGGGTGCTGGCCCAGTTGGGCCGCAGCTATGGTCAGGTGGGGATGGTCCAAGTCGAGAGTTTGGCTGCGGCCGAGGCCATTCCGGTCAACTATTTGGTGCAGATCCTCAACGAACTGCGTGGAGCAGGGCTGATCGTGAGCAAGCGCGGCAAACAGGGCGGCTATGCCCTGGCGCGGGCACCGGAAAGGATCGCGCTGATTGAAATCGTCGAGGCGGTGGACAGTGAGCTACTGGAGCGGAACTTTGAAGCGGTCGGCCACTCCGGCGCACGTGTAGCCGGTATCTGGAGTGAGATCGGCGAGACCTTTGAAGCCAAGCTGCAGCAGCACACACTGGATGATTTTATTGTGCAGGATGCTGACGCGGGGATGTACTACATTTGAGCAGCAGCTGCATGACGGATTTTGTCGCGCAGATGGGACGGGGTGTAACGATCGCTCCCGGATGAAGAGAAATAAGTAAGGGAAATATCAGATGGAAATGCTCCAGTGCTACAGCTGCGGGCAATGCAGCCACGAAGGACCCGCAGCCAATTTAACCATTGATACTTCGGCAAGAACCCTGCCGAACACTACTGGGTTTAGCCCCAGTTGCAGAGTGCGTCGATATAATCCCGCGTGCCCTCGCGCAGCCAGCCGTCGAGTTGGGCCGGGTCTTTGAGTTGCTGTCCGCGCTGGCGCGGCACCGCGAAAAAGCTGGTTTTCAGTCCGCTCACGGCCGACATGTCGCCCCATAGCCGTTCAAACTGGGTGACTGGAAAAATATCCTCTTGGCCGTGCCCCCAGCGTTTTTTAACATCTTTGAGGGTAATATATGTGGGCAGGCGTTCGGCAAATGTGCGCACCGCGTGGCTGACTTTTGCACGGTCGGGCAGATCCTCACGGCTGAGACCGAACTGAGCGAGCAGCGCATCAATCTCGATCCAGTTAGTCAGCGTATTGTAGTAGCTGAGTTTGAGTTCGTCCGCCTCGCTGGGCAGGGCCAGTCCTTCCACCAGCCGCAGGCGTCCATCGACCCGGGCAAGTCCGCCGCCGGTATCATCAATCCGGCGGGGGATGACTTCGAAGCTGAGCATACCGCCCATCCGGCGGTGTAGTCCGAGCAGGCCCGGATCAAGATTGGCCCCCAGCGTATCGATATTATGCATCAGCAGGGTGCGCAGCAGCGGGCGGGACTGGAGCAGTTGCAACAGGGTGCCGTTGAGCAACAGGTTGGGGATTTCATACCAGTGCCCGACCGGGTGCAGGCATTGCAGCGGTAAATTATCGCGGTAGTCGTTACCTTCGCCGCTGGTTTTTGCCCACTGGATGAGGGCGGCATGCAGGCTCCCGCGCATCTTCTCCGCCCGTTCATCCAGCACCTGGTGCGTCAGTTCCTCCCAGGCGTAGCGCAGGTCACGCTCCATGGGCACGAGGCGCAGGCCGATGCTCTTGCCGCGTGAGAGGAGCAGCGGGCCATCAAAGCCGTAGTTCTGCTCAAAGTCCAGGAAGCTGGCGATCGGCTGGTGCGTCAGGTAGCTGGTGGTGAACACATGTCCGGGTGCAAGGCCGCTGGTCTGCGCTGTGCGGCGGCTCTTGGCCAGGTGCACTTCGAGGAAGGAACGGTGCCGACCCTCGAATTTGCAGAAAGGGTTGATCGCCTTAACCACGCCGGCCCCCATCGTCCAGCGACTACCCGCTCCGGCGGCCAGTGTCACCACCGCGACTTCGCCACGCTGGAGGGCGGCAGCTCCTGCGGCGCGGTCGGCGTCGCTGATGGCTTGCCGGGTCTCGACGACATCGCCGGGCTGCACGTCTTCGATTACCGAAGTGGCGGGCAGGCGGCTGTTGGCAATGCTGAGGCGTCCCTTGCGCAGTTGCTCGCGGATGGTTTCATGCTGCTCCGGATCAAAACCATTCTCGCTGAGCAAGGTTTCCAGATCGGCCCGGGAGGGACCGCTGCTTGTGGCGGTGGCTTGCGGAAAGAGATTGCCAAACAATTTGCCCGCTGCCTCACCCAGCTCCGGCTGAATCTGCGACTGGGCTCGGAAGTGGGTCAACTCCGCGCGTTTTACGGCGCCCAAATCGCGGATTTCATGCCGCAGCAGCTCCGGCCAAACCAGCGGGTAGTACCGCGGGGTCATCAGTGCCGCGCTCCCCCTGTGCCAGTTGGCAACGCTGCCCCGGTCGTTTATCGAAAAGTCATAGACCACCGGGTCCATGGCAAAGGGGAGGGCGTGCACCAGTTGCGTCTTGGTCCCGGTCAGGATTGTTTGCAGGGTCTCCCGTGCCTGCGTTTTGACCGCAGGGTCGAAGATGAAGCCCATGCCGCCACCGGACATCCCGCCCAGCATCCAGAAGCCCCAGAACTGTTGGCCGAAGGCCGCCCGCACTTGCTCGATCAGGCATTCCGTGTAGTAGGTGGTGCACCAGGGGATAA